>Ga0115564_10001406_pt1 | contig 22001 bp, 21 predicted proteins | sample COGITO_mtgs_1105_7_FD_88680 | JGI IMG/M metagenome (GOLD analysis project Ga0115564, IMG submission 88680) | Pelagic marine microbial communities from North Sea - COGITO_mtgs_110523 | ecosystem: Environmental > Aquatic > Marine > Epipelagic | place: Germany:Helgoland, sampling site Kabeltonne...
AGAATAAAAAAAGCATCTGTGGTTAATCCCCAGATGCTTTTTTTATTTTTACAGTAATATGTCTTTTTTAAACTGGCTTTTCGGCAATAAAACAACAGACTCAAATTCTGGAGAGGTGAAGAAATATTTAATTGTTGGCTTAGGAAATATTGGCGCAGCATACGATGGTACTCGCCATAATATTGGCTTTGATGCTTTAAATGCTTTCGCTTCAAAAAAGGAACTTAGTTTTGAAGAATTACGTTATGGTGCAATGACCAAAACGCGTTTTAAAGGAAGGCTTATTTACCTTCACAAGCCTTCTACATTCATGAATAACAGTGGAAAAGCTGTGCGCTACTGGGCCTTAAAAGAAAACATTCCTTTGGAGAATATTTTAATCATCACAGATGATCTCAACCTTCCCTTTGGAACACTGCGTTTAAAAACAAAAGGAAGTGACGGGGGACACAACGGATTGAAAGACATACAAGCGCAATTGAATACTCAAAATTATGCACGGCTTCGATTTGGTATACATTCAGAAGAAAAAGGCTATGATACGGTAGATTTTGTTTTAGGGAAGTGGTCTACACAGGAGCAGCCTCTTTTAAAAGAACGCTATGAAATGATTGAAAAAATCATTTATTCCTTTGTCACGCAAGGCGCGCAAAATACCATGAATCAATTCAACGGGAAGTAATTTTCTAGGGTGCGGTTTGAAACCGAAAGTAGGGTGAGGTGGATATATTATTCAATTCATCCCGGGTAGTTACCTGCCAAACGTAGGATGTATTTGCCTCTATACTCACTGAGTGATTGGAATCTACAAGACCAGTCGCAATTTCTTCTAAATCGTCTTCACTTGTTCCAAAAAAAACAGCATAGCTGTCAATATCGTTATCTAAATCCAACCCCGCCCAACTCAAGTTTATGCTGCCATTGTTGAGGCTAACTACTTCATTCATTTGGGGAGAAACGAGTTTTGCTGGGAAAGGAACATAGCTAAATTGTTGTTCACCTTCTAAATAGAAACTTCTCGACTCGCTTGGCGTTTCTTTATCACTTAGTTCCGAAGAACTGATGACCTCCCAACGATAGGGAATTCCTCTGTCCAAGGTCAATGTTGCTGTTATTTCTTCTGTTCGTATTGAAGTTAGCTCTTGGGTTACCAAGTTAACTACTTTAATTGTGTAAGTATCCGTGTGAAGTGCAAGTTCCCAACTGAACGCTACCCTAGCTTTAGCAGAATCTACAGAAACATACAAACAGCTTTGATCGGCTTCTGGCAAAAGCAGAAGTGCAGCTTCGGGCGTTGGGATTGGATCTTTACAACCCATTACAAGAATAAATAAAACGATGTAAAGGTATTTTACGGGTCTCATTGTTTAATAAATCTTAGGGTTTCTTCTGTGGTAGCAGTAACCACTTTGACAATATAATTTCCTTGGGGCAAATGATTTACATCAATCAAAATCTGACGGGAAGCATTGGTCATTAAAAATTCATTATAATAACTTCTATTCCCTTTGATGTCGTAGATAAAGACTTCTGCAACTGGCGCAGAACCGCCCACCAAAATAGCGACTTCATCAACAACTGGATTAGGATATAAAAGTGAAGGCTCATCAATATAAATCAATTCTTTAAACTCCCCTTGACAACTCAAAGGTGTTTTTACCGTGACCACATTCAGTCCTTTGACCAATGGTAGTGTTTTTTGTGTTACATTATTTGCTTCAAACTCGAGTTCGTTCAACCCAATAATATATTCTTTGCTACCGCTGAGATTAAGAGTCACCTTGGAGGCAATAGCATTGACATTCGCACTGACAGCCAAAGGAGCGGGTTCTAGAATTGAAACAGTATAACACTGTTCAAAACCTGGAACATCATCACTGCTTATACACAGAAGATAATCTCCACTTTGAAGGTTTTCAAGTGTAATTGACTCATTAGCAAAAGAGGAAATAATACGGTACCCATTTGGTCCAATAACATCTATGTCATAATCAAATTGAGCGACAGAGGAAACAATAATACTTCCGTTATTTCGATCAATACAGGTTTCATCACTTTTAGAAATGGTGAAATTTTGTTGAGCGTCTATATCGCATAAATCTCCCTCTCCATCGTTGTCAGAATCGAGCTGATCCGAATTTGTAATCAAAGGGCAATTGTCCTTTTCACTTGGAATCAAGTCGTTATCTTCATTCAATTGAGGTTGCCCATCAAAGCAGAAATTCAATTCAGCTAATTGAAGCTCCCCAGTATCAAGAGTGGCACTGTCTATTATCTTCAAGCGCCAAATACCCTTTGCAATACTACCGTATAATTGCGTCAAGTCTCCTTCTGGTCGAAAAGTCCCTGTAAAAGGTGCAGATGCATTTGAAATAAAAGGTTCGGCTTCCGCATCAAAAATCGTATTGGTGAAGTTTTCTCCCATTCCACCGCGATTTCTTATCAAACTAATTTCATCTCCAGCTGGACTAATTAAGCGAATGCTTAAATCACCAACATAGCTGTGTGTTAAACGTAGTTTAATATCTAAATCCAATACCTTAAGTGAATCAACGACAGCAAAAAGAACTTCTGTGATCCCTTCTTGGGATTCGCTGGCGTCTTCTATGGGGATTGGCGTATCATAAGCTGTAAAGGTTTTGCAAACATTTGGAGCAGTAGTAAATTGTTGCACTGAACTAGGCGCACTAAGACCACAATTATTGAGTATAGAAACACGCCAGTAGTAGGTTGTTAAACCTTCTAGCTCATCCACTTGTATACTTGTTAGCAAAATGTTTTCGTCAATCAGTATAGTTGAAAAATCTTCTTCCTTACTCAGCTCAAAACGATATAAATCAGCTTCTGAATTACTTTCCCAAGAGAAATTGACAAATGAAGGTAGATCCTCTGATAAATTAGCAGGAGATTGTACCGTGGGCACTGGAATTGTTGGTGATAAAAATCGAATGTAAAAAGGATGTTCTACTTGAGTTGTGCTGGAAGTACCTACCAAAGTTGCTGAGTAGGTGCCCGATACGGTTCCATCTGTCACCAACTCAAGGGTAACGGTTGTTCCATCTGTTTGAACAACAGCCGGATTTACTGAAACACCAATGTTGGATGGAAGCCCTACGACACTTAGGCTTACCGTTGAAGAAAAGGCCTCATAAATTTCGAAGTTTAGATCAAAATTAACTCTTCCCGTTCCACAATTTTCTTTTGCTACCTCTATAAAAGGAAGTGCAAACGGTCGTTCTTCCACTTGAAAGGCAGTTGAATTAACCGCAAAATAAATATTCCCATCAGCGGCAATTTTAATACGAGCATTTGTACTGGAGATACCAGGGGGAACAACAATATAAGCCTTTCCATTATTTAAAGTATGTTCAACCAAGGTATAAGGAAAACTTTGCCCCCCATCGATAGAGAGAAAAATTGAGACAGTTTGGGTATTGACCGGTGCTCTATTGGTCTTAGCGACATCCCATTGAATCAGTTCATTTGCTCCTGCTCTCCACACCACAGAGGAACTATTCTGGGAAAGGACTTCAAAAGGTCCTGCATCATCGGTAACCGTTATTGTTTTTTCATCTTGGGCAGTAAACCCAACCCCATTTGGATCATTTTGATTCCTGTCCCGCACTGTTACTCCCCAACGCAATGTTCGCTCGATCAAAGAAACGGTCTCCCAACCCGAATTCAATAATATACTTGGGTTTGATTCGGTTAAATTCCCACTCAATACTGCCGCTAAACGAGGAATTGTTCTTCTTGAACTTGATGTAGGTGGGAGTGAACGGTTCATACTGCCAGCACTCAAATAAGGACCAAATTCATTCGCTACAACTTTTCCAGAGTCCAACTGCTCCCAACAATAGGTCAATTGATCTCCATCTGAATCTTGAGCAATAGCATCCAAAACATAAGCTGTACCCATAGGAATTATCATATCATTCCCTGCAGAAACTGTTGGGACTTGATTCGCCACTGCTTCAGATTGTTGACAGGAATTCTTTTCCAAGTAAGCATTGATTTGTACTATATTATGGTAATGGAAATAGGGGTCACTGTGGCGTTGTACATTTTGTCCTCCAACAATACCCGCATAGGCCATAATGGTCGAACCACTTCCGGGCTCACTATTTACTCCAGGGGACTCAACAAGATGAGAATAGGTATGGGTACCTCCAAACTGATGGCCAATTTCATGGGCTACATAATCGAGATCAAAATAATCCGTTAAAAAACCTCCTGAACTACCGTTTGTTTCTGTAAACGGATGAGAGGAATATGCACTTCCTTTTTCAAACGATACACATACATTTCCAACACTTCCTGCATTTCCATTGGCTTGCCCTCGATGAAATAAGTGACCAATATCATAATTGGCATCCCCAACTTCGCTGGTTAATATTTGTTGCGTCTCATTGTTTAGATTATCTCCAAAGGGATCTACCTCTGAATCGTTATAAATGATAGCGGTGTTTGAAACTAGTAATAAACGAACACCTAGATCCACCTCAAAAATTTCGTTCATTCTGTTAACTGTATTGGCAACAGCAGCAAGGGCATCTTGGATGTTATTGCCATTGGAATCGTCGTCATCTCCCCAAAATTGTGTGTATTCCCCAGAGGTTGCAACAGCAATACGATAGGTCTTTAAGGAGCCACTAAGTCGGTTTTTTTTTTGTTCTCCTATTGTAGGTACAACATTCTCGCCTTTGGCAAAATTATTTTCAGTAGTGCAAAAAAGACTTCTTTCTTGGTCAGAAACAATGTCTTTTCTCTGATAAAAAATATAGGAAGACATTGACCCCTTATTGGGTTGAAAAAACAAAAAACCTGAGGGTGTTCGCATTGTTCCACTCAGTCCCAAAGGAGTAACTGTTATTCGCACAGAAACATCTTCGCGTTCGGTACTTTTACCGCGATAGGCTCTTATAGAAGGGTGATCAAGCCCATTTTTATTGGCAAAAACAGGAATCGATACCAAAGAAAAAGGTTCTAATTCCCCTTTTTCATTTGGAAAAAAAAACTGATCCAACTCCTTGTTGTTGGGATGGTGTATTCTATTAATCTTTGTGCGAATAAGCGCATCATCCAAACGAACCGACCTCATTTTTGAGGGCATAGGAGCATTTACAAAACTGCTTGCTGGTTGATTATCTTTCTGAAGAGTCCAATACTCCTGTGCAAACAAACCAGTGCAAATTAGAAAGAACAGGTAAAAAAAAGTTGTTTTCATTTGCAGTAATTTGTCCTTAAATGTTTCAGGATTTTAGGGCATCGGATTCAAGTAAATAGTATAATTTTACTTTTAAAATTTAAAGATAATCATTTTTTGTGAAGGTCATTTCTAACATTGACAACTACCATGCAACAAGCGCGTGTTCCCTTACTATTGGAACCTTTGATGGGGTTCATGTAGGCCATCGTGAAATCATTCAACGCTTGGTCAATAGTGCCAAAGAAAAAAATCTACTATCGGTTGTGCTTACTTTTTTTCCTCACCCTAGAATGGTTTTGCAAAAAGACACCTCAATTAAGTTAATTGACACCTTGGCTGAAAAGCAAAAATTACTGGAAGATTTGGGTGTAGATGTTTTAATTGTGCACCCCTTTTCTAAAGCATTTTCTCGCCAGTCTGCCGACGAATTTATCCGTGATATTTTGGTTAATTCACTACAAATTGGACACCTCATAATTGGCTATGATCATCGGTTTGGCAGGAACCGTGAGGCGACTGTTGATGCGTTAATTTCAGCAGGAGAAACCTATGGGTTTTCAGTGGATAAAATTGAAGCCCAAGATATCGACTCGGTTAATGTAAGTTCAACCAAAATTAGAACCGCCTTGAACGTAGGAGATATTTTAACGGCCAATGCTTTTTTAAATCGAGCGTTTACATTGACTGGGAAGGTCATTAAAGGAGAAGAAATTGGACGAACAATTGATTATCCAACAGCAAATATTGCAATCGCAGAAGAATATAAATTACTCCCAGCCGATGGCGTCTACTTCGTCCAATCAAAACGTGAAAACGAAATCCTCTATGGGATGATGAACATTGGTTTCCGCCCCACCCTAGAAGGAGAAACACGCAGTTATGAAGTCCATTTTTTCGATTTCCATGAAGATCTGTATGGAGAAGAATTAGCCATAGAATTCCTTCATCACATTAGAAAAGAAAAGAAGTTTACCTCTTTAGAAAAATTAAAAGAACAACTGCGAAACGACCAAGCCTTGTGTCGCACATTGATTCCCGCAAAATAGAGGGGAATTGATGATCAAAATTTTATCTTTGTACAAGAGAATATAGTCCATGATACCATTAAAACACCTGAGAGAAAACAAAACCCTTGCCAATGAACGTTTGCAAAAACGCAATTTCAAACAGCTCGATTTGATTGATCAAATTTTGCTGTTGGATGAAAAACGTCGAGCAACACAAACTGAACTAGACAGTCAACTGGCAGAAGCCAATCAACTGGCCAAAGAAATTGGACAGCTCTTCAAAACTGGGAAAGCCCAAGAAGCGCAAGCCCTCAAAGAGCGCTCTGGGGAATTGAAAAATAGTTCTAAAGCCTTGCAAGAGCAAATGCAATCCATCGAAAAGGAACTCTTAGAACTTCGGTATCAAGTCCCAAATATTCCACAAGAAAGTGTGCCTTCTGGTGTTTCAGAAGAAGATAACGAAGAAATTGAAAAGGGAGGAGAAAACCCTATCCTGGCTGAAGGAGCCCTTCCCCATTGGGAACTAGCAAAAAAATACGACCTCATCGATTTTGATTTAGGGAGTAAAATCACTGGAGCAGGATTTCCTGTTTACAAAGGGAAAGGCGCACGACTTCAACGCGCGCTAATCAATTATTTTTTGGATAAAAATACAGAAGCAGGCTATGAAGAAACACAAGTACCTCATTTAGTTAACGAAGCATCTGGATATGGTACAGGACAATTACCCGATAAAGAAGGGCAAATGTATCATGTTACTGGAGACAACCTTTACCTTATCCCTACAGCAGAAGTACCCTTAACCAATATGTTTCGGAATGTTTTACTTGAGGAAAGTGAATTACCTATTGCAGTAACAGGCTATACACCCTGTTTTAGAAGAGAGGCCGGTAGTTATGGAGCGCATGTTCGTGGTTTAAATCGATTACATCAATTCGATAAAGTTGAAATTGTTCGACTCGAAACCCAAGAACGATCAAATGCTGCTCTAGAGGAAATGATGGGGCATATAAAAAGTATTTTGGTTGAATTAGAAGTACCCTACCGTATTTTACGCTTATGCGGTGGTGATCTTGGTTTTACCTCTGCCCTGACCTATGATTTTGAATTGTATTCTGCAGCCCAAGAAAAATGGTTGGAAATAAGTTCTGTATCTACCTTTGAAAGTTATCAAGCAGAACGCCTACAATTGCGCTATCGCACCAAAGATGGACAGAAAAAAAATGTGCATACCTTGAACGGAAGTTCTTTGGCTCTTCCTCGCGTATTGGCTACTTTACTTGAGAATTGTCAAACCCCAGATGGAATTAAAATTCCAAAAGTTTTAGTGCCTTACACTGGTTTCGAAAAAATTGATTAAATATGTTTATTTACAATGTTACCGTACATGTAGAACCCATAGTAGAAGATAAATGGCTCGAATGGATGCGCGAAGAACATATCCCGGCAGTTTTAAGTACTGGAAAATTTACACAGGCAAAACTTTTTAAAGTCATTACAGATCAAGACCAAGGTGGTGTGAGCTATGCCACCCAATACCATTGTGCTACATCCAAGGAATATGAACTCTATTTAAATGAAAATGCTGAGGGGCTGCGGAAAGAAGCCCAAGATCGTTTTGGTAGTTCTATTCTTGCTTTTCGCACTCAACTGGAAGAAATCCTTTCTTTGTAATGAAAACTGTAAGCCCAAAGAAAAAATTAGGGCAACACTTTTTGACAGATCTTTCCATCGCTGAGAAAATTGCTAAAACACTAACTTTTGACAGCTTTGACCGTGTTCTCGAAATAGGCCCTGGAATGGGTGTACTCACCCAATACTTACCCTGGAAAGAAAACAAAGTCTCTTTGATTGAGCTCGATTCAGAATCTGTTCTTTATTTACAAGCCGCCTATCCATCCATGGTTGGTTCTATTCATGAAGGTGATTTTCTCAAAATCGATATTCCTACACTCATGGGGACAGAACAATTTGCTATTATTGGCAATTTTCCTTACAACATATCGACACAAATCGTTTTTAAAACCATTGAAAACAGAGCGCAAATTCCTTTTTTCTCAGGAATGTTTCAAAAAGAAGTTGCCCAACGAATTTGTGAACCCCCTGGCACAAAAAAATACGGAATCCTATCGGTCCTCACCCAGTTGTTTTATGAAGTAAAATATGAATTTACAGTATTACCGGGTGTTTTTAACCCTCCTCCAAAAGTAGATTCTGGTGTAATTTCCTTGAAAAGAAAAGTAGATTTTTCACTTGATTGTAATGAGAAATTGCTCTTTAAAGTAGTTAAGATGAGTTTCCAACAAAGGCGAAAAACGATTCGAAATAGTTTAAAAACACTCGGACTCTCAAAAGATCTTACAGAAGATAGTATCTTTGACCTACGGCCTGAAAAACTTTCAGGAGCCGATTTTATTGCACTGACGAACAAAATTGAACATGGCCAACTTTCAACTTGACGATGATTTCTTAGCAGCAATAAAGGATCTTATCCAAAAAGAACAGGACAAGAAACTCAAAAAGCAGCTGCACGAATTACACTATGCGGATATCGCAGAAATTTCTGAGCAGTTAAGTCTAGAGGAGGCTATTTACCTCATTAAACTTCTCGACAGTGAAAAAACAGCTGAAGCTTTGGCTGAAGTTGATGAAGACTTTCGAGAAAAAATATTACGCCAACTTTCTGCGAAAGAAATTGCTGAAGAACTTGAGGAATTGGACACCGATGATGCTGCAGATATCATCGCAGAATTACCCCAGGAACGTCAAGAAAAAGTTCTTTCGCAAATAGAAGATACCGAACATTTAAAAGACATTCGTGAACTTTTAAAGTACGAAGAAGATACTGCTGGTGGATTAATGGCGAAAGAATTGGTAAAAGTACACGAAGACCTCAGTGTTTTAAAATGCGTTAACTCCATGCGCAAACAAGCTGAGGAAGTTACAAGAGTACATTCTATCTACGTTGTCAACGCCAAGAATCAATTGCTCGGAAGGCTGTCATTAAAAGACCTACTTACCGCAAATTCTAGGGCTATTGTAAAGGATATTTATATTCCAAAAGTAGACTTTGTCTATGTAGACACCGATGTGGAAGAAGTGGCCAGAATTATGTCGAAATACGACCTAGAAGCTATTCCAGTGGTGAATAACAAAAAGGAATTGTTAGGACGAATAACCATTGACGATGTTGTTGATGTGATTAAAGAGGAGGCCGATAAAGATTACCAGCTTGCTGCAGGTATTTCTAATGATGTTGAGGCCGATGACACCATTTTAGAATTAACACGCGCCCGACTTCCATGGTTGTTTTTAGGCCTTTTAGGTGGGCTTGGTAGTGTTTTTATTCTCAAAGATTTTGAAACAATCATGAATCAACCTCAGCTGCGAAGTTTATTTTTTTACACCCCGCTAATTGCTGCTATGGCAGGAAATGTGGGCGTCCAATCTTCAGCAATTATTGTCCAAGGTTTGGCAAATGATGTCGTTAAAGGATCTCTCATTCAGCGTTTATTTAAGGAAGTTGGATTAAGCCTTATCAATGGTTTTTTCTTGGCGATCTTCCTTCTTCTGTTTGGATATTTAACTGGACAAGAATTAATTCTCAGTCTTACGGTTGCTACATCAATGATGGGTGTAATTGTTATGGCTGCCCTGATTGGTACCTTTGTTCCAATTGTTTTAGAAAAACGCGGAATTGATCCTGCAATCGCAACGGGCCCATTCATTACCACGGCAAATGATATTTTTGGAATTTTCCTTTTCTTTTTTATGGCGCAGCAAATCCTTGGTTTTTAATCCATGAAAATCCTTCATTTAGACGAAAATCACCCAATACTCATTCAACAATTAGAGGATGCTGGCTTTGAAAACACGCAAGCCTACACCACTTCAAAAATGGAGGTCGAAGCAATGCTACCAAACTACCAGGGAATTGTTGTTCGAAGCCGATTTCCCATCGATGCAGCATTTTTAACCAAAGGCCCACAGTTAAAATTCATTGCACGTGTAGGTGCTGGGGTTGAAAATATTGACCAAGAAGCAGCAAAAAAAATGAACATTCAACTCTTTGCCGCTCCTTTGGGGAACGCCAATGCAGTGGGAGAACATGCCCTAGGGATGCTTTTGGGTTTGATCAATAAGTTACGCCAGGCTCACCAATCAATACAGGCAGGAGAATGGATGCGTGAAGCCCACCGTGGAGAAGAGCTTGAAGGAAAAACAGTGGGCATTATTGGCTATGGAAATATGGGAAAAAGCTTTGCTAAAAAGCTCATTGGTTTTGATGTAAAAGAGGTTCTCTTTTATGATATTGAAACCAAAGAAGCGGATAGTATTGCCCGTCAAGTTTCTTTACAGGAACTCCAAGAAAAAGCAACTGTTTTGAGTATACATACTCCACAAACTGAACGAACTGACGGTATGCTAAACACTTCGTTTTTCAACCAAATGCACCATCCTTTTTGGCTAATCAATACCGCAAGAGGTAGTGCAGTAGTCACCTCGGCCTTGGTTAATGCGTTAAAAAGTGGAAAAGTGAAGGGCGCTGCCTTGGATGTATTGGAATATGAAAAAAGTTCCTTTGAAAATTTATTTGAAACTTCACCTCCTGCAGATTTTAACTACCTATTGGAAGCTGATAATGTAATGCTCTCTCCTCATGTGGCTGGGTGGACCATTGAAAGTCATCGTAAATTGGCCTTAATTATTGTCAAACAAATTGTAGAATCCTTTGGCTCAAACTAGGCCTTAAGGACCACCTGTAAGGTTTTGTGTGTTCGCTGTTCCAGTAAAATCGTATCACCATAACTGCGCACCTTTTCTTTAGCTGCCTGATCAAAATGACGAACAGTAAACAGATTCACTTTTTCGGTTACCGTTACTTTAAATTTAGCTCGAAGCTCAACCAACAGCTCTTCTAAACGATTGTATTTGTTGTTCACAACAACCGAGAAACTAATGGCTGAATTTTGAATCAGCTCAACACGCATTTGATAGGTGGATAACAAGCCAAATATTTGAGAAATATTATCTTCAACGATAAAGGAAAAATCAAGAGAAGAAAGTTTTAGCAAAACCTGATCTTTTTTGATTATGTAACAAGGCACATAAGGCTCCAGGGTTTTTCCTTTAGAAACTGAAGTACCGGCTGCTTCAGGATTCAAAAAAGATCGAACATACAAAGGTATCTCTTTACGCTGTAGAGGCTGTAGTGTTTTAGGGTGAATAACCGAAGCACCATAGAAAGCCAATTCAATGGCCTCTCGATAGGAAATTTGATGAAGCAATACGGTGTCTTTAAACTCGCGGGGATCACCATTCAATACCCCAGGAACATCTTTCCAAATGGTAACAGATTCAGCCCCTAAAGCATAGGCAAAAATAGCGGCAGAATAATCTGATCCTTCTCGGCCAAGGGTCGTTGTGAAATTATTTGAGTCGCTTCCAATAAAACCTTGTGAAATGATCAAGTTTGAGCCATTAAGTTGCGCTTTGATGTTTCTTTGGGTTTCCTCCCAATCCAAGTTTGCGTCGCGGTAATAACTGTCTGTTTTTATGCATTTTCTTGCATCTAACCACAGTGCAGGAAGGCCAATTGTTTTTAAATAATACGCCACAATTGTGGTAGAAATAAGCTCTCCAAAACTCACCGTTTGGTCGTAGATAAAACTATAATTTGGCGACTTATTGTGTTCAAGAAAAAGGAATAATTCCTCGGTAAACGCTTTTATTTTGTTTACCAAAGGGGCCTTGTCTTTGCCCAATAATTCTTCAATGATTTCAAGATGAAAAGCTTCCAATTCCTGAATGGCTGTTTTTAGCTGTCCGCGCTCATTTAAATAGGTGGCCACAATCGATTCAAGAGCGTTTGTTGTTTTCCCCATCGCAGACACTACAACCAAAACATCTTTGTAACCTTCTTTTTGTAGGATGGTGGCTACATTCTTTACACTAGCAGCATCTTTTACAGACGCACCTCCAAACTTAAATATTCTCATTCTCAGTTGCTAAATAACGGCCAATTGCCGCTTTATCCATTTGTACAGTTTGCCAGTCGGTTAAAACATTGGCACCGCTCTTTTTATAAAATTCTATAGCATGACTATTCCAATCCAATACTACCCATTCTATTCTTTCTACCTCTTGCTTTTTGCCTTCTGCAATAAAAGCAGTGTATAATGCTTTTCCAATACCCGTTCCGCGTTCAGACTGGGTAACGATTAAATCTTCCAAATGCAGTGTGGGGCCTTTCCAAGTAGAATAGCGGGGATAGAACAAGGCCATTCCTACAATAACTCCTTTCTTCTCTGCAACGATACAACTAAATTTTGGCTGTTCTCCAAAGGCATCACGTTCTAGGTCTTTAGCGCTGACAACAACCGCCTCAGGTTCCTTTTCAAAGGTAGCAAGTTCTTGGATTAGCCCCAGAACGGCCTCCATATCTTTTGGAGTGACAAAGCGTAGTTTTATTGATTTCATCTTTGCAAAAGTAGTATAGTTAAGTCGAATAATCCCGACTCCCCTCTTTTTTCACAATTTGGTGGTAAAGTGTGACATCCTATACCTACCACCAATTTTCAATTGCTCGTGCAAACTCAGTAGGATTTTCAGCATGGAGCCAATGTCCTGCATTCTCAATTCTAATAATTTTAGCCGCTGGGAAATGATGACGAATCAGTAACTCATCTTCATCTTCAATATAACTGGAATTTTCCCCTTTCAGGAAAAGAGTTTTTCCATGATAAACGAGCTCTTGTCCCATTGTCTCCCCTATTTGTTCGCTTGCGTTTTTTAAAACGTCGATGTTTAAACGAAGACCCAATTGGTTCGGACTAATTCGATAAATATTTTTAAGCAAAAACTGACGTGTTCCCATGTCCTTAACAAATTCAGCTAGGGCTTCATCTGCCTCTTTTCTACTTTTAATAATGGAAAAATCAAGAGAAGCCAGTCCATTTAAAATCATTTGATGATGCGATGGATAGGTCTTGGGTGCAATATCTGCAACAATCAATTGATCGACCATCTCTGGATAAAGACAGGCCAACAACATGGCAACCTTTCCTCCCATGGAATGACCTAACAGGCTTGCGCTTTTAATTCCATTTGCGGTGAGATAATGGTTAACATCTTCTGTCATAAGGCGATAGTTAAAGGAAGTACTCCAAAAACTTCGACCGTGGTTGCGCTGATCGATTAAATGCACACGCCAGCCTTGGGCTACCCATTGCTTAGCACTGGTTTTCCAATTATCGCCCATTCCTAAAAAACCATGAAGAATGATTAAATCACGTGATCCTTCACCCAGGGTTAACGCATATAATTGCTTCATTTTGATAAATAGGATAAGTAGCGCTGAACAACCGTTTCAAATCCTAAATACAAAGATTCACTCATGAGGGCATGACCTATGGACACCTCCAGCAAACCAGGGATTTCTCGTGCAAAAAAAGAAATGTTTTCTAAACTCAGGTCGTGCCCTGCATTGATTCCTAATCCTATGTTATTGGCTAAAATAGCTGCTTCACGATAGGGTGCTATGGCCTGTTCTTTGTCTTTAGGATAGAGGAGGGCATAAGCTTCAGTGTATAACTCTATTCGATCTGCACCAGTGGCTATGGCTCCTTCAATCATTTTAAGATCGGGATCTACAAAGATCGATGTGCGAATTCCCTCAGCTTTAAATGCAGCAATCACTTCTTTTAAAAAGGATGCATTAGCAATGGTGTCCCATCCTGCATTTGATGTAAGAGCATCAACGGCATCAGGAACTAGGGTGACCTGTGTTGGCTTTATGGCAAGGACCAAATCCATGAATTCTTTGATCGGATTGCCTTCAATATTATACTCTGTTGTCACCACAGATGGTAAAGCTATGGCATCTGCATAACGAATATGCCGCTGATCTGGTCGTGGATGAACAGTTATACCCTCTGCACCAAAAACCTGTAAATCTGTTGCGACCTTCAATAAATTGGGGACATCACCTCCGCGTGAATTGCGTAAGGTAGCCACCTTGTTGATGTTGACACTTAATTTTGCCATGGATAATTTTTTGTAAAATTACAAACTTCATGTCCGCTACCCTACCATTTGCATTGAAAAATAAACTTCTTTACAGTATAAAAAAAGAGGCAACGAATATTTTGTATTTTTGTGTAAATTCTATCTGATGCAGATTGCTGTAATTTGTCCTTTTATCAATTCTACTGCTATTGGCTATGCCGAAGGAGTGATTGAACATTTAATGGGTTTGAATGTAAATGTAATCATTGACAAAAATCTATATGAAGGCCTTGGAGATACTGGCATAAAAGAACAGCTCACTGTTTTCGAAACATTAAGCTCAACTACCTCTTTTTTAATTTGTATTGGTGGCGATGGCTCAATGCTTCAAGCAGTTATTACTGTTCGAGATAGTAATGTTCCCATTTTAGGAATCAATACGGGCGTCTGGGTTTTTTAACCAGTTTGCAAAAAGAATCCTTAAACAAAGGGCTCCAGCTCTTGTGGGAAAAGAAATTCACATTGATTAACCGCAGTCTTCTGGAGGTCAAAATTGACGAACACCAATCACTTTTAAATGATTTCCCTTATGCCTTAAATGAAATCAGTGTAAGTAGAAAAGACACAGCCTCCTTAATTAGTATTCAAGCAGAGATTGAAGGTCATCCCTTGACTACCTATTGGGCCGATGGTCTAATTGTGGCAACGCCTACAGGCTCGACGGGCTATAATTTGAGCAGCGGTGGCCCCATTGTTTTACCTGAAACTCCCAGTTTTGTTGTGACTCCCATTGCACCGCACAATCTCAATATTCGCCCACTTGTATTACCCGACCACTCTAGCATTAAACTAGAAGTCTCTGGTCGAGAAGAGCAACACTTGTTGTCGCTAGATTCTCGTTTGGTAACCTTGGCGCACAATACTCCCATTTATATTAAAAAAGCAGCTTTTAGCATTGCAACTGTACAATTTAACGATACTGCTTTTTATAATGTTTTACGCGAAAAACTTTATTGGGGAATAGACAAGCGAAATTAAACAATAAATCACCTTAAAAACAGTTAAGAATAATAGTGCACCTAGGCAACTTTTGCTCTGTCACTATTTTGTACCCTAAACTGAATGAAACGCATTTCCTTATTTATTTTTTGTCTGTCGATCTTTTGGACTTCAAAAGCTCAAATACATGAGCTTGGACTGTTTTTAGGAGGAAGCAATACCATTGGAGATGTTGGATCAACTCTACCTATTTTTGCAAACTCTCCTGCCTATGGCCTGGTCTATAAGTGGAACATTACAACCCGCTATGCAATTCGAGCAAGTTTTATTTCTAGCACTCTCAAAAGCTATGATTTCTATGCACAAGACCTGAGTCGATTTAATCGATTTTTTACAATTGACAATGAGGTTTTGGAGTTTTCTGCAGGAATGGAAGTGAACTTTTTTGAATTTAATTTGCATGATGATGACAAAGAATTCACTCCATATTTGTTCACCGGGGTAAATTATTTTCAACACCAACTATTTACTATTCGAGAAAATATCGCCGATCCCGTTGTTGAAAAATATGACAGTGAGCTCCAATTTTCTATTCCTGTTGTAGTGGGAATCAAGGCAAGCATCTCTCCCCTATTTATCATTAGTTTAGAAACAGGGATTCGTTATACCTTTACAGACAATATAGACGGCAGTAATCCTATTGGCCAATTTGAAAATAATCCCACGCTAAAACACGGGAGTTTATACAATAAAGACTGGTATGTTTTTACTGGATTCACATTTAGTTATACCTTTGGTCAAATTCCTTGCTATTGTAAAGAAAAATAAAGATGATTGAAACAAACAATTTGCCAAAACACGTTGCCATTATTATGGATGGAAACGGTCGCTGGGCGAAAGCCAAGGGAAAGAATCGTGTGTTTGGTCATCGAAGTGGAACTCAGGCTGTCAAAAAAATTGTTGAAACATCAGCTGAAATGGGTATAGATTACCTAACCCTTTATGCTTTTTCAACAGAAAATTGGGATCGACCAAAAACCGAGGTAAGTAGCCTTATGGATCTTCTGATCAAAGCACTACGCCGTGAACTCGACAAAATGCTTTCCAATAACATTCAATTGAGAAGTATTGGAGACATTAGCCAACTTCCTGCTGAAGTTGAAAAAGAATTGAAAGACACCATTGAGAAGACGAGTAAAAACTCAGGAATGGTTTTAACACTCGCACTAAATTATGGTGCCAGACAAGAGCTTACACAAGCAATACAAGAAATTAGCCGCAAAGTTAAAAATAACATAATTTCCCCCGAAAATGTTGATGAAACCATTATAAATGAGCATCTTTACACGCGAAATTTACCAGGTGTAGATCTTTTAATTCGAACCAGTGGTGAACAACGAATAAGTAACTTTTTACTGTGGCAAATTGCATATGCAGAATTATATTTTTCAACGGTTTTATGGCCAGATTTTAATGAAGAACATTTTAGGACTGCAATTGACAGCTACAAAAAACGAGAACGTAGATTTGGAAAAACAAGTGAACAACTCACCAACTAATTCTTTTTTGAACCCATTTATAGCGGTGTGCTTTTTTGTTAGCCTGTTGCTTAATTCTGTTTCAATTCAAGCCCAAGAAGTCAAATTTACTCCTGGAAAACTTTATACAATTGATTCAATCCAAGTAAAAGGATTAAAGAGCTTTAATGAAAAAACTGTTGTTTCCTACAGTGGTCTTCGACGTGGGCAGCGCGTTCGTTTGCCTGGAGACAAAATTAGCTCTATCATCAATAAGCTATGGAATTTAGATCTTTTTTCTGACATCAATTTCTATGCGACCAATGTAACCGAAAACAGCATAACGCTACAAATTGAAATTGAAGAGCTCCCCACGCTAAATGAAGTAAAAATCAATGGACTCAAGAAAAGCAAAGTCCCAACAGTAATAAAAGAGACTGAACTCGAAAAAGGAAAAAAACTGTCTGAAAGCTTTTTGACTAACACCAAAAACTATCTAGTTAACAAGTACAAGAAAGAAGGATTTCTCAATACCAAAGTTACTCTGAGAACAATCCCAGATTCTACCCAAATCAATGTACTCAATATGTTGGTTAATATTGATCGTGGAGAACGGGTCAAAATTAGTTCAATTGATTTTGAAGGCAACGAGCAATTCAAGGATTGGACACTTGCTAAACAACTGAAAAACACCAAGAAAAAAGCCTTTTATCGATTTTGGAAGAAATCAAAATATATTCCTGATGACTTTGAGGAAGACAAACTGAATTTGATTAGTTTTTTCAAAGAAAAGGGGTATCGAGATGCACGAATTCTGAGTGATAGCTTGATCGTAAACAATGATAATACCCTTTCGTTACAATTCGATTTAGAGGAAGGTCAACGTTATTATTTTGGAGATATTAAATTCATTGGAAACGGAGCCTATAGCGATCGACAACTGGATATCGTTCTTGGAATCAAAAAAGGAGATCCCTACAATGGTGTATTACTCAAAAAACGTATCGCCGACGATACAAAACCAGATGGAAATGACATCACAAATTTGTACCAAAACAATGGATATTTATTTTCCAATATCAACGCAGTTGAAGTAAGTGCTGAAAAGGATACCATCGATTTTGAAATACGTATAACAGAAGGGAAAATAGCTACCTTCAACAAGATTAGTGTTGTTGGAAATGAAAAAACCAATGACCATGTGATTTTTAGAGAACTGCGAACAAAACCAGGAGAATTGTACAGTAAAGACAAAGTCGTAAGAACTGTACGAGAATTAGGTCAATTAGGCTTTTTTGATGCAGAGCAAATTTCACCCGACTTTAAAAATGTTGATCCTAACGCTGGAACAGTAGATATAGAGTTTGGTTTGCAAGAATCTGGTGGAAGTCAAATTGAACTGCAAGGTGGATATGGCGGAGGAGGTTTTATTGGAACACTGGGTCTATCCTTCAACAACTTTTCGATGCGAAACATTTGGGACAAGGAATCCTACAAACCAGTTCCCTCTGGAGATGGGCAAAAACTGAGCCTGCGTTTACAAGCAAGTCAATTTTTCAATACCTATAGTTTTACATTTTCTGAACCATGGTTAGGAGGAAGACAGCCAGTACAATTTTCCACTTCCTTATCCCGAACCAATCAATTTCGCTATGACTTTCTAACGGGTAGAGCCGACAAATCTCAGTCGTTTGAAATCAGTAGTATCACATTTGGACTAGCGAAAAGACTTCGCGTTCCTGATGATTATTTTACCTTGTCGCAAGCCTTTACATTTCAATATTACAACCTTAAAAATTATTTCACTGGATTGTTTACCTTCGGGAATGGGGTGTCTAACAACCTTTCGTATACCGTTGCACTTTCTAGAAATAATACCTACACCAATCCCATTTTTCCTACTGGTGGATCGAGTTTTGTTGTCAGTGCAAAATTAACTCCACCCTATTCACTTTTCAACGATGTTGATTACAAAAACTTAGGAAACTTACCCGAATATCAAACTGCTGGTGCAGACGGCGTTTTGGTTGCAGATCAAAGTAAAATAGACCAAGAAAGATTCCGCTTTCTGGAATACTATAAACTGAAATTTAGTGGGACATGGTATACACGTTTGTTTGATAAATTGATTTTAAAAACACAAACAGACTTCGGACTCATTGGCGCTTACAATGATGAGCGAGGAGATATCCCTTTTGAACGCTTTTATTTAGGGGGAGATGGAATGGCAAACAATTTTGCTTTAGACGGTAGAGAAGTCATTGCCCTTAGAGGATATCCAAACCAATCCTTATCAAGTAGAGATGGTTCAACGGTTTACAATAAGTTTTCCCTAGAATTGCGATACCCAATCACATTAAAACCCAGTGCTTCAATTTATGCATTGAGTTTTCTCGAATCTGGACAAGGATTTGATGGCATTAAAAACTTTAACCCTTTCAATGCTAAACGCTCTGCTGGAGCGGGTGTTCGCATCTTTATGCCTGCATTTGGCCTTTTGGGCATAGATTTTGGATATGGATTTGATAATACAAATTCTGCCCTTAACACGCCCAATGGTTGGGAGACACACTTTATTATTGGGCAACAATTTTAGTATATTTGCATAAACCCTTAATTATGAATGCATTTCGTCCCTTACTTATGCTTTTCCTCTGCAGCTCACTCATGAGCTTTGCACAAAGAGGTGTTCGTTTAGCCTACATTGACATGGATGAAATCCTTGAAAATGTTGACGAATATTCAACAGCCAGCCTTTTATTAGAAAAAAATGTGGCCACCTGGAAAGAAGACATTGCGATCAAAAAGATGGAATTAAAAGGAAGAGAAGAACAGTTGCAAGCAGAAAAGGTTCTCCTCACTCCAGAACTTATAGAAGATCGTCAAAACGAATTATCCCTTTTCAGAAGCGAAATTGTTGCGCTACAAACAAAATATTTTGGGTCCCAAGGAAGCTATATCCAACAAAAGAATAAATTACTCAAGCCTATTCAAGATCAAGTGCTCAACATTGTTCGTCAAATTGCGCAAGAACGCAAATATGATTTTGTCTTTGATCGTTCATCTGACTTGGTTATGCTATATTCCGCAAAAAATTACGATATTAGTGCCTTGGTTTTACAACGCCTCAATGCGGAAGAGCGAATTAAAACTAGAAAAAAAGAAATTGAAGAGCGTAAAGCTAAAATTGAACAACGACTAAAAAACTAACCTATTTAATTATTCTTAAAATGAAACATCTAAAAACTCTTTTTATTGCAATCCTAATGGCTGCTCCTATGACTTTTGCTTCTGCACAGTCTAAAGTTGCTCACATTGACACACAAAAACTAATTAGTGAGATGCCTGAGGTAATCGCGGCTCAAAAACAACTAGAGCAATTGGAAAAAACCTATACTTCTGAAATTGAAAACACTTACAAAGAATTTCAAACAAAAGCACAGACTTATTCTGCAGACGCTGCTAACCAAACGGATGTAACCAACCAAGCGCGTCAAAAGGAATTAGAGACTATGCAACAAAACATTAATCAATACCGCGAAACGGCCGCGCAAGATTTACAAAAAAAGCAAGTAGAAATGATGCGTCCTTTGTATGACAAAGCAAAGGTTGCGATTGAAAAAATTGCTTCAGCACAAGGTTTTGACTATGTACTCGACTCCTCTGCAGGTGGTAGCGTTATCATGGCTAAAGGAAAAGATTTAATGGCTGACGTAAAAGCTGACCTAGGTTTTTAATCAAACCTTATTCTAAATAACTTTAGGCTGTCTGAAAAAGGGTAAAAACTGTCATTCTGAATTTATTTCAGAATCTCAAATGACTGTTTTTCAATATATTTTAGCATCTGAAACGAGTTCAGATTGACAAAAATATGATTTTTCAGACAGCCTATTTTTTATTTTAAGATGAAACAGCCCATTGGATTTTTTGACTCAGGTGTTGGGGGACTAAGTTTACTTCCTGCTGTTTCGGCTATTTTACCCCACGAAGACATCTACTATCTCGCTGATGAGGCTTTTTCACCCTATGGAGATAAAACGCACAAAGAAATCCTTGAACGAGCAAGAATTATTACCCGTAAGCTGCTCGCTTTTGAGTGTAAATTAATTGTACTGGCTTGTAATACCGCAACCACACAGGTCATCAATCAACTCCGAAAGGAATTCTCTGTTCCCTTTGTCGGAATTGAACCAGCAATTAAACCAGCTGCCTTGACTACTCAAACGGGTGTAGTAGGTGTATTAGCGACCAAAGGAACACTTAATAGCCAGCTATTTCACAAAAGTTGCCTAGAACACGGATCGAAAATTCAGCTCATTGAACAAATTGGTACGGGTTTAGTCAGATGTGTTGAGTCAAACAAAATCAATGACCCTGCAACCTTTACACTTTTGAAAAGCTACTTGAACCCAATGATCGATCAAGATATGGATACCTTGGTACTGGGCTGCACACACTATCCTTTTTTACTCCCAGTAATCAAGAAGATAATTCCTTCGCATGTTCAAATCATTGACAATAGTAAAGCCGTTGCAAAACAAATAAAAAGACGACTAGTGGAACAAGATCTCTGCGAATCGTCCACTTCGTCCTCAACACATAGTTATTTCAGTTCGGCTACTAAATCTAACCTTGGTAGATTTGTTAATCAACCCATTAACTATCTTCCTCTTTAAACCAAGCTGCGTACATTAAATAGTTATTTGCAATTCGCTCTATTTCTCCTTTTTGCAGATTGGGATCTACCATTTTAATTTTTCGTGCAGGAATTCCAGCATAAATGTGACCGGCTTCAACAAGGGTATTTTGTGTAACTACACTTCCTGCAGCAATAATACTATTGGAATGCACCACACAGTTATCCATGATAATACTCCCCATGCCAATCAACACATTATCGTGCAAGGTACAGCCATGGACAATGGCGTTGTGACCAATGGAAACATTGTTCCCAATCGTGGTTGCCGCTTTTTGGTAGGTCGCATGAATCACTGCGCCGTCTTGAATGTTGACACGATTCCCAATTCTGATTGCATGTACATCGCCTCGAACAACTGCTTGGTACCAAACCGAACACTGGTCTCCCATTTGAACATCACCAATTATGGTTGCATTTTCAGCAAAAAAACAATCGTCTCCCCATTTGGGAGTTAACCCACGTACAGATTTAACTAACATAAACTTGAATTTAAGGTAAGGTAAAAAATGATTCTTATTTAGCCATTCATAGGAGTTGAGTTTTATGTAATTTTGTAAAAAAAA
>Ga0115564_10001409_pt1 | contig 21973 bp, 21 predicted proteins | sample COGITO_mtgs_1105_7_FD_88680 | JGI IMG/M metagenome (GOLD analysis project Ga0115564, IMG submission 88680) | Pelagic marine microbial communities from North Sea - COGITO_mtgs_110523 | ecosystem: Environmental > Aquatic > Marine > Epipelagic | place: Germany:Helgoland, sampling site Kabeltonne...
TTTGCTTCCTTCTTACCCTTCTTTGTTTCCTCTTTTGTCATTAATTTCACTAATTTAGAATAAACAGAATCCGCCGCGTTTCTAACCTTCTTGTAAATGAAAGCACTACTCAAAAAACTCCATTCCTTCTCCGCTTCACTCATATCCTTCGCAATCTCCTTCATACTGTTATTCCCATTCTTCTCCATATTAGCAAAATATTCACTGAAAGATTTAACTTCAACTTTCTCCATTCCATATTCCTCCATTAATATATCTACATAATCGAAATTAACTAATGGTTCTGGAATTACATGACCTATACTCCTTACAAATACATCTACATATTTTCCTAAAGAACTTCTTGTATTAGGAAATGTGCGTGATTTATATTTCTTCTCAATAGACCACAATAATTCACCATTTAAATTACCTGAAATCTTCTTTTTACCCTTTAATTTGTCAAATAACTTCTTACCATCAAATGTAGTACCCACTAAATGACCACCCACTTCCAAGTTGTCAGTTACATTCTGTAAGAATGACCTTATAGTAATCTCGCTTTCAAAGAAATAATGGAAAGCAAACATAACACTTGCTACATTAAATGTGTATTTTGTAGGTAAGAATTTCTCTAAGTTTATTCTATTATTCTCAGTTAAACCAGCATCGTAATTTGGGAAAATTAATTTACGTAAATCACCACGGACGAAATATACCTTAGGTTTTGGACGAGGAATTTTAGAATATAACTCCTTAGCCTTCTCAATATTCTTAATATCTTGTTCTATACCAAGCACATAAGCATATTTACTTCTCTTATATCTTGGCACATCTCCTCCTTTACCAGAAGCGAAATCAATTAATCTACCCTGCATCTTATTAACTCCATCAATTATAGATGGAGCAACACTCTTGAATAATTGTTCCTTAACCCAAATTGTATGGAACTTTTGATAAGATGCTCTCTTACCTGGTTCGTAATTCGAATCAACATATTTATAATAAGAGTTATTTTGAGAATTATTCTTACCCTTTGTAACCATCTGTTCCGCTTTCTGTTTTAATTCAGGTGGAATTTTACCAGTTACAATAACTTCCTCTGTGATAGGCACCATTATTGCACGAAAAACATCATTTGCTGTATTTTCATTATTACCAAATACATTAGCACCATTTCTATAAGCCTCTGTTTTATCATATCTTACTCTGTACGGAAACCATCTAAAACCTTCCTCTCTATCTGGTAAATAACCAAATTCAACAATTGTATTATCATTTAAAGTATCAGTTTTACCACTTAAAATATCTTTTGTTTCCATATCATTCTTAGTATTAATGAAAACATTTGTTCTATTATACATCTCATTATCATCATCCTCATCTAATGGTTCAAATATTTTAGGTCCATAAAAACTTCTTCCATTATTCTTCTTCACATTACCACCTACATACAACTCTAATGTTTTATATTGTTGAAATGTTCTCTCAAAATCCCCTTGAACCCCCTTTACCTCAATCAAAAATGGATTTCTAATATCACTCCCATTCTTATCTTTGACTGTTTTTACCAAGAAATCTACTGTATTTAATTCAGGTGGTTTCCATTTAAATAATGAATTCCAAGTTTTTCCTTGTAATGGATAATGCTCTTTAATTGGAACAAAAATCAAACCATCAATGTGATATAATAAATTCTCACGATCACACCATAACTCTTTCGCTTTCTCAAATATATCACAACTATTATTACTTGTTGAAAAAAGATATTTCTTAATATCTATCTTTATCCCCAAATTACCCATCTTTTTCAAATCACTCTTGAAATATTCTAAATTATCCAACCTACCTAAATTATTTTTACTACGCTTTGAAGGCGGAACTTTCAAATGAGTGCGTCTAATATCACGACCCTTACTGAATAACATATCATACATTAATACTGTTCCAATATCTTCTACATATTCACATTCTACCAAACTTCCAGACCAACCCTTCAAAGCAAAATCTAAATTTGTTATATTTTGATTACTATCTAATAAATATACCTTATCATCAACATCAACATACAAAAGACGCCTCTCACCATCAGCCTTGACTGTTACTGAATATGAATTCAAAATAGTTTTTACATTACTATTCCTTGAAATATTCTCCAAATGAAGAGTTAATGGACTTGCCGTAATAAAATTAAATTTACCAGATACACCACGCCCTTTATTGAACTTATTCATCTTATTACTCCTCTTTACATCAACCAATTTCATATAATTCTGTAAAATAGAATTACTTTGACTTATATTCAATACTTTCTTATTCTTTTGAACTAATGATAAAATTAAATAATTTACTAACATATATTCCTTAAAAATATCATCAACAGAAATCTTCTTAATTTTATCACTATGTAAAAGTTCAACCTCAATTTCATACTTCACATTACTACTCAAAGTGTCTGATTCTTTAAATGAACCTGCTGTTTTACTCGATTGCTTAACAGATGTAAAATCAATCCTCGCCAAACCATTCTCCGAGAAAACCTCATACCTATTCTTCAAACGATACATCTTCATAGAACTACTATTTGTATTTTTAATATATTCTATCGCCTCATTCCCTTTATCTAAATCCTTCTCTTCCGCTAATGAGAAACGGACACTGTATTCATTTACATCTACAACCGCTTTTCTACTCTTAGCCATAAATATATGCTCTATCTTTTCCAAATCTTCCCCCAACCAATATTTCTTAATATTAGGTTGCCCCTCAATTACTAACCTTTTATTTGTATCATAATCATCAAAAACCTGTAACTCAGATTTTACCTTACTCTTCAATCCCAACCCACCATTATCCTTACTCGCTACGAAATAATTTAAAGTCTCTATGTATTTCTTTAAATCAAGTTTTCCTCCACGGAAATTCTTTCCCATAAAACGAGTTTCCAATTCCAATTTTTCATCACCCTTAAATTTATTTATCATATCTTTTATACCATTATATTTTACTGATGATAATCTAAAACTCATATATAATAATTAATATAAAAAGTATTTTTAAATTAATTAATTTTTTAATTTTTACAATTGGAAAAATTAAAAAGAAAAGAAAATTTATAACAAAAAAGATTAAATAAAACTAACAAAAAAAGATTAAATAAAATCCAACATTCCCAACTCCTCAATTAATTCACCTTTCCTCTTATTAATCTTCTTCTTACTCTGATCAGAAATTTTTGTTGTTTCAATCCCACTCTCTTTACACTTCTCACGTAAATCAACAATTGTCATCGCCTCTAACTCCTTCCTATTTACACAAATATTGAATTTCTTAAACATATTATTCAATAATTCTCTATTCTCACTATATTTCACCAAATATGTTTCTCCCCTCAACATAATACTCTCATATTCATCCCCTATCTTACTCATAAATAATACTGGAACATACTTATTAAACTTATTCTCATATTTTGTTGTATGAATAATTCTACTACTTTCCATATCAATTACTCCATCTAAAATATTAAATAAAACAAGATTTATACCAAAATAATCACAAATTAATTGATCAACATATTTTTTTGATAATTCACCAATAAATTTATGAGTGTCCTTTAAACAGCCATATAGAAACTCTTGAATAACCTGCTTTTTTATCTTCCTATTCTTATTATAATTAAATTCGTAATAAAGATTTTTCTCATCAAAATCAACAAGTAATTTCTTCAAGAAAACTTTGATTTTTAAGATTTTATTCTTAGATGACAACATACCATAGTTATTATCAATACATACTAATATAGAATTGATAAAATTAAAGAATTCATTCTTAGAAATATTTTTATTCCTAAAAAATGTAAATTTACTCTTACCATATAAAAAATATTCATCATATATTTCAGACAATTCCTTATATGAAGATGCGTGAGATTGACTATTTTCCATACATTTATTATTTATTTTAACCCTTTCACTCAATTTTACTTGATTAGGTTCTAAATATTTGATTAAATTTTCTAATGACAACATTATTAAATTACTAAATATTTATATCATTATATTTTTAAATCATTTTTTTATTTTTATTAATAGAAAAAATCATTTCTTCAATGTTTCCAAATTTAACTTCAAATTATCTTTTAAAATTTGAATTTTAGATTCCAAATTATTAATATCACTATCACTAGAAGATCCATAAATCTGTTTCTTTGTTTTACTCAACATACTCTCTTTCTCTAATAATTCTATATTCTTGTTTTTCGCATAATTTATAAACTTAATAATATTATTTAATGTAATCAAATCAAGATTTTTCATATTCACAAAAATACCATTTACATTTTCCGTATATTCTACATTGTTTCTACTTAATATCTTAAAAATTTCAATATGTTCTAACTTATTTAACTTACTAACTTCCGCTAAAATACTCTTTTTTGTATTATTAATTTTAATCTCAAAATCTTTTTCCCCCTTTTTTAATTCACTTATCTCAATTGTATTCAAATCATTACTACTATTCAACATATATACAAAAATATTTAATACTTTTTAAATATTTTATACAATTTGTAAGATTTATATTATAAAAAAAATAAAACAAAACTTAAAAAACAAAACTAAAAAACAAAACTAAAAAACAAAACAATTTACAACTCATCTACTTCTTCTTCACTATCTAATTTCTCATCCTCCCCATCATATTCTAAATCATCATCATCCATAATTTCTTCATCAGAATCTTCTTCATCTTCATCTTTTAAATCCTCATCACTTTCCTCTTCCTGACTTTCTTCTTCTTCTTCACTCTCTTCTTCCGCATCACTCTCTTCCTCATCACTCTCTTCCTCATCACTCTCTTCCTTCGCTTTCTCTTCTTTTTCATTTGGATTTTCTCCAGAAATGTTAATACTTGTTGTTTGTAAATTCACATTATCTTTTCCTGTAATATTTTCATATGCTAATACATTTTCATCTTGTTCTACTTGTTCCTCTTCAACCTCACTATCATCCGTTCCTGTAATTTCGTCATATTCATCTGAGTCTGAAATATCTAATTCCTCAGCAATATCATTTACATCAACACTATTCAAATCAACCAAATCCTCCAATGATGATAGAACAAATTTATTTTTAGGCTTATCCATCTTAACATCTAAAACCTCAATCTTCTTCTCTAAATTCTTAAAAATCTTCTCCTCATCTATTTTCGCAGCGACCTCAATAAATGGACTGTTTAAATCAAACTTTTTATCTAAAATAACAACATCTATCTCATCACCCTCCTTAATATTTTTAAATACAGTTACATCATCTTGGAACTGTTTTGCAACAATAACTCTTATAGAACCAACTAAGCCACGAAGACCCAATTCATTAACTTTAATTACCTTACATTTAATAACATCACCTTTACTTGGATTACATAAATAACAAGAGAAAACAACACGATATTTTACAGATCCATTAAATAAACTACCAGAGAATATCCCAGCACTCCTCTTAATCACTTCAATTGAATCTTCTTTCACATAACCTTTGTCTAAACATCTCTTTTCAATTTTATTCTTCAAAAGTAATGAAATTGTGTCGTTAATATTTTTATTTAATTTAGAAGCCTCAACAACTACGTCTTGAACCAAAATAGTTTTAATATAATCACACATATACTATTAATTATATAACTATTTTTATTTAAACCATTTTTTAATTATTCATTTTTTTTATTTTATTTAAAGAATTGTCTATTTATCTATAAATGAGTTCGATTATAGTGATAAGAAATAATTTAAAAAATTTCTCTGTTGATGACTATAAGAATACTTTTAATATTGATTTAATTAAAAAGTTTCTCTATGATTATTCTAAAATACAGAAACAAGATTCAATTAAGCCAATATTTATGTTGACGAAAAAGTATTCAAATTATTCAAATAAAAAAATTGAAAGTAAATGGAAGAAGTATGTTGCTGAAACTGATGATGATAAAGTAAAAGAGATCATTAAATCTAATTTAAATAAAATAAGTAAAGATAATTTTAATATTATTTCAAAGAAGTTAATTTTAGATATTAAGAAGATGGAAAAGGGATGTGCTTTAAATATTATAGTTGATGAGATATATGAAAAAACTGTTTTTGATATAAAATTCCAGAATATTTATTTAGAGACTATTAAGATTATCTGGTCTGATAAAACTTTTTATAGAAATTTAGTTAATATTAAAAAGGATAATAATAAATTCTTTTGGAAGGAGAAAGAAAAGAAAAAAGTGTATGGACCATTTGATAATCAAAAATTATTAGAACAGAGTGTATTTAATGAACTTTCTTTAAAAAAACTTTTTATGAATAAATTGCAGGAAGAGTTTGAAAAGAGGGAAGTTTATATGGGGATGTTAGATGATGAGGGTATAATTGATAATGAGAGATTTAAAGTCAAACGGAATTTATTCGGTTTATATGAGTTATTGGTAAAGTTATATTATTCACGTGATATTCCAATTTTTTTTATTAATTATGTTTTATTTACATTGTTTAATAAAAAAGAGAATGAATATTATTTGGAGTGTATTCATTTAATGTTAAATCTTTTTACAGGAAATAAAGAATTTAATTATGTAATGAATTTTGAAAAAGAGATAAATAGTAATAATATTTCTTATTATTTAGAAAGTATAAGGAGTATAAATAAGGATATATTAACAAGTAGATTTAAATTTGTCAAGTTAGATATTGAAGATTATTTAACTAAGTTTTCAGGAATATTTAAAGGTAAAAGTATGGTTAAGAGTATTCAAGTGAAAAAAGAAGAGATTGATTTTGATAAATTTATAAAAGAGAATTTAATGAAAGATAATTATAAGAAAATTACATTTATGTTGAAAGATAATAAGGATAAAATGGAAGATAATCTTTTAACATTATTTGATTATCTTTTTGAATATCAGGATAAAAAAGTTACAGTTGTAAATGTTGTTTCATTTTTATTAGAGAAAGATCATATTAATAAAGATTTATTAAATGGCTTATATAGTGATATAGAGGATAATTTGGAGGATTTGGAATTAGATTTTTCAAATATTCGTAAATTTTTTAGTTCTTTAAAGGATGACATATTATCTTCTGTTTCCAATCATTAATCGATTTATTTTTTTGTATTGATTATTTACATTATTGTCGTATTGTTGAAGGTTTCTTATTCTTCTCTCTTCGCGTTGTTTCTCTTCGGCTTCTCTTAATTCAATCCTTCTCTTATCATTTTTAGACAAATTGTAAGAGATATTAGACCTACTTGCTTTTAGTTCATTTACTGATTTATATTGTTTATAATCAACTTCATCTGGGTTAATGAGAGTATTCTCCTCGTGATGGGCTAATCTATAATCTGTATATCCAAGCCCTTCATTTTTAACACCGTAATTATCAATTTCATCAACACCTAATTCACTAAACCCCATATTCTTACCTAAGTTTATCGCTTTTGGTTCTTCATATTCTACAATTTGAGAACTCTTTTTTCTTCGCTTTTCCCCTTTAAATGTACTATTGAATACATCTAAATTAAAACTTTTTCCAAATATATTCTCTACATTAGGGTCATCAGAAAGTCTATTCCCTTTATTCATCATACTCCCATATCCATCATCAAATGCTGTCGGCATTTTATATTTGTCAAAAATCTTATTAAACTTATTTAGATTAAAATTATCTTTATCTAAATGAATATTTTCACGTTGCTCGTTTATGTCATCCTCATAATCCTTGTATTTAACTTCTCTTTTTGTTTTCCTTTCAAACTTAGAACTATCACCCTTCTTCTTCAATATATATAAATATGATTGAGTTATTATCTTAAACTCCTCATCTGTTTTTCCTTCATTTCTATCTGGATGATATTTTAATGCCAATCTCTTATACTTCTTCTTTAATTGCTTCTCAGTACAACCCTCATCAACACCCAATACCTGGTATGGATCATATTCTTCTTCGAATTTCTTTATCTCCTCGTCAAAATATTCACGCCTTTTATTTTGCTCAGTTTCGAATTCATTTTTTCTACTCGCCTCTCTCTCTTCAAACTCACGTCTCTCACGTGCCTCTATCTCCCTTAAACTCTCTCCTTGATTAACCTCCGGATACTTAAACTGCATACCCAAATTCTCATTCATCCTCATATTATCATTTAATGCTAAATCAGTATCACGTGTTGTTTCTGGTCTATTTATAAATTGTTGCGGTTGATGCGATCTTATTGGCTGTTGAACGTATTGTCTAACTTGCTGTTGTTGAGGTTGTCGCTGTTGAACGTATTGTCTAACTTGCTGTTGTTGAGGTTGTTTATAAATTCTTTGACTATTATTCATATTTTGTAATTTGTTTAATTGTTCCTGTGCCAACCTCTGGGCTTTGTTATAACCATTATTTTGGTTTTGGTTATAATAATTTGGTCTTAGAACAGATGGTTGATCAATATATTGGTCTTGATAATAATTTCTTTGTTGTTGATTTTGTTTTTGGTTATTACTTCTGTAAGTTCTTTGTTGTTGTGATTGTTGTTGATTAGTCTGTCTAACTGGATTTTGATATTGTGATTGTTGATTAGGGTTTTGTATATTAGAAGCCGTATTACCCATTATTATAATGTTCATAGAAAAAATAAAAAAAAAATAAACAATTTCACAAAATAAACAATTTCACAAAATAAACAATTTCACAAATAAATATATATTATATTATATTATGAATTATAAGATGGTTAATTGCACTTGTCAAAATATTCCTTATATGAACTACTTTTCAAATGAAATAAAAAGTAAATATTATGAAACCATTGGTAAAACACCAGATCAAATAACTACTAATGTTGAAGCATTGATTTATATGATTTTCAGAGAGAATTATTATAAAAAAATTATAAATGCTACGGATTTAGCAGGTAAATATAATGCTGACAACAAAAGATATTATTTCAGTTTCTATGATTTTATTAATAAAAAAAAAACTAAATTAAATAGTAGAGAAATTTGGTTGGCTAAAAATCAAATTTTTGAAAAAAAACAGTTACAATGTAATGTTGAATACCAATTATATCAACAACAATTGGTTAATAACATTGTAAATCAAAATAAATATCAAGAATTAAAATGCGGAGATGGCTACAACTTTTTAACAGAAAAAGGTTTCGAAGAATATTTATCAAAAAATATTTACTATTACACTTATCCAAATTTAAGAAGTAAAGATTGTTTATCTGTTTGTGATTATAGAAACACTACCAATCCAACAGAAGTATTCGAAGAAAGATCCACAATATACCAAGAATTTTACAAAGTTTTCTTCCAAGCCTGTTATTTCTCTAAAATTTTAAATAAAATTAATCAAGTAAAACAAAGTTCATTAGAAGCAAAAGTTAATAATATGGTTGCTAAATTCCCAAGAACAATTTTCCCAAATTTACAACAAGGTGAATGGAAAAAACTTTATTCTGGAAAAGATATTATCCAAATATATAATACAGTTAAACAATTACAAAAAAGTATTCGATTATCTTAATGAAAACTTAAATATTGGATTATATAACTGAGAACCAATTATTTTTTTATAAACATTCTTTATTGGATTATCTCCTACAAAATATGTAATGTTTTTTGATAATAATATATTATATTTTCTTTTATGTAAATTATTTAATAAATTAAAATCTTCTGTTTTATTATTACTAAATTTATTTTTTTTTAAAATTTCTGTTTTTCCACAAAAACTAATTCCTACTTTATTTCTACAAATGTATGAGGCATCTAATGGAGGAAGGATTTTATTATTAGAAAACATTCGAAAAATTATACAATCAGCATTATTATTTTTACATTCCATTAATCTATCTATATAATCTGGAGAAACAGTATCATCATCATCCACAAACCCTATCCATTTAGAATTTTTTACTCTATCAATTCCATAATTTCTTGTTAAACCACCATAATTCTTCTTTCCTTTCTTCTTAATTTCATAAGTTTTTATACGAGTATCTTTAATCTCTTTTATATTATTCTTAACACCATCAAATACTATTATCGCTTCCCAATTTGGATTATCTAAATTTTGAAGTGAAGTAATAGTTCTTATTAAAGTATCTCTACCAATAGAAGGTATTATGAAGGTTATAATAGTTTGATTTTTTCTCTTATTTCTCTTATTTTTTTTATTATTAATAAAAAATTCCTTGTTAATAAAATATTCCTTATAATTAAATATTATAAAATATATTATAAAAATAATAAAAATAACAAAAAAAATTTTTTTAAACATAAAATATAAAATATATTCTATATTATATTTTTTAGTGAAATCTTAATTTTATTATTAAATACCTCTTCATTCAAAAATGTTGTGATATTTAATATTACCTTTTCATAAATCTTAAATCTCATCAACTCTTCACCACACTTTTCAACTATCATCTCTAAACCATCCTCCACAATATCAACTTCATATAATTCCTCAAATTTACGTGGCACAACTCTTACTTTATCTTCTAACTTTAATGATGGAATAAATACTTCTATAAATATATCATTAAAACCAGTTACATACCCCCCATAATCTCTTTCAAAATCACCTTCTTTTTCTAAATCCTTAATAACCCTTAATTTATTAAGTTTCCTTTCACATTTGTTAATACTTTTCTCTTTCTTATTAATCTCATCTAATAATGATTTGTCATAATCACATATATTAAACTGATTATCAATATCACAAACTTTACAAAGTGCTTCATGTACCAATATATCAGGGAAACGTCGAATGGGAGATGTGAAATGAGTATAATAATTTAAATTCAATCCAAAATGATAATTATCACTTTCATTATTTGAACTAAAATTATAAACTGCCTTTTTCATATTACGAATTCTCAAAAAATCCATCAGTTTTTCATCCTCTATTCCATCAATATATTTCTCAATATTTTCTACTTTCATATGTGACCTTAATACGGTCTTCAACCCGGAATCAACTAAATACTTTCCAACACTCTTATTTGCTTTTATCATAAAATATTCAATTAAATTATGTGAATTAACATCTTTAATACCAAGTTTTTTATTCATAAAACTTTTTAATTTCAATAACATCTGATCCATACTATTCTTATATCTTCCTTTTGAAAATATCTTATCAACCTCTTCATAAGAGTATGCCTTAATATTTTTAATAATAAAACGGTTAAATGAAAAGTTAATACATTCACCAGATGCGTTATAAACAAATTTAGTTACAATCGAATATCTATTAAATCCTTCTCTTAAAGATATTAAATCCTCGGCATAAACATTTGGGATCATATTATTTTTTCCCCCGTCATAATAGATTGTGAAAAATCTACTTTTAATCAAATTATACATTTTTTCATCTAAAAATTTCATTAAATCAGCAATCGCTATATTAATAATATATTCACAACTATCTTCATTTTCTGTAAATGAAAACGCATCATCAATATCAGTGCATCCATTCGGATCAATTGATATAACTTCTAAATCGGGAATTCTATCCTGTATTCCTTCAATCATCTCTTTATCACATTTTATCTTTTCATTTAATTCAAACTTTTTAATCATTTTATTATTTCCAGGATGGTTAAGATTATTACAAGCGATAATATATTGAATTTCATTATCATAATTACCCGTTTCACCTATAATCCTTTCCATTTTTCCAAAATGTACCTTCCTTATATTATCCCATTTGTTAAATGAAATGGAACAAAATATATTCTTTCTTGGTTTTTTATTAGAACATACTAAGAAATTAGGGTACTTGTGATGATATGGTCTAAATAAATAAATGGGAACACCACGTTTATTAGAACCCTGTTTAACACGAGATGTTAATTTCAAAATTCCATAAATTTCTGTTTTATCATCGCTCTTAATTATCTCTGTTATTTTTCCATCTGGTAAAATGGCAACTAAATCATTTATAAGTGCAGTTCCCAAATCCAATACTTCAATATCTTCAACAAAATATTTGTTTAACTCTTTATTGTAAAAAACAGTTCCAATCTCTTTCATAAGAATATTTAAAATTAATAATTAATTAATTTTAAATCTAAAAATTCACTTTTTAACTTTTTATTAAATTTTTTATTCAGTCTTTGATGATAAACCTTTTAATAATTTTGACATAACTTTTGTGTTTGTTTTAACAGCGGTAGTTAATTCACTTAATTTGTCAATGAGATTTGCTCCCTCTTCATCTTCTAAGAAAGCACTTAGGATATGATATAAAGGTTCATTTGTTACATCAATAGTTTCAATCTCTTCACTCTCTTCATCATCTGAATCAGAGTACTCTAATTCATCTAAATAAACCCCTTCTTGTTCATCATCTACTGTTGTATCAGTAGTTGTATCAGTAGTTGTATCATTAACTTGTTCTAATTCTTCTTTTAAAGTTTCAACTTGGTGTTCTACTTCACTCATATATAAATAATTAAAATAAATTATAAAAAAATTTTAAACTAAACCCTAAAATTACAATTAATCCTAAAATTATTAAAAAAACTTTCAAATTAAATTTTTTATTATAATTATTTTGTGAATTAATTTGTAAATTAATTTCATTTATTTCATTGAAGTAAATTTTATTTTTTTCTTTATTTAATTTTTTTATTCTCTTCTTGATTTTCTTTTTTATTAAAAATGATATGTGAGACATAATATAATAATTATTTAGAAATGTAATTATCAACTAATACCGTTATATAAAAAGATATAATAGCAGCGATAATAATATATGATGAAGTTATTGACATTTTTTCATTTTGGAAAATTGAAGGTTTTAAATAATAAGTGACTATTAGAATAATAATAAAGATAATAACAGAGTATTTTAATTTATTTAACATTACTATTTAATAGAAAAAAAAAACAATGATTATTATATATGATTGTAATAATTCTTTTAATAATTATAATTTCATTTTATTTATATTTATATTTTAGATCATCTGGAACAATTGAAAACTTCTATACATTTTATTTACCTTTTTATAAAAAAGAGGTTAATAAAAAAATAATAAATATGAAACAGTATAATAAACCATTTTTTAGAAATGTTTTTAAAAATAATATTATTAAAATGGGATATATAAGGGATAGTGGTGGTAGGGAAAAGCATTTTATGAATTTATTATCAAAATTAATATTATCTAATTCTCAATATTTTAATTTGGAATTAATTGAATATGATAATAATGAGGGTCTAATAAATGCTTTGAATAATAATAAAATACATTATGCAAACTGTTCTTCTGTTTCTGTTAATAAATTTTATGAAGAAAAACAAAACAATTTTTTAAAAAATCAAAATAAAATACTTTATATATGTAACACTTATTTGAATTACATTTATTTAATTGTTAAAAAGAAAACAAAAATAGAAAATATAAAAAGTATTGGCGGAAAAACTAAGATTGGTTTAAGAAATATAAAGTCTGATATTTATATTTTAATAAAATATATTCTTGGTTTTGAGAAATTGGTTGAAGGTATTGATTATGAGTTTGTATTTGATGGCAGTAAAGATAAATTATATAAAATGATAAATAATGATGAGATTGATATATTATGTTTAAGAGATATATATCCATCAATTGATATTAATACTTTTATTGCCAATAACTTTTTAGAAAATTATATACTACTACCAGTTAATGATATATTATCAACTATTTACGAACAAAATATATTTTTGAGAAATAAAGTTGTTGATTTAAATGATATACCAACATTTTTACCACGTTCTATAAATAATCAATATTATTATCAATACAATCCAGATTTTAATATGTTTGGAACAGAATATTATTTATTAACAAATATATACAATGATACAGAATTTATAAAAGATATAATGAGAATAATTTCAGAGAATACTTCATTATTTAATAAATTAGATGAATATAAATATGATAAATTAAGTAAATATTCTGTAGGTTTTCATACAAAAATTATATTCTTACAATTTGCTAATAAAGCAAAAGAATATTTGTATGAAAATGGTTTCTTTACTGAAACTGATAATCAAAATTGTAAATATTTAATTGGTTATGAAAGATGTACGCCACAAACATTAGCAGATAATGGATTACTTCAATAATCACAAATTGTTTTACCTTCACTATTAACTATACAATTTTCACTATTTGCATAGTTTAATCTATTATTAACATCATTTGAAAAGGCGAAGTCAGGAGTTTTTAAAAAAGGATATTTTTTTCTATTTGTTGCTTGTTCCCAACAACAATTATCTAAATTAGTAACTGGAAACCATTGTTTAGAATTACAATTATAACATAATGGTTTTTTATTTCCTATTGTAGAAAAATAATGATAACCAATATTTAACATACCACTTGGCATTTCACAAAACCCATCAGTTCCACATTTACCTCTTTTGTTAGGATAATTTTCATTAGCGCCGTAAAAATGACATTCAAAATCGCGTGAACAAGGTTTATCCCAAACACCTGGTGTTTTTTGAGCGCCGTAACTATCAAATCTACTTTGACAAGTTTCTTTTGTTTTATCGTTTGTATAAATACTTGCGTCTGTTGTTGGATTTATATAATTATTTAAGTTTAATGAGAAACAAGTGTATTGATTTTTCATTTTATAACTATCTAAATACTTTTGTCTTGCATAAACAGTTCTTTCCAAATCATCATTTATTTTATAATCATAATATCTATAATTTTTATTAATATCATAATATGTATATAATTTTTCATTACCAATCTCAGTACCATTTGTCATTAAAAGCATATCAGTAGTAAAATATCCAACAAATTCAAAATTAAAAATTTTTACTTTATCATCAACTATAAATCCTTTCAAATAAAAATATGGAGCAAATTTCAATTCGTCTCTGTATAAAGCAATTCTTAATTCATAAATTATATTATCATTACTTATTTCTATATTTGAAATTTTATAAATAATAATGTTATAATCTTTTATACCAAATGTTAATAACTCTTGATCTGTTAATAGTCCTGCTTGTGCTAAATTAATTCTTTTTATCACTTCTTCATTAATCTTATTTACATCTGGTATTCCCGATTTAATATATTTATTTTTAAAATTAAAATCTAAATCAGGATTGTATTCCATAGATCTATTCTTCCAAGTTTTGGAATTTAAATTCATTAAATATAAATTCTTTTCATTATCACTTAATACATCTCCTGTTGAAACATTTTTATTATAACCAGTTATTCCACTCAAATCAATATATTCACTAACATCACTATTATTAATTTTATTATAAAAATCTTGATTAAAATTTATTATACCCATAACATATTTTCTATTAGTTGGGTTTAATTGTTCTGGCAATACAACATTCACAGGATCTATTAAATTACTTTTTAATAAATAATATGGTAATCCGTTTGATTTAGGTTTCTTATACCAGTTTTTTCCGTAACCATAATTATAAACTTCTTCGCCATTAAATGGATTATCTACATATAGAGGTAAATCAGGGTTTTGTAAATCTTGATAATTCTCTATATTGCGATTATGCCAAAAAAATTTAAATAAAATAAGTGATATTAATATTACAAGTAATATAATATTAATCATATATATAAGATAAGGAGAAATTATTTTATTCATTCTCATTATTTTCTAATTCATCTGTTAATTTATTTCCTTCATTAACTAATATCTTACAAACATCAATATTTATTTTCTCTCTATTTTTTCCATTATCAAAATCATCAGCATATCTTTCATATTTTACTTTCTTTTTTCTATCTATCTTATTCTTATTAATTTCATAGAAATCGTCTATTCTATCAAAGTTTTTACAAATCAAATCATTAACTGTTCTATCCTTATTACATTCAACCCATTTTCCATTATAAAAAACCTTAATCTTTCCATCTTTATCATTTGTTAAATAAATATTCCTATTTATATTATTATCTCCAAAATGTATCTCTTTTATTAATTTTGGAACAGATTCTTCTGGCACATTAAATAAATTTGTTAAAAAACTATTATTTATATGATCTATCTTTTCACAACCATAATTATTAATCATTATATTTGCATTTAGTGTTATATTTGTATTATAAGTTATATTCTTCTTACCATTTTCACTATCAACATATTCCTTTATGTACTCTTTCAAAGAATTCAACTCTTTATTAATTCCTAATTTATCAACTACATTATTATATTTCTCACTACATTTCTTTTCATGACGATTTAGATTTGATTTATTTGAAAATGTACTCGAACATATTAAACATTTGAAAACTATATTCTCAAAATCGACTTCAACCAATTCCCCATTTTCATTATATTCACGACGCTTACAAGGATATTTCTTATTTTTATGATAAGTCAAATTACATTTTTTTTTAAAAAATCTTTTACAATTTTCACATGTGCGTTCAATCATTAATATTATCTATCATTTATTTTCTAAATATTTCAAAATTTTTTTTACAAAAAAAAAACTATTTATTTATTTTTTTAATCTAAAATAAAAAAAGAGAGGAAAAGATAAAAATATATTAACATCCAATAGATTTTACTGGTGCAGACCAATATTCTTCTGGTATTTTAACTAATGAAGAAGAATAAAATTGTCTTTTGGCATTTATAAAAAATAAATTATCTGTGTTTCCTATTCCATCAAGTGCTTCTCTTAATATTTTAAAACATAGTTTTCTGGAACATATTTGATTTTCATTTCTTGTTTCCCACATATTGAGAATTTCATTACCAGATGGATCTTCATAAATAACCCAAATATGACAAAAACATATATTTTCACCTGTATTATTAAAATTAAATATTGTTCCGGATTCCCATCCATAAGTTCTTGCTGGAATACCTGGAAATATTGATTCAAGATAACCCCAACCAGAAGGACATTCATATGTTATTTGTTTATCGTTACCACTAGGATCTGGATTTAATATACCAGAATCCCAAATTATTAATGTAGAATTAGGTAATGTAATAATATTATCAATATTACCACTTAAATCATTTGTATAACCTTTTCCTATATATGGATTCCATGGCGTATTGCCTGAAACATCCCATTTATATATTCTTGCTTCTATCCAATTGCCCCATAATTGTCTTGGTGGTGTTATTCTTGGACTTCTATTATAAAAATATCCAGAATTTGGTATATTATATCTAACACATTGACATTTTTTTTTACAATTTTTTTTAACACATTTAACACAACCAGTCACATTATTATACAATGTAATTGACATTTTACTTTATATATATATATATATATTGAAAATAATGATTATGTAACAAAATATGAATTTAATTACAAAGATAAAATAGTATCTATAAAATAGTATCTTTACAAATAATATAACTATTTTCCTAAAACAATAACAATAATATATAAATATAATAGACGAGATAATTTTATATTATTTTGATTATTATATTTTTAGAAAATTTTATAAAAATATTACAAAATTTTGACAAATTTTCACAAATTTTTGGAAAAAAAACGGAAAAATCGGCGTCTCGCAAATTTTTTTTTTGGAATCACGATTGCCGAAAATTTACTCCATTTTGGATTGTAAAAATTTTGAAAAAAAAGTCATTTTTATGGTCCATAAACTCTTAATAAAATATAATGGTAATATCAAATAATTATCAAAGTTTTATATTTTATTATTACTATTTCAGGGCTTCCCTAAAAAAAACGTACTTGCAAATTTTTTCGGCAATTTGGAAATATCCGAAAAACAAAAAAAAAAATAATTTTGAAAAAAAAAAAATATTTCTGACCGTCTCCAAAAAAAGTTTCTGTACTCAGGATTTTTTTTCAGATGACTACTTGAATGCAAATCGTCATTTTTTCTATTTTTTAGACCAATAAACGAACAAGGGAATTTCATTTTTTAAAAACTCGTGACCTTGAAAAAAATTTTTTCGGCACTTTCCAAAATCCACTTTCACAAATTTTTTGCTTGATTTTCGGAAACTGAAAAAATATTAACGTCCCTGGATTTCACCCTTTTAAAACTGTTATAAAACTATTATACGTATCCGGTTGAAAAAGCAAATTAACGTCTCTAGATTTCACCTATTTAAAACTGTCATAAAACTACCTAACGTATCCTGTCAAAAAAGCAAATTGACGTCCTTAGATTTCATTGAAAAAAAAGTGTCGTAAAACTACTTAACGTCGGCTGTTGAAAAGTCGTATGACGTCCTCGCAAACACCCCCTTTTTTTTTGTCATTAAACCCTATAACGTAGGCGGTCAAATGTCATTTTAACGTACCTGTATTTTGACCCCATTAACGTCGGCTGAAATCTATGTACGTTAAAATCGGTCAAAAACAGGGTTGGTAAAAAAGTGCCTGACGTGTCGGGATTTTTCACGTTTTGAAAAAATGTTCGACAACGGTACGGTAAAAAATGAGGTCAAAATTATGCAAAATTAACGTACAGGTATTCCCACAAATTTCAGAATTGTTCAAAAAAAATTGGAAAAATTTTATAAATTTTTTTGAAAAATATTTTTTGAGATTTTAATTTTTATAAAGTTTTGGTAAGGGGTAGAACTCATCCACCCTCTTCACGTCCATCGCTCAACTGCAAGAGCGCTTCTTCTCGGGGGGACAGTCCGGGGACTGGTCTGCCCCGGGTGGCGAACGGGGTGCTCGTGCACCCGAGGGAGGGGTCTCCTCGTCGGAGCAGCTCCCCAGAACGCTCCCGAAGTCAAGGGGAGCAGGTCGAACGATTGCGTTCTGGCGCGCGAGTGGGGGGGGTGCCGAAGCGTCGCCACCTGCGGACTTGCGCTTCTGGACGCCATCCGGGGTGTCAACCGGTGGCGGTGCTACGTTTCCGCCACACGGCTCAGCCGTGTCCGGTGTGCGCTGGACTTTCGAAAAGTCCAGGACCACCGGGCGTCTCGCAGCTGCTGCACCATCGGCAGGATCATCGCCCCTCCCAGCGTTTCTGCATTCACTCGACATTGTGAGTGAAAGAGCGAGAAAAGCAAAAAAGAGCAAGTCAACACAAACAAACCCAAAAAAAAAACAATTAATCAAATATACTATGAAAAAAAACCCAGTATTTTTTTGCATCATTTTTTTTTAACACCAATTTAACTAAATTCATTAAAAATAGTTAAAGATTTATTCACATAAAGTAATATATGAATAAAAAACGCTTAAATTATTACACTGACATTAATAAACTATTCAATGAAAAAAGGGATGAGATTAATGAATTATATGAATATTTCCTTGATATATCAGCGAGAAATGGTATAAGAATTAATAGAAATAATCAGTCTTTTACTAAATTCGTCCATATACTTTTTGATAATTGTAGATTTTATAAAGATCGGTATAAATTACTTAAATAATAAATTTATATTAGATTTATAATGTCGAGTTGGAGTGATTTAATAAAGAAAAATAATCAAGTTTCAGGGAAATCTTCAAAATCTAATAATGTAGATAATAAGAATGAAGTAAAAAAGGATGAAGATAATGAGTTAATCCTTCATAAAACATTTGGGTTAATGAATGAAGAAGAGAAATTTGATTATAAATATAGTGATAATCTAACGAACATCATAGTTGAATTCAATGATTTATTAAATACGATGGGTGTAAATGTAATGAATAATAGAATATCAAGTGATCTTTATGATTTTATTAAATATAATTCTAAAAATTACAATGATATAATTGATGAAGTTGATAAATATAATGATTTACTTGAAAAAGAGTATGAGGATGAAATAGAGGAAGAAGAGGAAAAATATTATTATTACAGATGAAATAAAAAAATATTATAAAATATATATTTAGAATGAGATTAGAATTTCTAAAAGTGGATAGAAAACAGAGTGGTGGTGGTTTTATAAATAATATTTTACATTTAAACCGTCCAGAAAAGAATTTTCAAAGTTTTTTAGAAGAATTAACAGGTAAAGGTAGGGATTTAGTAAATAATAAAATGAATAAAAGATTTACATTCATTCCAGCATCAAAGACAAAGGATTTACATAAAAGGTAAAAAAAGAAATAAATAAAATAAAAAAATAAAAATTGTTTTTTTCAATTTAAGGTATTATTATAAATAATAATAATAATATGTTAATTATTTCAGGTTCATCAAATATTAGTTTAGCGAATAAGGTGAGTAGTCTTTTATTTACTAAACCTATTGATTGTAATTTGTATAAATTCAATTGTGGGGAAACAGGGATACAGATAAATGAAACAGTTAGAGGAAATGATATTGTAATTATTCAATCTGGATATAAAAGTAATTTACAAGTAAATGATATTGTAATGGAAACGGGTCTTTTAATAGATGCTTGTCGCCGTTCGAGTGCTAAATCTATTACACTCATTATCCCTTGTTATCCATATGCCAGACAAGATAGAAAAGATTCTTCTCGATCTCCTATTTCAGCGGCATTCATAGCAAATATGTTTGAAATGGCTGGATTAACGAGAATTGTTTGTATGGATTTACATTCCCCCCAGATCCAAGGCTTCTTCCGTATTCCCGTTGATAATCTATATTCAATTAATATGGTTCATAAGAAATTAATTGAACTTTATAATATTGATAAAGAAGAAGAGCGAGATAAATATTATTTAATCTCACCTGATGCTGGTGCTGTTAAGAGAACACTTAAATTTGCCAATGTAATGAAAATGAAAATGTGCTTAATGCATAAAGAACGTGATTATAGTAAGCCAGGAATAGTCGCCAAGAATATTCTTATTTGTGAAGATGCTTCTGACTTTTCTGGAAAAACAGCAATTATTACAGATGATATGATTGATAGTGGAGGAACTTTCATCAAAGCGTGTGATACACTCATTAAAAAAGGTTTCCAAGATGTTATTGGTGTTATTACTCACGGATATTTCACAAAGGACGCACTTAATAGAGTATGTGAAGCGGTTTCTGTTAAAAAGATTATTGTCTCAAATAGTATTTGTCAAAAAGAAAACTTAGAAAAATGCCACAAACTTGAATTACTCGATGTAAGCACTCAATTAGCAGAAGCAATCCGTATTATATGTGATGGTGGGTCTATGTCAAATCTTTTTTAAGAAAAACTTTTTAGAAAAAAAAAACTTTTTAAAAAAAAAAAAATTTTTAAAAAAAAAAAACATTTTAAAAAAAAAAAACTTTTTAAAAAAAAGTTTTAAAAAAAAAAAAAAAAAAAAATCTAAAAAAAAATCTAAAAAAAAGTTATTCAAAACATAATTCACATTTGAACCTATTCATATAACCTATACAATTTTTCTCTTTTTTCAAAATACAATTCATATGAAATAAATTCCCACATCTACTTATAAGAACAAGTTTGTCTAATTGAATAACCTTATTACATAAAGGACAATTATCACCTTTCTCCATTATTTTATCTTTTATTTCTTCAATAGAACTCATATAATAAATATATAAAAAACTTTTTATATAAATACAAAAATATTTATATAAAATTTTGATATTGAAAATATAAAAAAAAATTAATTCTTTGTTCTTTTCAAAGAAACTTTCTCAGCAGTCATCGAACGAGAATTATAAATATAATTTGTAACTTCTTCTGCTTTATTTTCATTTTTGAAATATGCTGTTAGTTTCTCTAAAATATACTTTTTTGTAATACTCTCTCGACTACTTGCTACATCATACTTTAACTTTCCACCATTAATTAAAATATTCTTATTTGTCATTTCATTAGCCTCCATAAAATTAACTACGAAATTCTCTACACCCTTCTTCTCCTTACGAATTTCTGAAATACGTGAATTCAACTTACTCTGTTCATTATCAAGTGTGACCCACTTTGCTATACCATTTTTAAATTCATTCATTCCACCTGGCATTAGTATAATATACTATATAATAACCCTTTTATATAATATTAGAACTTTCAAAAAAAA
>Ga0115564_10001415_pt1 | contig 21936 bp, 19 predicted proteins | sample COGITO_mtgs_1105_7_FD_88680 | JGI IMG/M metagenome (GOLD analysis project Ga0115564, IMG submission 88680) | Pelagic marine microbial communities from North Sea - COGITO_mtgs_110523 | ecosystem: Environmental > Aquatic > Marine > Epipelagic | place: Germany:Helgoland, sampling site Kabeltonne...
CAACAAGTCGAGGGACTACTGGCTGTTACCGGCCTGCTCCATCTGCTTGACCATCCCGACATCGATTCGACCATGGACTTCCAGAGTCACCCCCAGCTGCTCGACGAGCCGCTCACGGAATGGCTGAGCAGTCGCTCCGTGGCCGAAGTCGTTGATCTGTTCCAAGCGATGCGGATACCTGCTGCGCCACTTCTGAACCCGCTTGAGCTTGTGGATGACCCCCAACTCATCGACCGGGCATTCTTTCGGCCACTCGAGTCTGACGCGTCGGTTCGTGCACCTGGCCCGCCATTCACATTCACGCATCGACAGAACCCTGGTCCAGGCGCGTGGCAACCAGGCGATGTTCAGGGTGGGCCGCTCGCTGGCCTTCGAGTCTTGGACCTGGCCAGGGTGTGGGCTGGCCCGCTCTGCGGCCGCATCCTTCGAGACCTTGGCGCCGAAGTTGTGTGGGTCGAAGCCCCGTGGCATCGGGGCCCCAAGACCGTGCCCCCGTCCATGGTCGAAGCAACCCGGTACTTCCCGAACGATGATCCCGGAGAACGGCAGTGGAACCGCAACACCCACTTCGTCAAGTACGCACTCGGTAAACAGTCACTGGCACTTGACCTACAAACCGAGACTGGCCAGGCAACCCTTGCCAGGCTGGTGCCGCACTTTCATGTTCTGCTCGAGAACTTCAGCTCGCGGGTCATGCCCCAGCTTGGGTTCGACGAAGACTCGCTGCATGCGCTCAACCCCGATCTGATCTATCTGACGATGCCGGGTTACGGCCGCAGCGGCCCGGCCGAACATTGGTTGGCGTATGGATCCTCGGTCGACTCTCACGCGGGACTGTCGGCCTTGATTGGTTATCACGACCAAACGCCGTGGAAGGGTGGGATTGCTTGGCCCGACCCGATTGCTGGCCTCCATGCTGCGTCGGCCGTACTCATCCATCTCTGGGCTGGGCTCACACACGGGCTGGGTGGTGTCACGATCGAGGCTGCACAGTTCGAATCCACCGTGGCTGCGATTGGTGACCGGGTCGTTGAAGCACAGGTTGATGGACTGTTTCAGCCCTGCGGCAACCGCGATCCCCGCTATCTCTTTCAGGGTGTCTACCGGTGCACGGGCGACGACAACTGGATTGCTCTCTCTGTGCTCGACGAAGGGATGCTTAGCGCTCTTTTCGAGCTCTTCGAACTCGACCTGTCATTGGCATCAGACCATGACCAGTTCGATTGCGCCTTCACCGCAGTCGCTGCCGAACGAGACGCAGACCAACTTGCTGTTGTGCTGCAAGCCGTTGGGGTTCCCGCTGCCAAGGTGGCCAAGGCTCCCGACCTGGCCAGCGATTCACACCTGCAATCCCGCAATGTTTGGGCAACCGTCGACCAGACCGAGATCGGCCCTTTCACCACCCCGGTCACGCCCATTGGGCTGTCGGCCACCCCACTACTGGAGCTCGGACCTGCGCCCACGCTGGGTGAACACAATCAGCAAACCTTGCACGTCGCAGGTTTCAGCGCCAGCGAAATCAGCGAGCTCGTCGAAAGTGGCATCGTCGTTACCGAACCGCCGAGCTAGCCGACCCGAGTCGCCAACCCGCCTGTACCCACAGGTGTACATCGGTAGGACATTTGCCTAAGCAGTCCGACTCAAATACGGCCATTCACTGTGAGCGGAACTACTGGTTGTTCATACTGACCGTATGTCCAAAGCTCAGTTTCTGGCACTAGCTGCATCCTGCGGGGCATTTGCCGCATTCATCGTTACCGGCGGTGAAGCGCTTGTAGTCATCGAACGTTTCGCAGCCAGCCTGCCGCTGTAACCAACTTCATCTTTCGCATCGCCTTTCCACCTCGGCCCGTTCCTGACTAATGTCGGGTAGGGATGGTTTTTATGGAAACAGCAGTGCAGGTCGAGCCAATCGAAGACACCACATTCGGTGCTTGGGTGCGTGGCGTTGATGTTCGGGTACTCGACGAAGACACGTTCACCACGATCTACGACGCGTGGATCACGTTCGGGTTATTGATCTTTCCCGACCAGTTTCTGTCTAAGGACGAACAAGACACGTTTGCCCGTCGGTTCGGTGAACTTGAGTTCAGTGCCGCAGCGATTTCCAACATCACCCGCGACGGCACGGTTCATTCAGCCGACGACGACGATCTGGTCAAATCACTCAAGGGCAACCAGGACTGGCACTTCGACAGCACCTACATGCCGGTGCAGGCCAAGGGTGCCGTGTTCACCGCCGAGATCGTGCCCCCCGGCGGCGGCGACACAGCGTGGACCGATGCCCGAGCTGCGTACGACGCACTCGACGACGAGACCAAACAGCTCCTTGAAGGCAAGCAGGCCTACCACTCGTTGTACTACAGCATGGGCCGTTCCAACCTGCTGCCAACGCTCAAGGACGACGGCACCTACGGCTTGTATGGCTACCACGACATGGATGTATCCCTCCGACCGCTCACCAAGGTGCACCCCGTCACCGGACGCACAAACCTGCTGCTTGGGCGCCATGCCCACAACATCGTTGGTATGGACGAAGCCGACTCAACCGAGTTGATCGACCGCATCAACGCCGCCGCTGCTCAACCACCGCGCACCTATCAGCACCAATGGACCGAAGGCGAGGCGGTGCTGTGGGACAACCGTTGCATCATGCATCGGGGTGTTCCATGGAAGATGGACGAACCTCGACGCATGTGGCACACCCGCATCGCAGGGGACCCAGCGACTGAGTCCGCAGTAAACCATACTTCAGCTGAGCTCAGCCCCCAGGCCGTGGCAATGAAAGCCCAGCTCTTCGATTAACCGAGCAACTCATGCAACATCGCGAAGAATGTGTCTTCGGGATAGTGGGTCACGATCGTTGCATTCGGTTTCATTTGGGCAAAGCCATAGTGATCCACGATCAGGGTGCCGCGCATGGGATCGGGTCCGATCGCAATGTCAACACCAAGGAATTCGCTCGTCGCTGGCGCCGGATCGATGGCATGCGCGACGGCAATGGGATCTGGGAAGTCGGGGCCGTCGAGGCGAGTCTCCTCGACAGCATACGCCTGGAGGGTCGCTTGGATATCCATGCTGAAGTCGGCCAGTTCGCTCTGTAATGCTCGCAACTCGTCGCGTCGTTGTTCGGTCACCACTGCAGACGTCGTCGAGATGTCCCAGCCAACAAGTTCGACCGGCATACCTGATCGCAAAACGACCCGGACTGCCTCAGGATCCACCCAGAAGTTGAACTCTGCCGTCGGTGAAACATTGCCGGGTCCGTGTTCGCCGGTGCCTCCCATGATCACGACTCGGTCAACCTTCTCGGCGATGTCCGGTGCCCACAACAGCGCTATCGCGACGTTCGTAAGTGGACCGATGGCCACGAGGGTAATCTCACCTGGATAGGCACGGATGGTGTCCACGATGAACTTCGGCGCCCACCCCTCTGCTGGCGTTCGCCCCTGCAGGTCGAGGCCGATATCGCCCATGCCATCCTGACCGTGCACGTTCTGCGCTGTCTCGAGATCGCGTGCGAGCGGCTCTGACGCTCCTGCATAGACCGGCGTAGTGGCGCCGCATAACTCGACGGTGTACAACGCGTTCTGCACTGCCTGATCCAGCGGCACATTTCCAGCAACCACGGTGAAACCAACCACATCGATGTCGGGATGTCGTAAGGCCATACACATGGCCACCGCATCGTCGCTCGCTGTGTCGGTATCGATCAAGAACTTGCGCATCCGGTGACGTTAGCCACGGCGAGTTTGGATGAACACCGTTCGGACGGCAATCGTTACCCGAGCACATCTTTAGGGGCACGACATGCGACGAGTTCTAATAGCTAACCGCGGCGAGATCGCGATACGTATCGCTCACGCGGCTGCAGCGTTGGGGATCGAGGCGGTGACCATCGCGCCAGCGGCTGACGCTGCTGCGCTTCACACCACGGCAGGAACCAGCCACAGCACGCTGCCGCCCTCATCAGATCCGGTCGCTGCGTACCTGGATATCGATGCGGTTGTCCAGGCGGGGGTGGATTCTGGTTGCGACGCGGTCCATCCCGGTTATGGCTTCCTCGCAGAGAACGCCGAGTTTGCTCGACGCTGCTCCCAGGCTGGTATGACGTTTATCGGCCCGTCGCCCGAGGCTCTCGAACTCTTCGGCAATAAGGTCCATGCCCGCGAGTTGGCAACTCGGCTCGACATCCCGATCGTGCCGGGTACTGCGGCAGCGGTCTCGACGGCCGACGATGCGGTCACCGCAGCCGAAGCCATCGGTTTCCCAATCATGCTCAAGGCGGCTGCGGGAGGTGGCGGTCGCGGCATACGAGCGGTCACAACCGCAGACGAATTGCCGGCCGCATTCGAACGCTGCCAAAGCGAAGCCTTGGGGTCCTTTGGTGACGGGTCGGTATTCCTCGAACGTTTGGTCGTTGATCCACGACATATCGAGGTCCAGGTCATGGCCGACAACACCGGCCACGTGGTTCATTTCTTCGAACGTGACTGCTCGATCCAGATGCGTAACCAGAAGGTCGTCGAAGTTGCGCCCGCGCCCAATCTCAAACCTGAGCTGCGGTCCAGAATTCTCGCCGATGCCATCACCCTGGTTTCGGGGGCGGACTATCGCAATGCTGGCACCGTTGAGTTTCTGGTGGAACCAAGCACCGGTGAGTACTTCTTCATCGAATGCAATCCACGAATCCAGGTCGAGCACACGATTACCGAGCAGATCATGGGCGTCGACCTAGTACAGACCCAGTTTCGTGTCGCCATGGGCGAAACGCTCGAGGCGTTGAACATGGGCGATCAGGGCGCCATCGGCGAACCACGAGGATGGGCACTGCAGGCCCGGGTCGTAGCAACCGGAACAGGAACAATCACCGGCTACCGGGAACCGTCGGGTCCAGGCGTGCGCGTCGATGGCAGCGGCTATGCCGGTTGGACTCCGCCTCCGCAGTTCGATCCCCTGATGGCCAAGGTGATCGTGTCGACCCCAAGCGGAACATTCGACGCCGCAGTGGATCATGCTCGCCGGGCAGTGCAGCGATTTCACATTGCTGGCGTGAGCACAAATCTCGGCCAACTCGACGCGATCCTGGCCCATGATGCCGTGCGCTCTGGCGACGCCCGCACCAGCCTGCTGACCAATGAACCTGGCCTTGCCAGCGCTCCAGCACCCAGCGGCCCCATGCTTGCGATGCTCGCAGCACAGACAACGAGCCAACCCGCTTCGGCTGCTGACTCGGGACCGAGCGCACCTACCCGGTCGTTACCGATCGAGCCAGGTGAACAAGCTGTCGAATCGCCACTCGTTGGTGCGGTGATCGAGGTGCTCGTCGACGTCGGTGATGCTGTCACGGTCGGTGACACCCTGCTGGTCGTGACAGCAATGAAGATGGAAACATTGGTCACAGCACCGTGCTCCGGCGTGGTTTCCCAACTCGGCGAGCTGCAGCAGGGTGACCCTGTCACGACCGGCGATGTCCTGGCCGTGATTACACCAAGTGAAGACGGTGCACCTGCCCAGGCCCCTAGCGGCGAAAATACGTGGGGCCCGATGCTCGACGAGGTCGCGACACTCGAACGTCTCGCTCATGAACGCCTTTCGCCCGGTTCGTCAGATCCAGGTGTCGTACGCCAGCGAAACCGCAACAAGCTGACATGCCGAGAACGCATCGACCTATTGCTCGACGATGGATCGTTCCGAGAGGTCGGGAGCATCGCGGGGTTTGCGTCCTACAACGAATACGGCGACATCGATGCGTTCACGCCCGCCAACATGGTCGGCGGGCACGGCTTGATTGACGAACGCCCCACCATCGTGTGCGCCGATGACTTCACCTCTCGTGGCGGCCACAGCGATGGCGCTATTGGCGCCAAGAGCACCTACCTGGATCGGCTCTCGATCGAACTGCAGATGCCATCAATACGCCTGCTTGATGGGTCGAGCGGTGGCGGCAGCGTGGCCAGCATGGTCCCGAAGCAGAAGGAGACCGGCGACAGCGCAGCCAAAGAGAGCAGCGGCGCGATCAAGGCCGGACGACCGCGTGTCTCCGGCGGTGGTGGCTCGTTCTTGCCAGGGCACCTGGGTAGCTCGATGTACGCCAAACAGCTCGCCACCGTCCCCGTCGTGAACATGTTGCTCGGCAGCGTGGTTGGCCTGGGCGCAGCCAAAGCCGTGCTCGGACATTTCTCGGTGATGGTGCGCGACACCGCCCAACTGTTTGTTGCCGGCCCGCCGGTCGTGAGTCATGCAATGGGATACGAAGTCACCAAAGAAGATCTCGGTGATTGGCGCATCCACTGTCGTAATGGGTCGGTCGACAACTTGGCCGAAACCGAAGAAGAAGCGGTGGCGATGACCCGACGTTTCCTGTCCTACCTGCCAGCCAGCGTGTACCACTCACCCACGGTTCTTGCGCCAACGACGGCAGACCCCGCCGATCGTCGAGACGAGGAACTCTTCACCATCGTTCCCCGCAACCGGACGACCACCTTCGACATCCGTCGGGCGATTGCGTTGCTCGCTGACAAGGATTCGTTCTTCGAGATCGGAGCCTTGTGGGGCAGCGACCAGGTGGTGGGGTTCGCACGGTTCAACGGCCACCCCATGGGCATCGTGGCTTCTGACAGCCGTCATATCAACGGTGGCGCACTCACCGCCGACGGGTGCGACAAGCTGACCCGCCATCTCGACTTGTGTGATCTGTTTCATGTACCGGTGCTGAACCTGGTCGACAACCCAGGTTTTGCCGTGGGCATCGAACACGAGATCAACAGCACCATCCGTAAGGGGGCCACATGGATGGTTGCCGCGGCCCAGTCCAAGGTGCCGATGTTCAGTGTTCTCATGCGCCGCAGTTTCGGTGTGGCCGGCAACAACTATGCGACTCCCCGATCAAACGCGACCATGCGGGTCGCCTGGCCTGCCGCCGACACTGGTGGTATTCCACCCGAGGGTGGCATCGAGGCGGCCTACAAACGCCAGCTTGCCGAATCCGACGACCCCGCCGCACTTCGAGCCGAACTCAACGCTCGGATCGAGAGCGCGCGTGGGCCAGTTGGGCCACTCAACCGATTCGAACTCGAAGAAATGGTCGATCCCCGCGACACTCGCCGGTTGATCTGCGAATGGCTTCCTACCGCCTATCGCCTTATCAATCTGCCGACAAATCTCGGGCCCCGACCTCTCGACTACCGGCCCTAACTCACCAGCTGGTTTAGGCCAGCATCACCTCTGGGCCGTACTGTCGCATACAGCGATACTTGCGACCTGGGGGAACGATGACCACCGACGATGTAGTCCTGTACGAAACCGCCGATGGCGTGGCCACGATCACGCTCAATCGACCGGATCGACTGAACGCTTGGACCGGCCAAATGGGCCGGGCGTACTTCGATGCGCTCGACCGAGCCGGCGATGATCCCGAGGTTCGAGTCATCGTGGTGACCGGCGCTGGCCGAGGCTTTTGTGCTGGCGCGGACATGGACATGCTGCAAGGAATTGGTGCTGCTGGCGGTACCGGAACCGATCCCGAGACCCGCCCTCATACCCATGCCACCAGCATCCCCAAACCGGTAATCGCTGCCATCAATGGTGCATGCGCTGGGCTGGGGTTCGTGCACGCGATGATGGCTGACATCCGCTTCGCCGCCGAAGGCGCCAAGTTCACCACTGCGTTCTCTCGACGGGGGCTGGTTGCCGAACATGGCGTGTCCTGGGTCCTGCCTCGACTGGTGGGACCTGCTGTTGCAATGGATCTGCTCATGTCGGGGCGGGTCTTCCTCTCCGACGAAGCAGCCCAACTTGGTGTCGTAAATCAGACGGTTCCCGCTGACGAACTGATGGACACGGTGATGGCCTATGCCCGAGACATGGCCGACAATGTGGCATCGACCTCGATGGCAGTGATCAAACATCAGGTCTGGTCACACTACGAACAGACGATGGCTGACTCGCTCCAGGACACGAACGGGCTGATGGCACGTTCGTTGCGCCGAGCTGACTTCAAGGAAGGTGTTGCCAGCTTCGTTGACAAACGAGCACCAAAGTTCGCATCGCTGACTTCTGCGGAAGCCGCCGACCTGTAGAACGATTACTCGGTGGCCGCAGCGTAACTACCGCGGATCGCGGCCACGTCGACGCCACCTTGTGGTGCGACCATGTCGCTCGCGCCAAGACCCCAGCGTTGCTGGACCGCAGCCAGGTCGTGTCCGTCGAGGATCGAAGCCGCCTGGGCCGCAGCACCGGTGGCGACGGTTTCATCGCTATGGGGGACTGCTATCGGACGAGCCCACAGATCTGCGCATCGCTGACGGTAGGCCGCCGACCGAGAGCCACCCCCGATCAGATGCAAGGTCCCTGAGATGTCAACGCCACACTCAGCCAACGCATCAACGCCGTTGAACAATCCGCACAACACACCGTCGTGAGCGGCAAGGGCAAGCTGCTCACGGGTGGTGTCGGTGCGTAAACCTGACAACGATCCGGCGGCATCGGGTCGGTTAGGCGTGCGTTCGCCGTCGAACCATGGCACAACGGTTACATCGCTGGGTTCGGCTGCCAGTGCTAGATCGGCTAACCCGGGCGTATCGATACCCAACCACCGAGCGACGGTGTCCGTGACCTTGGTTGCATTGAGCGTGCACACCAACGGCAGGAACCCACCGGCAGCATCGGCGAACCCTGCAACCGCACCAGTTGCGTCGCGTGTTGGGGTGGCCGAGCGGGCGTAAGCCACGCCGCTGGTACCTAACGACATGACAAGATCGCCGACGTTCAGGCCGAGTCCTAGCGCAGCACCCATATTGTCGCCTGACCCCGGTCCGATGACCACGTTGTCGGGTAGGCCAAGGGAACTCGCTGCCTGGGGCGTGATAGGACCTGCCGATTCGTGTGGCCCCAGCACGGTCGGCAACCGGTCCAGCCAGCTGGCGCCGTCGATACCAATAAGATCGAGAAGTTCGGGTCGATACGAATCGGTCGATGCATCGAACCAGCCGGTGCCGGAGGCATCACCTCGATCGGTGACAAAACGGCCACTCAGACACCAGGTCAGGTAGTCGTGCGGGAGCAGGACTCGTGCCACTCGGTCCAGGTTTGTTGGCTCGTGGTGTGCCACCCACGCCAGCTTCGAAATCGTGAATGCTGCGACCGGCAGCGACCCAATCGCTGCCGCCCACGCATCGGGGTTTGTTGCATGAACCAATGCGGTGGCCTCGGCGGCCGATGTTGTGTCGTTCCACAACTTGGCGGGTCGAACCGGCAGACCAGCCTCGTCGAGTAACACCAATCCGTGTTGTTGGCCAGCGACACTCACCGCCACGACCTGGCTGCGCACCTGGGGCGGGATCTGGGCACAGGCAGCAACCACTGCGGACCACCACGCAGTCGGGTCCTGCTCGCTGACTGGTGGTGTTGTCGACGGATGGGATGCCGACGCAGATGCCACGACATCGCCGGTATCGAGTATCCGAGCCTCGACCTTGGTGGATTGGGTGGACGAATCAATACCTAAAACAACGTCGGTCATGCACGTGTGACAGTAGTTCGCATCAGGTACTTGGCCGCGAGATCGTCGCGACAACGGACCACTGCAAGGTTGTCTTCGGTACTGAGACCAACGACCGCCACCCCCCGTTTCCGGACATCCTCACGTGCGCCATAGGCTCACGGCCGATGCCCACGACCTCGTCACCAACCCGATCCGTGGTCATTGCCACGTTCGTAACGGTCATGCTTGCTGCGGCCGTTGCCCAGGGTTTTGGCCGGTTCACGTTCGGCGTCATCTTGCCCGACGTACGCGAAGACCTGTTGGGCGGTTCGAATAGCCTCGGCGGCTTCGTTGCCACCGCCAACACGTTTGCTTATCTGGTCGGCGCTCTGGTGGTTGGATCACTGTCGGCGAAAGTTTCGCCGGTCAATTCGGTGCGCATCGGGCTGCTCTTTTCGGTTGGCGGGTTGGCCGCAGCAGCTGCCGCACCCAACACCGCGGTACTCACACTTGCCATGATTTCTATGGGCTTCGGTGGCGCAGCCATCTGGATACCAAGCCCCGGAATCACGAGCGCAGTAGTAGCGCCCCACCTCCGGGGACTTGCTGTTGGGTTGACCGGCTCAGGAGTCGGCTTGGGCATCATCTTCAGCGGCCAGCTCAACGGTCGACTCGTGGCTAACGGCGGCGGTTGGCGCGACGTTTACACCGTGCACACCGTTATCGGTCTGGTCGCGATTGCACTGGTGTTTCTCGTGTTACGCCAGCGCCGCAGTACGGCACAACCAGCCGGAGGTTTTGGGGGCTTCGCGGTGTTGCGGACCCTCGATGGGTGGAAACCAATCACCGGGTGTTATTTCATCTACGGCTTCGGTTACCTGTTGATCCTTGCGTTTCTGACCTCGCGACTCCAAGATGACAGCGGATTCAGCGAGTCGACAGCGAGCACCATTTTTGCTGTCACCGGCGGCTGCACCATCTTTGGCGGCGTGGCGCTGGGCCGTATCTCCGACATCATTGGCCGTCGGTGGACTCTGGTCGGCTCGTTCCCACTATGGGCAGCCGCGGTCGGCCTGATCCTGACTGGCGAGTTGCCCCTCGTGATCGTGGGCGCGGTGATTGTCGGTTTCCTGTTTGGTGGCATCCCATCGGTGATCGCCGCCTACCTGGTGGACCGCACCGACGCCGCTACCTACGGGCCGTCGTATGCCGCCGCCACCTTCGCATTCGGCGTGGCCCAGGTGTCATCGCCTCAGATTGGCGGTTTCATCGCCGACTGGCGAGGGTCGTTCACACTCGTGTTCGTGATGTCCGCAGTCGTGATGAGCAGTGGTGCACTCTTCGCGTGGGCATTACCCAGCGGCAGCTGAGCGGCTGACAGTCGGTCGGTTGCGGGGCGTTCGTTCTACCCCTCGACGGTCATGGGCGCATCGGCATCGCCAACCCACTCTTGAAGACTGGCGGTGTAGACCGCAACATCGTGGAAACCAAGCATGGTCTGCACGAACGCCGCTGACGACGCTGCAATCCCTCCACCGCAATAGTTCACGATCCGAGCGGACGGATCGTCGGGGAAACGATTGCGCAGTTCAGCCGCCGGCAGGTAACAACCGGTCTCATCATCAAGCAAGGCGGTAGCCGACGCATTACTCGCACCAGGGATGTGCCCTGGCCGGCCGTATGCATTGACTTCACCGCTGAAACTTGCCGGTGACAGTGCGTCGATGAGACAAGTCGATCCATCGTCGATCGCTGCGAGTACATCGGCTTTATCTGCGATGATCTGAGGACGCTCGTGCACCGTCAAGGTGCCTTCGACGGGTGCCTCGGACGCGGTGGTGACCAGGCGGTCTTCGGCTTTCCAGGCCTGGAGGCCACCGTCGAGCAGTGCGGCGTTATCGAAGCCGATCCAGCGCAACATCCACCACACGCGTGCGGCCCACATGGCCCGGTTGTCGTCGTACAACACCACTCGGCTGTCGTCGGACACTCCGAGCCGCTGCATTGCATCAGCGAACTCGCGTGCCGCCGGAAGGGCGTAACGCAAGCGGCTCGACGCGTCGACGAGGTCCTCGTTTAAGTCTGCGAAACCGGCACCAGGAATATGTCCATCGGCCCAGTTCTGGCGACCGCTCTCGGAAATGAAGCCGTTGTCGCCCATGCGGAGAAACACGGTGCAGTCGAGCACCACCAGGTCGGGTGAACCCAGTTCGTCCTGAAGCCATTGTGTGGATACCAGTTGTTCCATACACCGACGTTAGATGGCCTGCTTGGGCGCCTTCTAGTCAAGCGTCGCGTAGTTGGTCGAGCGATCCCCGGCCTTGGCTCCGCCGACTTCGGCCACACCTTCGTTGAGCGCCTTGATGGAGTCATCGATCACACCGGTCTGAGAGTTCGACACGGTCGAGTGCAGATTGTCTGGCGGCGTGTGCCGGTCGTGCAACCAGCCCCGACTTGCCAGTGCATCGACCAAGGCAAATGCATCTATGGGATCAGGATCGTCGGGATGAGCACTCATGGCGATCAGATGACGACCACCGTCGCCCAACACCTGCAATTGGTCGATCTCGGCGATACCTGCACGCATCTCATCGGCGTTGGCCAACGTCGTCTTCACCAGGTCGACGTACCCGTTCAGACCCACGAACTCCATGACGGCCACGCCGTAGCCATCAGTAGACCTGATCGTATGCCTTACAAGTTGGGCGATGCGTAGAGAGCGGCCCGAAGGCCCGGCCGTCTTCCCAAGGCACGTCGTGGTCACGTTTCGACACCAATGCGTCGATGACCTAGTCGGATGATTGCCCGCTTTTGCTCAGTCCTGCCATGTCTCGACTGTACGACAAGTGTGCACTCTTCTGGGGAGTACACACCCCGTCACGTGGCGCGATTGCGGTTGATAGGCCATCATGTGACCATGACCACATCAACGACTATTGGTGAACTAATTCGTAAGCACGCCGAGGAGCATCCCGACAAGGTTGCCTTGTTGCAAGACGACTACTCACGTACCTACCAACAGCTCCATGAAGAATCCAACCAGGTGGCACAGGCGATGCTGGCAGCGGGGGTCGGAAACCAGGACCGGGTGGCCTTCCTGGACAAGAACGTGCCCGAATACTTCACCATGTTGTTTGGTGCAGCAAAGATAAATGCCGTCTCCGTTGCGGTGAACTGGCGGCTCGCACCGCCGGAGATGGCATACATCCTGAATCACTCGAAGATCAAGGTGCTGTTCATTGGCGACGAGTTTCTCGATCATCTCGCCAAGATGGATCTGCAGGGTGATCCCACTATCGTCGTTCTCGGCACGTCCGACACCTATGTGACCTACGAAGACTGGATCGCCAGCCAGCCGGCCATCGATCCCATGGCGCCATCGGCACCCGAGGACACGTGTTACCAGCTCTACACCTCGGGCACGACCGGCCTTCCCAAGGGCGTCGAGCTCACCAACAACAACTTCTTCGGCATGATGCCGGTCGCCAGTGAGATGTGGAGCTTCGATACCGACTCGGTGAACCTGGTCGCCATGCCACTTTTCCACATCGCCGGCAGTGGCTGGGGAGTTGTCGGGTTGTTTAACGGCGGCACCAACATCTTGATGAAAGATGTCGACCCGGTAGCGATTCTGGACATCATCCCCCAACACCGCGTGACCAACGTGTTGTTCGTGCCAGCCGTCATTCAGTTTCTGCTGATGATGCCCAACCTTGCCACCACCGACTTCTCCAGTCTGCGAGCGGTCATGTACGGCGCTTCGCCAATCACCGAGGACGTGCTCGTCGGTGGCATGAATGCTCTCGGTTGCGACTTCCGTCAGGTGTATGGCCTGACCGAAACCACCGGTGCGGTCACCCAACTCGAGATGGAAGACCATGACCCGGGCGGTCCTCGCGCTCATCTGCTGCGTTCCGCTGGCAAACCAATCCCCGGCACGTCGTTGCGGATCGTCGACGAACAAGGCAACGAACTTCCCGATGGTGAAGTTGGCGAGATCTGGGTCCACAGCACCCAGAATCTCAAGGCCTATTACGCCGACCCCGAAGCGACGGCCAAGGCGTTTCCCGAAGGGCGCGACGAAAACGGTATGGGCTGGTTCGCAACCGGTGATGCCGGGTACATGCAAGACGGCTACCTGTTCATCCACGACCGCATCAAGGACATGATCGTGTCTGGTGGCGAAAACATCTATCCCGCCGAAATCGAGAACGCTCTGATGTCGCATCCAGGTATTGCCGACGTCGCGGTGATCGGCGTGCCCGACGACAAATGGGGCGAGTCCGTCAAGGCCATCGTGGTGCGGGTGCCCGATGCCGACGGCACATCCGACGACGAGATCATCGAATACTGCCGGGAACGGTTGGCTGGTTACAAGATCCCTCGGTCGGTGACCGAGATCGAAGCACTACCCCGCAACCCCAGCGGCAAGATCTTGAAGACCGAACTACGCAAGCCCTACTGGGAGGGCAAGGAGCGCATGGTTAACTAGCGCTCGCCACCGGTATCCGGTATCGCACGACTATCCCGTATCGCACAGCGTCGGCGCTTGCTCGAACCGGCAAAAGAACGACGCGAAGTCATTACGCGTTCACACAATGGCGAAGCGGTGGCCGATCGGCACAACATCGTCAATCAGGACTTTGGAGTCGAGGCCGCAACCAGCTGGCCAAGCTGCGCACGACCATCATCGTGCGCTCCATTATCTGACCGGAACTGCCGGAACTAGCGGCCAGCTTCGATCGGTTCGGCATCCCACAGCTGGACCTGTTTCGGGTCACCGTACAGCAGCTCAGCCGGACTCTTCTTTTCGATGTTTCCGGTCAGCCCGCGGTACATACCCAGCCCGCACAACTGCCGCAGCTGGGGGCTGAACGTGGCCATGACCTCGGTCGGGATTCCTAGCTGCTGGTTCTCTTGCTGGCGGATGAACCCTGCGCAATAGTTCATGGCCACGCCGATACGGACCTCGTCGGTGGTTACGTTGGCACCGCCGCCATGCCACGTGCTGCCATGCCACACCAAAACGCTGCCCTTGGGCATCTCGGCCGGAATGGTGTCGACGTTGGCATCACCAGCGAAGTAGTCAGGGTTGTCCCATAGGTGACTGCCGGGCACGAGCCGAGTGGCACCGTTTGCTTCGGTGAAGTCGGTGAGCGCCCACATAGAGTTGCAGACCGTGGCGACATGTGGCTTGGTCAGCGGCTGCACCTGATCGTCGGCGTGAATAACTTGTGCGGTTTCACCTGGACCGAGCGAGATCGATGCCAGGCTTGACACCAAACACTCGGCGCCAAGGACACCCTCGATCAACTCAAGCACGACCGGGTGCGGCGGCACCTTCTGCCAGATCTCGCCGTATGCCAGCAGGTTGTACGTACGGGTTGTGCGATTGCCTTCGAAGCGATTGTCGGCAGGTCGACTGTCGAGCTCGGCTTCGAGGCGTTGCACATCCTCGACGAGCGCATCGATCAGTTCAGGCTCGATCGCATTTTCGACGATGGTGTACCCCTCGTCGGCGAGCTGCTGATGGTGCGGGGCCAGGTCGATAGGCATCCCCTCACCCTAGTTACCTATGGTGTCCGGATGGATCTTGAACTACGCGGAAAACGCGCTTTGGTCACCGGCTCGTCAAAGGGGATCGGGTTCGGTGTTGCCGACACCCTGGCCGCCGAAGGTGTTGACCTCATCCTTGCATCGCGCACCAAGGTGAACCTGAACGCTGCCGCCGATCAGATTCGTGAAACACACGGCGTCGACGTGACCGCCGTGCCGTGTGATCTCTCGAAGTCCGAGGACCAAACCCGCCTGGCCGAGATCGCGTTGTCGGGACCACTCGACATCGTGATCAACAATGCCGGAGCTATCCCCGGTGGGTCGCTGAGCTCGATCGACGAGGACACATGGCGCAAGGCGTGGGATCTCAAGGTGTTTGGTTACATCAACCTGACACGACTGCTGCTCCCCCACTTCGAGGCCGCCGGGTCGGGCGTGATCCTGAACGTGATCGGCGCCGCTGCAGATCGGCCAAGTCCCGGATACATCGCTGGAGCAGCAGGTAACAGCGCGTTGGTTGGTTTCAGCAAGGCCATTGGTTCGACATCGCTGCGCAACGGGGTTCGGGTGTTGTGTGTAAACCCCGGCCTTACCATCACCGACCGCATGACCGACATCTTGCGCGAACAAGCAGGTGCAAAATGGGACGATCCAGATCGTTGGGAAGAACTCATGCCTGACGACCCAGCGCCCGCCACTGTCGCCCAGGTGGCCGATGTTGTTGTGTTCCTCGTGTCTGACCGTGCTGGCCACGTGACGGGCACGTCGATCACCATCGACGGCGGCAACAGCAGCCGTTAAGTTCACAGTCGAAGGTGCAACCGGTCTACCTCGGTTGGACGCTCCAGAGGCATTTCTCATGGAGCGCCTACCGCCGCTAGCACGACAGCTGAGCCGCCGCGAGTTCGTGTCGGCCGCAGCAGCGCTCGGTCTCAGCAGCGTAGGGGCATCGTGTAGCTCCGAGAGCTCCTCGGTGGCCCTTGCCTCGGAAGCAGCAGCAGAATCAAGGTCGGTTCCCGACCCGATCGACTATGTGATCACCCGGTGGCGTAAGACCGTTTTGCCCGAGGCTCCTATTCGTTCCTTGCCATTGACGCCAAGCCAGAGGATCGTGAGGTCATCGCCCAGCCCACCGGCGGCAGGCTGTTCTTCGCTGGCGAAGCAACCCACTCAGACTTTCCGGCCACCGTGCATGGTGCGCTGCTGTCGGGTCAGCGTGCCGCAGCGGAAATCATCGCTCAAGACGTCGAGTCGGTGATCATCATTGGCGCAGGTGTAGCCGGGCTCGCCGCTGCCAAACATCTTGTCGCAGCCGGACGTGACGTTCAGGTCCTTGAGGCGCGCGATCGAATCGGAGCCGCGTTTGGACTGACCGCTCGCTTGGTGTCCCCCTCGATATGGGTGCGTCATGGATCCATGGTGTTCGCGGGAATCCACTAACTGACCTCGCCGACGAACTGGATATCAAACGGGCAACAACCGACTACGGCAACCACATCGTGCGCGACGCTCAGGGACGAATCGTTGATGAAGATGATCTACCCGAGGACTTTGAGGTCGTGACCTCGATCGAGCACGAGTACGCAGCCGATCATGCTGAACTCTCCCCCCAGGCCGACGATGAGGGCGATGAGTTCGGCGGCGGCGATGTACTTTTCCCCAGCGGATACTCAACGCTGATACGAGGCTTGGATACCGGGTTCCAGGTCAACCTCGGGGCCGAGGTTGACCTGGTCGACACGACCGGACCTACCGTCGGAGTCCATACGGCCGATGAAACATTCGCAGCAGAAGCGGTATTAGTTACGGTGCCTCTCGGCGTGCTCAAGGCAGGCACAATCAACTTTGTGCCCGCGTTAAGTCCAGCCAGGCTCGGAGCGATCGACCGGCTCGGCATGGGACTCCTCAACAAGGTCTCTCTGCGCTTCCCATCGGTCTTCTGGGATGAGGATGCCGATCTCATTGGCTACGTCGGTCCGAAGCGGGGTTACTTCGCCGAGTGGTTAAACATTGCCAAATACACCGGCGAGCCCATCCTTGTGGAATTCAACGCATCAAGCGCTGCCGACGAGATCGAAGAACTCAGTGATACCGAAGTCATCGCGCAGGCGATGACAGCGCTTCGCAACATGTACGAAGGCTGACCTTGCGATCGTCCAGACCCACTCGACTACGACCACGCTCCCGCCTGCGCACCAACCCACCACCAGCGAAACCGCCGAGAACTTGCTGCTCACAAAACGAGGCGGGCGACGATTTCACCGTCCTCGATTTCGCCGGTGGGCTCGAACCCCATCGATAGATAGAGCGGCCCAGGTGACCCCACACCTGGATTCCATGTGACGGTGATTGACTCACTTCCCCACGCTTTGGCCTGATCGATCACGGCCCCGAGCACCTGTTTGCCGATTCCTCGACGTTGATGCAGCCGATCGATCAGAAGCCGCCACAGGTGAGGCTCGGGATTCGCTTCGGTTGGTTCCTGCATCATCACAAAACCGACTGGTTCACCGTCGGCATGAATGACCCGGGGCCAGGGCACAACCCGGGGGTCTCCAGGCTTGCCGTCAAAGCCATGTTCGTAGGGAGGCACCGCGACCTGGGCCAGCGAAATCACGATCGGGGTGACCATCCGCTCTTGTGAACGGTGTGTTCCGAGTGTGATCACCTGACGCAGACCCGTGGGGTACGGCTCCACGAGTTCGATTGTCGAAGGACGAGTGCGTGGTCGTGAGTTCCACTCGGAGCGCTGCGCCGGGGTCATGCCATACAGCAGGTCATCGGAGACCTCGTCTTCGATCCAACACGCGTTCTTGGCATGGCCTTCGTACACGAAACCACACGTCTCAAGCACCCGGGCCGACCGATGATTGTCAGGATGCAGCATGGCGTAGGCACGCGAAATATCTTGGACATCAAAGAGCCAATCGAGCACGCCGGTAAGGGCCTCGCTTGCGAAACCCCGACCCCAATAGGCGGGTGTGATCGAATAGCCGACGCCTGAAGTGCGGCCGTCGTCTTCAAGGAAGATGTTGATGTCGCCGTAGATAATTGAGTCGGTGGGGTCGGCGATCGTCAGCATCCACCCCGAGTCGACTACGGGATCGTCACTCGCCATGGACCGCTCGATCTGCGTCTCCGCTCGCTCGAGCGAATACGGCATCGGCCAGTCCTGGAGCTCAGAGACAACCGGGTCGGCTCGGCGCTCGAACAAGGCCGTGGTATCTGAGACGCGAGCCGGCCGCAGCAGTAGCCGCTCCGTGGAGATGGGTGTGAACATCTGTGCAGTCTCGCACTGCGCCCCGCACCAGCGTCACGATTTGTTCGTTCAGGGCAGTCGGTACGCCTCGGGGAACTCTTCGATTGTTTGCTCGGTACGACCCAGGAGGCTGAGCGCGTGCTCGACGACGGAGCGTTGGCGTTCGCCATCACCGGGGGCTCCGAGCGGTCGACCCATCGGGTGTTGGGTAATCAGGCTTCGGCTTAGACCCATGAGTTCGGGTATGTGGCCGAACGACTTCACGTAAACGCTCACTGTTGGCATGCCGGCTTCTTCCATTGCTCGCTGAACGTGTCCCACGGACACGTGACACACCGGTCAAATAGGTATGAGGAGCACCGCGTCGGCGCCCTGGTCTTTGGCGACCTGGGCCCAGGCGGGGCCGTACGTGCGCTTGATATGACCCTGCGCGGTTGCCCCCACGAATGAGTACGCGTTCTCGGTCAGACTTCCGATCACTCCCGCATCCACCAGCGAACGAAGATGTTCGAGTGGCAACACCACCTGGGGATCGATTGCCGCCGCTTGCACCGGATAACCACCGTGTCGAACACGAATGTCAGCCGCTGGTGTGTCCACAGGAATTGCCGACAGGCTTGCTTCGGATCGAACGAATTCGACGATGCGACTCTCGGCTTCGGCCTGGGTCATGTTGGTTTCGCCGAATGGTTCGGGATCGTCGCCTTCGACGAAATGACCGCTCGACGTCAGCACCATGATCTTCGCTTCGTTCAGCGGTTTAGTGAACGCCGTGAGCGGGGTGTCGTCCTTGCGGTGGGGAAAGTCTTTTGGGTCACCGAGATGCCCGGCATAGGCCTGTACCTGCCACCGATAGGCGACATCGACGACATCGAGCGGGTCAGCGCCATCAGCAACGCGAGCGGTTGCGGCAAATAACTCGGATAAGAAATCACCGAACTCGGCGTCGGACAGGTCCCGAGTGAACTTGAAGTTCAGGTCACTACGACTGCCATACATGAACGAGTTGCGAAGCTCCTGAATGGACTCGGGCTTGTCATTGTCAGGGTTGTCATTGGCGGGAACGCTGTCGGACATGGTGCGACGTTACCCCACCGAATTTGCGTTCGAGAATCGTCCTCGTTCACGCCAGGCGTGGTCCGCCATCTACGCTCGGTGTCATGGAATTGAATGATCGCATCTGTGTAGTCACCGGCGGCGGAAGCGGCATCGGCCGTGCGAGTGCGCATGCCTTCGCTGCCGAGGGAGCGCGGCTCGTTATCGTCGCTGACCTCGACGAGGCAAAGGCCGTCGAAGTTGCCGAGTCGATCGACGGGAACGCCCGGGGCGTGGGCCTCGATGTAGCCGACGAAGCTGCGGTCACCAGTCTGTGTGAAACGATCGAGAACAACGACGGACCGATCGATCTCTTCTTCTCCAACGCTGGTTACGGCGCACCCGGTGGCCTCGATCTGTCGAACGACGCGTGGCAGCGGATGATGGACGTGCATATGACGTCGCACCTCACCGTCGCCCGTGCGCTCGTGCCCGGCATGGTCGCTCGGGGCGAGGGTTACCTCTTCAGCACTGCATCAGCTGCTGGCCTACTCACCCAGATCGACTCTGGCCCCTACGCCGTTTCCAAGGCTGCAGCCGTGGCCTTCGCCGAATGGCTCTCGATCAACTACGGCAACGCTGGCGTGAAGGTATCGGTGTTGTGTCCCCAGGCGGTGCGCACGAACATCATCGGCGACGACCTCGATGCGTGGGACAAGTTCGCATCGAGCGGACAGGCCAGCCAGGACGGAATCCTCGAGCCAGAAGATGTTGCACAGATGGTTGTGGACACGATCCGCAACGAGAACTTCCTGCTCCTCCCCCACGAGCAGGTCGGCACCTACATGCAACGCAAGGCTGCAGATCCGGACCGCTGGATCTCGGGCATGCAACGTTTCCACGCCCGCCTCGACGCCGCACGCGGCTAGGTCCGCCCCAACTAGGTCCGCCCCCGACCGGGTCGCGGCGCGCCCGACGAGCAGATGCAGGAAGCACTCGAAGAGTTGATGGCGATCGATGGCACCAAGAAACTCGCCATCAAACGCGCCTTCATTGCTGAAGTAACACGACGCCGCCGGAACCAAGGCCTACTCGATTGGATCGCCCTGTGGGAGTCCGAAGATGAACCCATCGATCAGGCTCATCTCAACTGCGCCGACTCGGTGTTGGATCGACAGGGTGTGCCCCGGTGATCGTCGACGCTGGGCCATTCATCGATAACGGACGGGTGAACACCAGATTGTTCGCGCTGCTCAAACGTGCAACCGAACGTGGTGAAGAACGCCACACCACCCACCCCATGTTGAGCCGGATCTGACGAGACCGTGGCCGACAGGTCCACCTGCAACGTGCATTGCGGGCCTTCACCACCCGTGCCCTCGACACTGCCGGGCCAGTCGGTTCATTGCTCGGCACATCCCCCGTACGACGGACATCGCTGATGCACACCGAGCCACTGTGGCCCAAGCTTGGGCACGTTCATTGTCACAACTGATGCCGACGACATGCGACGCCTCGGTGCACGTTTCGAGCAGTACTAGCTCACTGGAGAACCAGCACTGTTTCCGCCAACACCGTCTGAGCTAGCCATTCTTACCCAGCGGCGGCGATCATCCGGGCAAGCGCATCACTCGACACGTTGGCACCACAGCTGACCGCAACGATGCGTGACCCTGGCGCCTTTGCCGCGTGCGCGGTCGCAGCAGCGATCGCTACCCCTGCTGCACCTTCGACCAATTGATGATGATCATCGATCATGTTCGTTACCGCGGTGGCGATATCGCGTTCGTTGATATCAACCCATTCATCGACCAGGTCTCGACAAATCGCGAACGTGATGCTGTCATCTTCGAGACCTCCAGCGGTGCCGTCGGAGAAGGTCGGCTCGAAGTGGGGCGTGATGATCTTGCCGGCCTCGATCGAGGCTGCCATGGCCCGATCGTTTAGCGCAGAAGCACCGATAATCCGGGTGCCTGGTGAATGGGCCTTAACCCAGCTGGCGATCCCTGAAATCAAGCCACCGCCACCGACCGAGATCACTACCGAGTCGATGGGACCGCCATCTTCCAGGATCTCTTTGCCGATGGTTCCCTGGCCAGCGATGATGAGTGGGTCGTTGTACGGCGATACATACGGCTGGCCCTGAGCGTCGGCATGAGCCCGAGCAGCATTCTCGGCGTCGTTGCTGTCGGTGCTGTCCACGATCATGATCTCGGCACCGAGCCGTCGGATCTGGTCGACCTTGGATCGAGAAGCAGTTGATGGCAAGAAGATAGTGGCGGCGATTCCGCGGCTGGCCGCTGCGGTCGACACACCAATGCCATGGTTGCCCGAGGATGCGGTGACCACTCCAAGCGCTGCCGTGTCGGCATCGAGCGAATGCACAAAGTTGGCCGAACCCCGAACCTTGAAACTGCCGGTCAGCTGCAGGTGCTCCGACTTGATCAGAATGTCGGCACCATGTCGCTCCGACAACGGTGCGGAATGGAGCAATGGGGTGCGCAACACATGAGGAGCGATGCGGTCTGCCGCAGCCTCGATCTCGGTGGGATCAATCATGGGCTGCATCCTGGCGGGGCATCTGCACAATCCCTATCCCATC
>Ga0115564_10001421_pt1 | contig 21891 bp, 18 predicted proteins | sample COGITO_mtgs_1105_7_FD_88680 | JGI IMG/M metagenome (GOLD analysis project Ga0115564, IMG submission 88680) | Pelagic marine microbial communities from North Sea - COGITO_mtgs_110523 | ecosystem: Environmental > Aquatic > Marine > Epipelagic | place: Germany:Helgoland, sampling site Kabeltonne...
CAAAGAGTTTCGGCCCCGACCGTTGCGCTTCAACCTAAAAAGGGAGCGCCGGTGAGGCAAAAATTCTTCGCTTATCCAGACTTGTGAAGGGGAAGACCCTGCTCTCGTCCTTAGGCGCTATCGGCGCTAAACCGACAAACGCACACCACCTAAATCAGTCGGTGGCGCGCAAGCGATGAGCCGGGGTGTATAGAGAGCCGGGTTTCCGGTCAACAGCCGAGACCCGTTTTGCCACGCAATCACACGCATGGCCGACATGACCCTTTGCATTTCACAAGATTATGCGGAGCCAACGTTTCTTTACCCCGTATTGAGGGCCAAAGTTCGTTTTAGATAGAATATTTTGCTGGCTTGCGCATCCCGACTGAGAAGGGCTTGAGGTAAAGCTGCACAGGTTACTGGATGGTTCGTTGTGCCAGGCATTGCCGTCACTTTGGCAATTTTAGCGCACGTTCTCCAACCAAACACTTAGGCCCGCGCTTCATTAAATAAAGCAGCGGGCCTTGGTGGATCATACCCTATCGAGGGATAGGGCTACGGACGCGCATTTCATACGCCACCTAATTAAAAGCCGTTGGCACCGGTTCCCGTCGGGCCGCCGCGCCCTTCATTGGCAGTTCTTTGGCTGTCTCGGGAATTTATGAAACGGTCGAACTCGTCACGATCTTTGGCGGCGCGCAGTTCCTCGATGTAGGACCGGAAGTCCTTCTCTTCCTGCTCCAGTCGCTTGATCGTCTCGTCCCTATAGGCGTCAAAAGCGCTGTTGCCTGAAGACGTGGCTCTGCTCCAAGGCTTTCGAGGACCACCCCACCGCTTGCCGGACGATCTCGACCGACCTTCCTCAGAGCTCCACCAGGTGCCCCACAGGTTATAACTCAGGATTGCCAAGCCAACGGGCCAGAATACAACGAAGCCAAGAACCATGGCACCGATCGCACCCGGCGCCCAAGGCGCCCAAATGCCACCAAAGCCTGACTTCGACCCAGCTCCCGACGCCATTGCACCATTCGCAACTGCATTCATTTCTATTTTCTCCTAGCACGTTCAGTGGTTTCTGCGTGAGGCTGGGCGCCGGGTTCTGTTGGCTTGCTCGCCCCAGACCTGACACTGTCAACTCACATGTCTAGATTTGGGGGCATCTAGACAGAGCGCAAGATACTAGACAGAAAAAAGTTCGCGTTTTTTGCGATTTTTGCCCCCACGGGGTAAAACGGCAGGGTAATTCTCAGTTTCCCCCCGCTATGGCCCGCCAAATCTAGGCAAACCATCTTGAAATGCGTTTACTTCAAGGCGGAACGGGAAAGGCTTTCATGACGGGATTGTCACCATGACACGCCTTCAAACGCGCTACCTTGCTACCTCGGTTGGACTGCTCGCTGCCTTGATCGTCAGTTTTGGGGTCATCATGGTCTTTGTCTCTGACCTGATAAACAACGCCTATCCGGACTTTGTTGTGGCAACCGCCATCCTGCTCTTCTGCTCAACCAGCAGCGCCCTGATATGGGAACTGTGCCGAAGGCGTATATGGGTGGCAATTTTTATTGTGGTGGCGTTACCCAGCCTCTGCGGCATGGTTTTTGTTCTTGTAACCCTGGGGGGCAGAGATCTGGACTATACCATTCAAGAGCTTGGAGCGATAATCGTGTTCCTGCTTTATGGCGTGGTATTTGGGCAGTTCGGGCAAGCGGTCTGTATTCCAGCTGCTGCAACCTATTGGGTGGTCAGCCACCTCATCCTTCGTCGCTTCAACGCACATCCACGCCGCTTGCTCAAAGCCAAAGAACTGGACACGACTTTCGAGTAGCATTGCAGCCCTAGCCGCCACGGCACTGGCGTTAGCACGCGACACGGCTTATTTCTGCTCAATCATACGAATGAACCTTGGACCTTGAACCCATGAATTCACTCGGCCTTAACAAAGCCCCTAGCGACACGCGGGTCGTTGTCGCCATGTCTGGTGGCGTGGACTCCTCCGTCACCGCCGCCATGCTCAAAGCCGAAGGCTATGACGTCGTCGGCATCACGCTGCAGCTCTACGACCATGGTGCCGCGATCGAAAAGCGTGGCGCATGCTGTGCCGGTCAGGACATCTATGATGCCCGGCGTGTAGCAGAGATGATGGATTTCCCTCACTACGTGCTGGATTACGAAAGCCGGTTCCGTGACAGCGTCATTGATGACTTCGCCGACTCTTACCTGATGGGTGAAACCCCGATCCCCTGTGTTCGCTGCAACCAGACCGTCAAGTTCCGTGACTTGCTGGATACGGCCAAGGATCTCAAAGGCGATGTTCTGGCGACGGGTCACTATATCGACCGACGCATTGAGGATGACGGAACACCATCGCTATACCGCGCCTACGATGGTGGTAAGGACCAGTCATATTTCCTGTTTGCCACCACGGCAGAGCAGCTTGATTTTTTGCGCTTTCCGCTCGGTGCCTGGCCCAAATCAAAGACACGGGAGCTGGCTCAGCAACTTGGTCTGGCGATTGCCGACAAACCTGACAGTCAGGATATCTGCTTCGTCCCGGATGGTGACTATGCCCGCGTGGTGCGCAAAGTGCGGCCTGAAGCCGATCAACCCGGCGATATCGTCCATATGGATGGCCGCGTGCTGGGGCAGCATCGCGGCATCATTGGCTACACCATTGGTCAGCGGAAAGGACTGGGCATCGGCGGCCTTAGCGAGCCAATTTACGTGGTAAAGCTCGATCCCGAAGCCCGGCAGGTCATTGTTGGCCCGCGCGAGGCACTGGATCGCAACATTGTGCACGTGCGCGACGTCAACTGGCTGGGCGGCACCATCGATTGCGACGCGCCCCAGCGTATCCGGGTCAAGCTGCGTTCAGCAATGGAACCACTGGACGCGGCCCTGACCCTGCTCGAAGGCGATAGAGCTGAAGTGACGCTCATGGAACCACACGCAGGCGTGGCACCGGGACAGGCCGCCGTCTTCTACGACAATGAACGCTTGCTCGGCGGCGGCTGGATCGCCGGTGCTGAACGGCGGCTTGGTTGAACAAGGGCGATGTCCTGGCCGTGCCAGTCCATCGCCTCAATGACCGTGTCTGAGCGCGGTTAGGCGTCTGCCGAGCTCTCGATGTCCTTGTTGCCCGAGAGCAGGTAGAAAACCGCAATCCCCATTAAGACAAACTGAAAGTTCCAACCACCCATAGGCGTTGGATCATTGGGCTGCGCCATGAAGTGAAAGCCGTTCTGCAAATGCACCATGAAAATCGCCCCCAGCATCACAGGAATCACCGCCAAACCGGCGAGGCGCGTGACCAAACTGCTGGTAAAGGCACCGCCAATGATCCCGATACCCGCAGCAACTTCAGCAAAAGCCACCAGGGCCGCGAGCAGAGTATTACCACCCAGCATCATTTCAGCGAAACCGCCCAGGCCCGTGATCTTGGCGTACCCGTAAAAGATGAATGTCACACCAAAGGTAAGGCGAAGCGCCCAGCCCGCGTAGGGGCGCAGTGGGGCAAAAATGGAAGCCAGTGGATCTGTCATGAGTCTCTCCTGTTACAATAATGACCGGAGCGGGCACACCCCGCTCCTGTTTGATGCTTGGCTTCTAACTCAGGGTGTATAAAACTTTATAAACACGCCTGATCACACTTGCCTCATTGGGCACGATTGTGGGCACACGCATGCGCTATGCCGCCGCGCTGGAAACGGCTACAGCACACCCCTTCGCAACCGCCTTGCGTCAACCGCGACTGAGGCTTGTTTTCACGTCAAGGCGCATTACCACCTAGAGGCTTGACCCCCGGCTCCCCGCCTCGTAGATACGCTGCACCGTGGCGGGGTAGCTCAGTTGGTTAGAGCAGGGGAATCATAATCCTCGTGTCGGGGGTTCAAATCCCTCCCTCGCTACCATTCTTCCTTTTTTGCATGATAAGCCGCTGCAGAATCATCCGCACGAAATTGTGCGCACTCTGCCCGGGACATCGCTTTGCCCGCATTTTGGGGCGCGCCGCCAAGCGTTTCGAGTTCAGCCGGCCAAGGGCAGCGTCTAGGATGAGATTGGCTCAAGCTTCGTACCGTACGAGACAGTGAGCATCGCGGCTTTTCCAGCATCCGCGGGCTTTATGATACGGCTGTCTGTGCTGCTAACCTGATGCGGAATGAGTATCCTTTGGCGAACGCCATCCTTCGGGACCGGTCAGGATGACACCGTGGACAAATAGGCCCCTCGTTGTCTAACACTTGCGGGCGACGGCGCGACTGACGACCAGGAGTAAGAGGGTCCTGCTATGGCCACACCCGACGATATCAAAGCAGCAGAGTCGATTGTCGGCGTCGCCTATACGGACCGCGAGCGCCTCCAGATCCTCGAAGCGTTGGAGAGCCAGCTTCTGGCTACCAAAGCCCGTCGAGAGGTGACCCTATCCAATTCCGTACCGATGGCGCTGCGATTTGATCCGCGCTTACCGGGATTTCAGATGCCCGCCGACGGCACGCCACACCGTTCAAAGCCACAGACCGCCTTGCCCGACAGTGATGAGGACATAGCCTTCGCCCACCTGCCTGAACTGTCCAGCTGGATTGAAGCGGGCGTGCTTTCAAGCGAACGCATCACGTCGATATACCTCAAACGCATTGAGGCCCTTGATCCTGACCTGAACTGCTTTGCCACAGTCACGCCTGATATCGCTTTAACCCAAGCGAGAGCCATGGACGCCCTCCTCAGACAAGGGCGCTACCTTGGTCCGCTCCACGGCATCCCCTACGGCCTCAAAGACTTGTTTGATACCGCGGGTGTAGAAACCGCCTGGGGCGCAGAAGCCTTCAGGGGACGTGTGCCGGACCAAGATGCCACGATCGTCGGCAAGCTGAGGGACGCCGGCGCCGTCCTGCTGGGCAAAACTGCCCTTGGCGCGCTAGCCTATGGCGATCTCTGGTACGGCGGCCAGACGCGCAACCCATGGAACATCGAGGAGGGCAGCAGCGGCTCGAGCGCCGGTTCTGCGGCAGCCACAGCGGCTGGCCTGTGTGCCTTCTCGATTGGAACCGAGACCCTGGGCTCAATCACCTCGCCGAGCGAGCGATGCGGGGCAACGGGCCTGAGGCCCACATTTGGGCGCGTCAGCCGCCACGGAGCCATGGCGCTTTGCTGGAGCCTCGACAAGGTGGGGCCGATTTGTCGTGGCGTCGAGGACACGGCACTGGTCCTCGACGCGATCAATGGGCCAGATGTCCGCGACCCTTCCAGCATCCCCTCTTCCTTCACGATTGATGCCTCAAGCCCTATCAGCGGCATCAGGATTGGTTATTTACCCATCGCTTACGCCGAAGGCGCGACCGATTGCGATCGCAAGGCGCTGGACGTGGTGAAATCCCTGGGAATGTCGGTTGTCGAGATTGAGCTCCCAGACCTGCCCTACGATGCGCTCATGAACATTGTTTATGCCGAAGCGGCAGCGGCCTTCGAAGACCTAACCCTATCTGGCCGAGACGATTTATTGAGCTGGCAAGCATTCGATGCCTGGCCCAATATTTTCCGAACAGCCCGCTTTTTGTCAGCGGTGGATCACGTGCAACTCGACCGCCTGCGCTATCTCGTGATGGAAGCCTTGGATACCGCATTTAACGAGGTGGACGTAATTGTAGGGCCATTCTCAACGGGCCCCATGCTCGTCGCCAGTAACTTCACCGGGCACCCTTGCCTCCACATTCGGGCTGGCTTCGAGGATCTTCCGAGCCGCACGCAGGGATCTCTCCTTGATCAGGAACGCTCGGAGCATGGACCTGCCCCAGAGATGCATCACGTCCCGCGGGGACTTTCCCTATGGGCGGGACTCTTTGACGAGCAACGGCTCATATCCGTAGGATTGGCGCTCGAGGCTGCACTGAAAATTGCTGATGTTCGTCCGGTGACATCAGAACGGGCCGGGCAATAATAATTGCCAGGGCTCACAATCCCTGAAGATTTACCCCAACCAACCTTGTCTCGCACACGGTGCCGTTCTCCGCATTCAGAAGAACATTCGGAACATGCGCCGTGTCTACGACGACAACGACTATCGCTTGCATGACCCCATTTCCTTGTTGCGGCTGCGCGACAAAGACTTCGTGCTCTAGGCCTTGAAGCATTGGAAATGGCAGGACAGGAAAGTGAAAAACCTCGATGCCTTCCAGGCGAACTCTTTGAGCCATGCTTGAATCTGGACGAAAAACTAGGATTCGGAATCCAGCAGTCTGGGTCATCAATATCTACAAAATCTAAAATAGACAGATTTCTATTCGGTTTTATTTTTGGTTGATATTACAAAAAACAAAGATATTTAGATTCTCTATAACCCTATGGAATAACTCAATAATCCGAGGTTAAGTTTTTTATGCGACTTCGATAAGAAACTACGTCAATATTATCCGCCATCAAAAAAAAATCTTTGTTTTTTGTTTTTATTTCAATTTTTATCGATTAAAGACGTGTCTTGAAGTTGTGACAATTCATCGATGTTCGCCACAAGACGATGGATCGATTGCATACGACTTCTCGAGGCAGCACCCACTGCTTTGTAGAGTTAGACACCAACCTTTCGAGAAAGGAAAAAGAAATGAGAACGTTTTTGATGGCAGTCGTTACGCTTGTCTTGAGCGCCACTGCTTTTGCCACCTCCGCAGCGGCCGAAGACCGGTCTGCTCGGGTTTGGCCCCACATCAACTACGGGGGAACCAAATTAAAGATTGAACCATGGAAAGTTTGGACCGCAGACGACTCATGGAATGACAGAATCAGTTCTTTGAAGGTGGATGAAGGGTGTATTCTAACCGTTCGTGAACACAGACACAAAAAAGATGGCGTACGCGTCCTTGGTGACCTGCACCGCTTTGACAGTAATAGCCGTAACCTCAAGTATGTTCGCGATCGGAGCGGTAAAGACTGGAATGACCGCATCTCGCTGATGTTGCTGCGCTGCTACTAAGGTAGCGACCGCTTTAACCGAAGCTGTGCCCTGGGTGAAATGGCAATCCGTCATTTCGCCCTGGGTATTTTTTTGTCGCTGATTTCGGGCTTTACCAAGGGGTTCCAACTGTCTGATACTGGGACAAACAGGAGGATCCGTTGAAGTCTGGTGGCGTTCAGATCAGTTGGCCAACAAAGTCTGCGGCGCACAAGCTCTCGGACACACTGGCCCATACGACCAATCCAGCGTTTGAAACCCTATCGGGCAACACCTTAATCCAAGGCGACAACCTCGATGCGCTCAAAGAGCTGCGTCGGGTCGGGCGACAGAAGTTCAAGCTCACGCTAATCGATCCGCCCTACAATACCGGCGGCGGGTTTGTGTACGACGATGACCGCTCAGAAGCAGCCTGGCTGTCCCTGATGCTGCCTCGCCTGACGGTGGCGCGGGACGTGATGACTGACGACGGTTTGATCATGATCTTCATGGATGAAAGCAACCTGCCGCTTCTGCGTATGCTTGGCCGGGAGGTCTTTGGCGTGGCGAACGACTGCGGAGTATTGATTTGGGAAAAGAAGCGTAAGCCCTCGTTCCTGCAGTCTCAGATGGGCAGTGTAACCGACTATATCGCTGTGTTCGCCAAGAACCGAAAACTCGCGCCACCATTGACGATGGGCACGGGTAAGGCGGGCAAGCGCTATCCATTCAATAACCGGGGCAATCCGTCCGCTGAACTCACCTTTGCTGCGGGTTCCGTCGAATTTAACCTCCCGGACCAGAGTGTGGCCAGGCAAGATATGAGCACCGCTGGCGTTCCCTGCCGCTTGCTGGACAGGGTAGAGATCAAGGGCGGGCGCAACGTGAACGCCTTTCGGATGCAAGGGGAATGGCGCTACAGTCAGGCAAGCGTGGACAGGTTTATGTCCACCGGCCAGACCATCAACATCAGCCGCCTGCCCTTCCGGCCTAATCTGGTCAAAGAAATCCCCTCGGACAAGAAAATCAGCAACCTGCTGAGCTTCCGCACGAACTCCGACATTCCTACCAACGAAGACGGCTTGGCCGAAGTCACCACCCTGTTTGGGGGAGAAGCCGTATTTGAATACCCCAAGCCCGTGGGTATCCTTAAATACCTGATTGAAGCGGCAACCGAACCGGGTGACGCGATCCTGGATTTCTTCGCGGGCACCGCCAGTACCGGTCAGGCCGTGGCAGAGGTTGGTGCCGGGCGCTCATTTACGCTGGTGCAGGATACGGCCCGTTTTGCCGATACGGCCACGGGACTCTCCGCCAAAAAAATATGCGAGGCAGAGGGCCTTGCTCCCCACCTCGCATCTCTGGCCGCAGAGCGGCTGCGTCGTGCCGGGTTGAGCAGCGAGCATGACTTTCAGATTGTCACCCTACGCTGACCCAAGCCAACACCGGCGAACCGCTTTAGCCCTTACCGCGCCACGGGATCGTCCGGGCGATGATGAAGCGCATGATCAGATCGAACATCAACCCGAGCAAACCCAGGATCAGGATGGTCACCCAAATCACTTCATAGTCCGATGTTTTCCGCGCCACGTTCTCGACAAAGCCAATACCCGTGGTGCCAGCCAACATCTCGGCGGCAACCAGTGTGCCCCAGCAAACCCCAATAGCGATCCGGATCCCGGTCAGGATTTCAGGCATGGCATTGGGAAGTATCACCCGTCGCATGATCTGTCCGTCAGTCGCGCCCAGTGAGTGCGAGGCGCGGATCTTCGACAGTTGCGTACCCGTCGCTCCTGTTCGAGCCGAAATCACCATGATGGCGAAAGCAACAATGAACAGCAGGAAGATCTTACCGTCGTCCTGGATGCCAAAGATGGTCAGGATCAGTGGGGCCCAAGCGAGTGGCGGCACGGGCCGGTAAAGCTCGATCAACGGGTCGAAGTAGTTCTTGAAGAAACGCGATACGCCCATGGCGATCCCCAGTGGCACCCCAAGGACGATCCCAAAAAACAGACCCATCAACACCCGGAAAATCGAATCCCACATATGGCCCGTCAGCATGGGGATCGACGCCGAATTGAAATTCCCCTGCACGATATTGAGGACCGTCATCTTGAAGTTAGGCTTCACAGAGCCGTCGTTCTGGTGCTTGGGGTACGAGCCCGGAAGCATGTCCGCGATGAAATCGGGGATCAGGAAATCGACAATATCGGCAATCGGCACCCACTGCGCCCAGATTAGCGGAACGTCCTTGAAGCCAATGTTCGGGTTTGCAATCCGGCCAAAGGTGGCCAAAACATCCGTGGGCTTGGGGAGCCAGCGCCCAGACCCTTGCTCGGAACACTGCGTCTTCGCTTTCACGATCACACCGCCACCGAACATTGTCGCCTGAACCAGCTGTAACCCGCCCTGCTGCTCGCGTTTTTGGGCGTTGATGGCGTTCACTGCGTTCTCCACGCCATCGAACGCATCGGGTGGGAAAATCGTGCCATCATCAAACCGCTTATAGAGGCGGTCGATGTTCTTGACGGTCTTTTTGCGGCTGTCTGTAATCTCTTCAGCCAGCCCGGTAACAGCTTCACTGCGGGCCTTGAAGTCGCCCAGTCGTGCTTTGATGGCCAGGGTCTGGGATTCCAGCTCAGGGCTCAGGTTACGGACTTTGGAGAACTGCGACGCAACTCCGGCAATTTCATCGGCGATTAGCTTAAAGCGAAGCCCTTTCACCGTTTCTGGCATCAGGGGAATCTCGACGTTATCCAGTCCCCATTTGGCCTGCCCGTCTACCTCGGCCAAGGCTGCTTCGATCTGATCTGGCGTCGGGAATGAGGGGTCCGCCAGTCTTTCAGCAAGGTCGTAAAGATCACCCTCCACCCGGGCAAAACCGGCGATACTCTCAGGCGATTGCATCTCAGGCGTCGCTGACGTGCTCATCAGGACACGGATATCATTGATAATGCCGCGCAATTCCTGTTGTTCAGCGGCGGAGAAGCCCTGCTCACTCAGCCCAGCTTCAAAGCTGTCCAACTGGTTACTGTTGCGCGTCAGCAGTGTTGTTGATTTGTAAAAACGGGCCCCGGCAGGGAGAGAGGCATTGATCGGCGAGAGTGCTTCATCAACCCGTGCCACCTGGCAAATTTCGTTGGCGGCCATGGGGAAATAGGCGCGAGCTGCACCCCAGCTGAAGTAGTACCAGACCAACAGCAGCGAGGAGACCCCCGCAACGGCCCAATACCAGCCGTTGGTTGTCCGCAACGGGTCGCCAAAGACTTCGTCACTACGTCGGCGCGCTGAGTCGCGCAGGCCGAAAACAATGGAACCAGCGAATGCGAGTGCTAAAACAACGATAACAACCGAAGAAATAGCGGCACGGTTGGCCGAAAGAAACTCGAACATACCTTAAGCTCCCTTCCCCATAATTTCTTCTTCCATGTTCCAGATCATGGTGAGGATTTCTTCGCGTACTTCGCCAAAGGCTGGCAGCTGTTTGATCTCACGCAAGTCAGCGCCAATGCCTTGCTCGGCGAAGGGCAGGTTGTATTCCTTGAACAGTCGCCCCGGACGCGGGGCCATGACAAACAGACGCTCACCCAGCAGCAAGGCCTCTTCCACTGAGTGTGTGATGATCATGATGGTCTTGCCAGTTTCTTTCCAGATATCCAGAACCAGCGACTGCATCTTCTCCCGCGTCAGCGCATCCAGCGCCCCCAGTGGCTCATCCATCAGGATAAGATCCGGGTCATTGATCAAACAGCGGGCCAAGGCCACGCGCTGCTGCATGCCGCCGGACAGCTGATAGGTCGGCGTGTCGCCAAACCCTTGCAGACCCACGATTTCCAGCCAGCGTTCAACCTGCTCCGCGCGCTCTTTCTTGGGCACATTTTTCATGCGCAAGCCGAAATCGACGTTCTTGGAAACCGTTAACCATTCAAACAGTGCGCCTTGCTGGAACACCATGCCGCGCTCCACACCCGGTCCGCGAATTTCCGTGTCTCCGAGGGAGATTGATCCTCCGGTCGGATTGAGAAAGCCTGCGATGATGTTGAGCAATGTGGTTTTCCCGCAGCCTGACGGGCCGAGAACAGACAGAAGTTCCCCTTTTTTCAGGGTAAAGCTTACGTCTTTGAGTGCATGAACCTTGGTCCCGCTTGGGGTCTCGAAGGTCATGTTAAGCTGATCGGCGACAAGGTCACTCATGGCACACCGAAAAAGTTGGATTTTGGTAACAAAGCACTTTCGCAGTGCTCATGAAAAAAAAGGCAGGTCGGATTACGCCGACCCGCCTTTCTCAGGGTTCGCCCAAGGGGGCCTTACTCGATGAAGGAACCGTCGATGGTCGCGGCCAACTTCGCAGCGTCGGACTCATCAGAGAACACGAGGCCAAGGGAAGCAGCAGCCTGGGTCGCGATACCACCTTCGTTGAAGTAAGAGCTCAGCTGCTCTTCAACGGTTGGGAATACGAAGCCAGACATTTGAGCGGTGGTCGTATCAACGTCCATACCAGCATCAGCAGCGATGATGTCGATGCCAGACTGATCAACAGCCCAAGCAGCGTTTGATTCTGCGGTCACTTCGAGGAATGCCTTCAGCAGCTCTGGGTGCTCCGTAGCGAAGGACTCAGTAACGGACACAACGTCAAAGGAGGAGATGCCAGCGTCCATCTTCTGCTGAGAAGACATCATCGGCGTACCAACTTCGCCAGCAGCCTTGGCGGAAGCACCACCGAAGATACAAGCCATGGAAACGGAACCGTCAGCAAGAGAGACAGCGCCATCAGCAGGAGCCTGGTCAACGATGGTCAGTGCGTCCATGTCAACGCCCAAAGCAGCCATTTGCAGGCGGAAAGAGTAGTCAGCCATGGTGTTCAGAGGAACAGCAACCGTGGTGCCTTCAAGCTCGGAAGCGTTGTCGGAGTTGATGCCCAGAGAGTCACTGACGAAACAATCGTTTGCTTCGTAAGCAACAGCAATAGCAACCATCTTCAGCGGCGCGCCTTGCTGAACAGCCGTTACGAACGGTGCAAGACCCTGGGAGTAGGAAATGTCGATGTCGCCAGCCAGCATAGCTTCGGACATGCCAACGCCAGTTGCAAAGTCAGTCCAGTTCACGTCCACGCCCATTGCGTCGTCGTAAGCCTTCTCAACCTTGGCGATTTGGTTCGGGGTTGCCCATTCCAGGAAGAAGGCAACGTTTACATCTTCTGCCAGCGCAGAATTGGCGGTCAGCGCTGCTGCGCCAGCAGCGGCGCAAAGGATAAGCTTTTTCATATCAAGGAACTCCTTCGTTCTCTCTCGCATTTTTGGCTTGCGCCACCTGCTGTGTTCTCTCGGTACACGGCGGGCACAATCCTCCCTTAGATAAGCGCTTTCGTCTCATCTGGAGGTGCTTTTCGCATTAGCCCTCTGGTTTTGCAACAATCGATAAGTTCAGTGTTCGCGGAATGTGAAAGAATAGCCATGACGGGACATTTTGGCTCGTTTTTGAGCAAGCCTAACCTGTATTGAGACGGCTTTTCCCAATTTTTGACCGAATGTCCCGCTTTTTCATGCAATGAGAGAATCATTGCGAAGAACCACACCACCGCTAAAACGGGAATAAGTGCAGTCCAAAAGGCCGCGTCCGAAATTCCACCCTCGCACGGCTTGCCCTCGGTTTTCATCCCTTAGACTTGTTCGAAGTGGCAGGCATACCAACGACGATCTGATCCCTTTGTTTGACAGAAAATGGCGCAATCAGAGGCGATCGGGCTCTTGCCCTTCCTAGGCTATTCCAGAGGGCGTGACATGTCGCCTTCGCGGCGTTTCTGGACTCGCAGTGCCTGGCGTTACGCACTATGGTATCGACACGTTCACCGCATTTATTTAATGCGACTTAGAAACATCGCTAACTCTTTTGGAGACGAGTATGTCGAGTGAAAGCAAGTGCCCGGTCATGGGCGGTTCTCACAAGAACAATGCTGTCGGTTCCTTTGCCAACCAGCGTTGGTGGCCGAACCAGCTAAATCTGAAAATCCTTCACCAGAATGATCCGTCATCCAGTCCGATGGATGAGGATTTTGATTACGCTGCCGCTTTCAACAGCCTCGACCACGAAGCGCTCAAGGCAGACATCATGGCGGTCATGACAGACTCTAAGTCGTGGTGGCCAGCGGATTATGGGCACTATGGCCCGTTCTTTATCCGCATGGCCTGGCACAGCGCAGGAACCTACCGGATCCATGACGGTCGCGGCGGTGCGGGCACCGGCACGATGCGGTTTGCCCCGCTAAACAGCTGGCCCGACAACGTCAACCTCGACAAGGCGCGCATGCTTCTGTGGCCGGTTAAGCAGAAGTACGGCAACAAGATCTCCTGGGCTGACCTGATGATCCTGACCGGCAACTGCGCGATCGAATCCATGGGTCTCAAGACTTTTGGCTTTGGTGGTGGCCGAGCGGACGTGTTCGAGCCCGAGGAAGACATCTACTGGGGCCCAGAAACGGAGTGGCTGGACGACAAGCGCTACACGACGGGTCGCGTGTTGGAAGAGCCTTTGGGCGCGGTCCAGATGGGCTTGATTTACGTCAATCCGGAAGGCCCTAATGGCAACCCGGACCCACAGCTGGCCGCCAACGACATCCGCGAGACCTTTGGCCGGATGGCGATGAATGACGAAGAGACCGTGGCGCTGGTCGCAGGCGGCCACACCTTCGGCAAGGCACACGGCGCCGCCAACCCCGATGACCATGTTGGCCCCGAGCCAGAAGGCGCGCCGGTTGAGCAAATGGGCATGGGCTGGCAGAACGACTTTGGCCCCGGCCATGGTGAACATACAATCAGTTCAGGCCTGGAAGGCGCCTGGACTGAAAATCCTGCGACTTGGGACAACAACTACTTCGAAAACCTGTTCGGCTACGAGTGGAAGCAGACGAAGAGCCCCGCGGGCGCAACCCAGTGGATCCCAACAGACGAGTCAGCGGCGAGCCGCGTTCCGGATGCACACAATCCGTCCAAGACCCACGCTCCAGTGATGTTCACAACCGACCTCGCCATGCGTGTGGACCCGGCTTACGAGAAGATTTCCCGCCGGTTCCACGCCGACCCGGACGCGTTTGCCGATGCCTTTGCACGGGCTTGGTACAAGCTGACCCACCGTGACATGGGACCCAAAGTACGCAGCCTTGGCCCCTGGGTGCCGGACGAGGAATTGATCTGGCAGGACCCCGTTCCAGCTGCGGACCACCCACTGATCGACGATGCTGACGTGGCCACGCTGAAAGGCAAAATTGCCGCTACGGGGCTGAGCGTGTCTCAACTGGTCTCCACTGCCTGGGCTTCGGCTTCGACTTTCCGTGGCACGGACCTGCGCGGCGGTGCCAACGGTGCTCGCATTCGCCTTGCACCGCAGAAGGACTGGGACGTGAACGGCGGCGCTGCTTTGACCACGGTGCTGAATGCGCTCGAAGGTGTACAGGGCGACTTCAACAGCTCGGCTGCTGGCGGCAAGCAGGTTTCGCTCGCCGACCTGATCGTTCTCGCCGGTGGTGTGGGCGTTGAAATGGCTGCCAAGAACGCCGGCCACGACATCGCCGTCGGCTTCGTGCCTGGCCGTACCGACGCAACTGACGACCAAACCGACGGCGCCTCTTTCGAGGTTCTCGAACCCCGTGCCGACGGCTTCCGAAACTACATCCAGCCTGGCCATCGTCGCTCTGCGGCTGAGCATATGGTGGACAAGGCGCACATGCTGAACCTGTCCGCGCCGGAAATGACGGCCTTGGTTGGCGGTCTGCGAATGATGGGTGCGAACGCGGGTGGCTCAGCGGCGGGTGTCTTCACCGACAAGACCGAGACCCTGAGTAACGACTTCTTCGTCAACGTGCTCGACATGAACACAGTTTGGGCGCCGGTGGGAGATGACGGCTTATATCAGGGCACTGACCGTGCCAGCGGTGCTGACAAATGGACCGCGACTGCCGTTGACCTGATCTTTGGTTCCAACTCTCAGCTGCGCGCAATTTCTGAAATCTACGGCAGCTCGGATTCCAGCGAAAAGTTCGTGAATGACTTCGTTGCAGCCTGGGTCAAGGTCATGGAAAACGATCGCTTCGATCTGGCCTAATGATCTGACGCGAACAGCCATTGCGCGATAGGGGGTCGTCCTGGACACGGGACGCCCCCTTTATTTTGGTGGTTTTAGCGGGCTCTGGTGCCGATTTTCGACCAGACTCTCTTCGTTGAGGGTATAAAACGCCAGAGCCGAGAGCATAGAAATCAGGGAATGCATTGTGTCGAAAAACGGAACGGTGATCATTGGTGCGGGCCAGGCAGGATACCAGGTCGCCGCACAATTACGGGTTAAAGGCTATGCCGCATCCATCACCCTTATCGGTGATGAAGCGCACATCCCCTACCAGCAACCTCCGCTTTCCAAAGCCTACCTCAAAGGCGAGTTGCAGGGCGATCGTCTGCCGTTTCGGCCCGAGACCTTTTATGGGGACAAGGACATCGACCTGCGCTTGAATGAACGTGTTGAGCACATCGATCCCGCAGCCAAAACAGTTACAACCGCCAAGGGCAGCACACAGAGCTACGACCATTTGGTCATCGCCACCGGCGGCACCCCGCGCAAGATCCCGGTCCCTGCCCCCCTTCAAGCGAAAACCTTCACCCTGAAAACCCGTGACGACGCCGACGCCCTGGGCGAAGCCCTGCAAGGGGCGCAAAGCATCGCCATCGTGGGGGCTGGTTTCATCGGTCTGGAAGTGGCAGCGACAGCCGCGCAAGCAGGCAAGGCGGTCACAGTCTATGAAATGCAAGATCGTATTCTGGCCCGCGTCGCTTCCCCCGCAGTTTCAACCGCACTACAAGCCCGCCACCGGGCCGCTGGCGTAGATTTACGCCTGAACGAAGGCGTGGATCTCGACGCGCTGGAGGCGGATGTCGTACTGCTGGGTATCGGCGGAGTAGCGGTGCAAGACTTGGCGGAGACGGGAGGATTGACCTGTGACGGTGGTATCGTCGTTGACGCCCATATGCGCACCTCAGATCCCGCCATCTTTGCCGCTGGAGACTGCGCAAAAAGCCCAACACCGTTCTGGGATACCCCGATCCGGTTGGAGAGTGTTCAGAACGCCATTGACCAGGCCAACCTGATCGCCGAGCAAATCGCGGGCAATGCCGAAGCCAAAGCCTACCATGCGGTTCCGTGGTTTTGGTCGGATCAATACGAGGTCAAGTACCAGCTTGCGGGTCTGATTCCGCAGCGCACAGATTTGGTGCAGGCTGGTGAAGGGACAGATGGGCTGGCCATCTATCACTTCAGGGATGGCGCACTGGTCGCTTGCGAGACGCTAGGCAACGGCGCGGAGCACATGTCAGCTCGCCGACTGCTGGAACAGGGCAGTGCTCCGGTGTCCCAGACAGACCTCAAGGAACACGGTACGCTCAAAGCCGTCTTCAAGTCTCGTCGCTAGGACGTGAACCTGGCTTCGCGTCGGCACCATTCGAAATAAACATGCAATCTTTGTAACAATTTTTGGCTTTATTGGCATGGACACTTGAGGGTTAAACTTCAGGATCCAAACATCCAACGGACCTCACAATGACGAACATGTTTGCCCGGATATTCCGACGTTCGGAAAGCCAGCCCAAGACCATCCGAGTTCTGGTGGTCGAAGGTGGGGGCGTGCGGGGTATTGTTACCGGGCAGATCCTGGGACGACTGGAAGCCGCACTGGGTGGCCCTTTACGAACATATTTCGACATGATGGCCGGCACTTCATCAGGCGGTATTTCCGTTATGGCGCTGGCAACCGATAGCCTGACCGACGCCTATGACCTGTCGACCATCTTCAATGTCCGCTCCAAGGACGTGTTCCGCCGCGCCCCCAATCCCGTCCGTCTGCCGCCCCTGCTACGCGGGCCCCGCTATCTTGCGGAAGGCTTCATGGAGGTTGCGAGCGACGTTCTGGGCGAAGGTTGGCTCAGCGACTGTAAGATCCCGACCTTGGTCACGAGCTATCTGATCGAAGAAGGCAGACTGAAGGTGTTCGGCTCACTGAACGAAGACCTCGACGACGACTACAGGCTCGTAGACGTCGCGCGGGCCACAACTGCGGCACCCGCGTTTTTCCCCCCGGCACATATTACCTCCCAGCAGGGCAAAAGCCTATGGGGGGTCGATGGCGGCGTTTATGCCAACGCTCCGATTCTGCAAGCCATCACCGAAGCTCGCCGCCGCTTTGGGAGCGATTGTACCCTTGAGCTGGTGAGCATCGGTCCGGGCGACGCGCCCATCACCGTGCAATCCGGTCCGGCCCAGCAGTGGGGCGGGATATCATGGCTCAAGCCCGCGTTTGATATCCATGTCCACGCCCTATCCGAGCAAACCCACGCTTTTGTCCACGATCAGCTGCCCAACGTTCATCTGCACCGGCTGGAGGTCGATTGGAACACCTTGCCAGAGGCTATGCGACCGACGGCAGGCCTGGACGATTTTCGCCCAAGAAATCTGGCACGCCTTCATGATGGTTCGTTGCGATGGCTGGATAACAATGACGCAAAAATAAAAGTCGTCAGAAACGCGCTGTTGCACGCTGCGCTGACATGATCAAACGAAGGCGAACTTGCGCCGTAGGTTGCTATTCTCAGGAGGACCGCCGCTTATGATGACAGACAGCGAAATCCAAACGGCGCGCGAAGACCTCGCAGCGGCGTTCCGCTGGTCCGCCCGACTGAATATGCACGAAGCGGTATCCAACCATTTCAGCTTCGCCATCAATGACGACGGCACCCAGTTTCTGGTAAACCCCGCCGGCATCCACTTTTCGCGGGTGAAAGCCTCTGACCTGGTAGTGGTTGACCTTGATCAGTCCCTGCCCGCCCCTGCGCAAGGCGGTCCAGACCCGACGGCCGCGGCCATCCATGGGGCTATGCATCGGAACAATCCGCAGGCCCGCTGCGTCATCCACCTTCACCCCAAATACGTTACGGCGCTGTCAACACTCGAAGACCCGACCATCCTTCCGATCGACCAGAACACCGCGCGCTTCTACAACCGCGTGTCCTATGACATCGATTTTGGCGGCATGGGTCTGGGCGATGAGGCGGAACGGCTGAGTGCGCAGTTGGGCAATCGGTCGATCGTGCTCATGGGCGCCCACGGAGCCATGACTGTAGGCCAGCGCGTGGCCGACGCTTTTGACGATTTCTATTACCTCGAACGCGCAGCGGAAACCCTGATGACGGCCTATGCTTCAGGCCAGAAACTACGTGTTTTGAGCCATGATGTGGCCGAAACCACGGCCCAGCAGTGGGCTGAATACGGCTTCGACCTGCGGGGTGCACATCTGTCCGAAATCAAATCCATACTGGACGTAGAAGAACCCGAATTCCGGCACTAGGCCGCAGACTGCGGCACCCTAGGGCTTCCAGCGTTCCTGCAACCAGTACCAGTCGTCCGGGTACACCCGCACCCAGTCCTCCAGCCGCCCATGAAAGGCGCGCATGATGGAACGACCTCGCTCGCGCCAATCGTCACTGTCCTGTGCCTTAAAGGGCAGGTTTTCGAGCACCACTTCGCAGCGTGACAAGCTCTCCCGCCGACACATCAGCGTAGAGACCTGCGCGTTGGTCGTGGCCTGGAATAGCCCAGGAGACAACGTGGTCAGTGCTGGCTGTTCGAACAAATCGAGGTATTCCCCCTTGGACCACCGTTGATCGACGAAAATGGCCAACAAGCCTCCTGCTTGCAGGTGCCGGATGCCGCGTCGCACCAACGTAGGATCATCGACAGACACCATTTCAATCCCAGCGGCTTGCCTGCCCTTTTGCAAGTCTTGCTCGATGAGCGGGTTAGGCAGAGGACGATGCACGCCCATCACTGGTCGGCCGAGCCGAGGCACAATCTGAATCGCCACTTCAAAGGCCCCCAGATGCCCCATCAGAAGCAACTGCCCGCGCGGGTCTTGTCGCATGGCGCTGAGCGCGGGTTCGAGGCGATAGGTGGTATGAGTATCGAGTTGGCGTTGCACCGCCTCAGTCTTCATCGACTCAGCGACGCTCTTACCCAGATTGATCCAGGCGCGATGCCGTCGCTCCTGGTGCCAGAGTTCATCACGAAATGGAAAGACGACCTTCAGCGTCCGATCCATCCGCCCATTGGCCCGAACCAAAAACGGACCGACAATCCCAAAAAACCGCCCCAAAAGCACACGCGACGCAGACAGGGGAAGCACGACGGCAAGCCCGGCGAAGAAGCGATAGACCGCCCAAGATACAACCTGGCCCCACTTCATCGAACCCTAGTCCCCGCGGACTGACCGCACTTGATCCCGCGTTGGGGGATTGCAGCCTTTGTGAGCAACATTCAGGCCCGCTACGGTCGCAGCAAACCCGCCAACGTCAGCGAGAGCATCTGTGCTCATGCCCGAGAGCGCTGATGCGCTGATCAGACCCTGTTCGCGAAGTCGGGCGAGCGTTCCCGCCATGAAGGAATCTCCCGCTCCCACGGTGTCACCAAACTGCTCAGGCGTGAAAACGGGAACGTCTGCACACGCCTCCCCTGACCATAGCCGCGCGCCTTCACCGCCGCGCGTTACGATGAACAAGGGGATCGAGAACCGGGCCCGAATGTCGTCGGCCGAGGCTTCCCACGAACGACCGGGGTAGAGAAGTTCTAAGTCTTCATCGGAAATCTTCAGGATCGATGTCTGCGCGTACAGGGCTTCCATCCACACCCGATACGCATCCATGTCCGCGATGAAGGACGGTCGAACGTTGGGGTCGAGCGAGATCAGCACGCCCCGCGCCGCAAGCTGCTCCACCACCTGAGCCCAGATGCCTGCATCGACTTTGATGGCTGTGGCCAGACTGCCGAGGTGGAACACACTGCAGGCATCGGGAACGTAGGAAATCAGCTGCTGGGCCGTCATTTGGTCCACCCGGTCAGCCGTACCTTCGCGATAGAACTGATAAGCAGGCTGTCCGGCGTCGGTGAAACTGACCACCGCCATGGACGTCGGTGCGGACACTCCTTCTTCGATCAAATCCCGCGTTCCGTCCGCTTTAATGGTCGCCAACAGCAGCGCGCCAAGCGAGTCGTGGCTGAAGGGGCAGAGAAAGCCCACGTCCTCGCCCAACCGCCCCATCGCGCGCGCAATATTGTACGGACCGCCACCAGGAAAGGCCTCGTAGACCGGGTATCCGGTCTCGGTACGAACAGCGGGTTGCTGGATGAAGTCGATCAGGGACTCACCGGCAATTGTAAACATGGGCGCCTCTCAGGCTAGAAATTGTTCTCGGATAATGCGTTCGTCCAGATGCTGCCCCTCGTCGAAGAGCAAAGTCACACCGTGACCCTTATCTGTTGTCACCTGGACCCAGGCGATGTCACGAAATTCGGTACTGTCGGCGGTCGCAGAAACGGGGCGACGATCAGGGGACTGAACCTCCATCCGCACAACCGTCTCGTCATGGAGCAAAGCGCCCCGCCAGCGTCGGGGTCGGAACGCTGAAATCGGGGTCAATGCCAGAAGGCGGGAGCGCAGTGGGATGATCGGGCCGTGCGCTGAAAGATTGTACGCTGTACTGCCCGCAGGTGTGCTCACCAACACGCCATCACAAACCAACTCATCCAGTCGCTCGATCCCGTCGATCATGATCTTGATCTTGGCAGCTTGCCGCGTCTGACGCAGTAGGGAGACTTCATTGAAGGCCTGCGCTCGAAACGTCTGCCCGGTCGCGTCTTTGCCAATCATGTTGATTGGCCAAACCTTGACCCGACGCGCCGCACCCAGCCGTTCGAGCAGGTTATCCTCGTCAAAGTTGTTCATCAGGAACCCGACCGTTCCACGATTCATGCCATAGACCGGTGCCATCTGGCCAAACTGCCGCAGCACATCCAGCATATGTCCATCACCGCCCAGCGCGACAACAACATCGGCTTCGCGAGGGTTTACGTAAGGGTAGGTGGAACGCAACTGCTCCAACGCCTCTTGCGCAGCGGGGGCGTTAGACGCCGTAAAGGCTATTTTCAGCGGAGCTTGGATCATGACTTTGTCTACCGTGGAAACGCAACGCTTTGAACACTTCAAGCACCCAGAGGCAAGGCATGCAAAACGATTGCTGAAAAAATACCGCACACGCCTTCATACCCAAGGTCAACCACGAAGAACGCTGCTTTGACCTGTGCCTGCGATGAGTTTTGGTGACGAGACACAGACTATACCCCGGCACGAAACGGCCCATATTTGTCTCAAGCACCATTGCAGGAACGCCAAGCCATGACAGAAACCACCCGCGTAACCGCCGCTTTTATCATCATCGGTAATGAAATCCTCAGCGGGCGGACTCAGGACGCCAATCTTTCGTTTCTGGCAGGGCGACTGGGGGAGGCAGGGATTCAGGTGGTCGAAGCGCGAGTCATTCCAGACGTCGAAGAGACCATTATTCATACCGTGCGCGAACTGTCAGCCAAGGTGGACTACGTGTTTACCTCCGGCGGGATCGGGCCAACCCACGATGACATCACTGCCGATGCCATTGCCCGCGCTTTTGGGACCGAAACCTTTGAAGACCCGGACGCGGTAGCCATCCTTGAACGGCATTACGCCGAGGGCGAGTTCAACGCAGCCCGGCGCAAGATGGCCCGTGTGCCGCGAGGTTCGACCCTGCTGGACAATCCCGTTTCTTCGGCGCCCGGTTTCAGGATCGAAAACGTGCACGTGCTGGCAGGGGTGCCAAAGATCATGCAGGCCATGGTCGATATGCTGCTGCCGTCACTGACCAGAGGGGCTGTGGTGGAAAGCCGGACGATCACAGTGCTGATCGGTGAATCAGTCATCGCGACCGAGATGGGTGAGGTGGAGGCGGCCTTTGCCGACGTTGATGTCGGCTCCTATCCCTACTTCAAACCCGGTGCGTCTGGCACATCGATCGTGCTCCGTGGGTCAAACATTCCCATGCTGGAACAAGCCCTCGCCGCGATCACCGCCAAGCTAGAAGCCCGCGAGATCG
>Ga0115564_10001427_pt1 | contig 21871 bp, 22 predicted proteins | sample COGITO_mtgs_1105_7_FD_88680 | JGI IMG/M metagenome (GOLD analysis project Ga0115564, IMG submission 88680) | Pelagic marine microbial communities from North Sea - COGITO_mtgs_110523 | ecosystem: Environmental > Aquatic > Marine > Epipelagic | place: Germany:Helgoland, sampling site Kabeltonne...
ATTGATTGGATCCATCAGGTCGTCATAGGGCGGCCAGACGTTCAATAATGCCGTGGTCGTCTCTTCAACATCGGGGACGAGGTCTGGGCGCACACCGAAGGCGATGAGTGCCTGCACCGTTTCGTTGCCGACGGCGGCAACCTTGAGACCGGCGAATGAGCGGGCATCAAGGCCGTACTCCTGCAACTTCTCGCGCACAGCGCGGACGGCATTAACGCTGGTGAAGCCGATCCACTCGTAGCGACCAGAAACTAGCCCGTGTACGGCGCGTTCCATCTGCTGCGGGGTGCGGGGTGGCTCCACCGAAATGGTCGGTACCTCGCTGGGGATTGCACCGGAGCGGATCAACCGTTCGAGCAGGTCATCAGAGCGCTCCTGGGTGCGCGGCACGAGCACCTGCCAGCCAAAGAGCGGCTTGGTCTCAAACCACGACATCCGATCGCGCTGATTGACCACATCGCCGATCACAACCATGCCTGGACCAGCCTGCTTTGCCAACTTGATTGCGGCCGGCAAATCAGCCAGCGTTGACCTGATTGATCGCTGTTCAACAGTGGTGCCACCGCGGGTGATCACCACCGGGGTACTTGCCTTGCGACCAGCCTCAATCAGTTGCTGTGCAATGTCTCCGGCACGGTCGGCCGCATCCGGAAATACCACCGTGACGCCATCAGACGCTAGGGATGACCAGTCGATGGTGGCCTCGGTGTCGGTCACTACGTGAACCTGACCGGCATTTTTTTCGGTAAGACCAAAACCTGCATAGGCTGCCGTGCCGGTGAGGGTGCTCACACCGGGGGCCACTTCGAAAGGCACCCGTGCCCTACGCAGTGCAGCAGACTCCAACGCGGCTGTTCCGTCCAGGAAAGGATCGCCGGCCATGAGCCGCACCACGCGATGTCCAGCCCGGAAGGCCTCGATCGCCAACTTGGCTCGACCCGCCGGGTCTAGTGGCACCCCGTCGGCGTCGACGGCAACGGTGACGGTGGTCTCTGAAGGCACATGATCACCCATGATGGCCAACGCGTCAGCGTCCACCACTACCGTGTCGGCAAGTTGCAATAGCGATACCGCTCGCAGCGTGAGCAATTCCGGATCGCCAGGACCGGCGGCTACCAGCGCAAGCTGGCCCACCTTTTTCTTTGTGCGCGGTGCACTCACGAGGCTCGGTGCTCCTACAGGAGGGGGAAGAGGACAGATCGGGTCTGATGAAGGCACCCGGAACGAATGTGGGCAAGATTAGGCATTCGTACGCCGATAGACAAAATTCAACGGACGCAAGCGTCCGATAAACGAACATACGAGCTATGGTTTGCGTAGCGCCCTCGTCAAAGCGACGGCATCCACTCGCCACGCGGCATGTTCGATACCGTCCACCAAGACCACCGGAATGAGATCGGAGTATTGGTCGGCGAGTCCGGGGTCACCGGCAAGGTCCCGTTCGCTCCACCCCATCGATAGTTCCGCGCACACGGCGCTGACAACAGCTCGCGCGTCGTCACACAGGTGACAACCGGCGCGGGTGATGAGTTCGACCCGGCTTGCAGCAGGGACCACATCGCCTTCCATCACCCCACCATGGTGTCACGCGATGATTTCCGGTGGCCAGTGTGCAACGCGCAGGGGTTTCCCGGCTACCGCCACTGCTGGCCTACGCTGTAGCCGTGAGCAACTCACCCGCCGCTAGCCGGGATAGGCAAAGCGTGCTGAACTCCTACCGCACCGCCGGAGTGGCCGCGGCGGCAGCGGCCGACGTAGCCGAAGCCAATCCCGGTCGCGATCCAAGGGGTGCCGCCTTTTTTGATGTCGATAACACCCTGATGAAGGGCGCAAGCATTTTTCACTTCGCGGCTGGCCTGGCCAGGCGTCGGTTTTTCTCCACCGCCGAGCTCATGGGTTTCGCCGCCAAGCAGTTGAAGTTCGTGCTGAGCGGGTCGGAGGACCCAGAAGACATGGCCTCCGCTACCGAAGCTGCCCTGTCATTCGTGGCGGGCCGTTCAGTACGTGAACTCGTCGATCTGGGTCAGGAAGTGTTCAGTGAGTCCCTGGTAGACAAGCTGATTCCAGGAACTCTCGCCTTGGCGCAGGGACATCTTGATGCCGGTCAACGTGTTTGGCTGGTGACGGCCACCCCGGTTGAATTAGCAACCATCGTTTCCGCACACCTTGGCCTCACCGGGGCATTGGGCACCGTGTCCGAGGTGGTGGATGGCATCTACACCGGTCGCCTTGTGGGCAGCCCCCTGCACGGAGTCGCCAAAGCGGAGGCAGTTCGCGCGCTTGCACTTCGCGAAAACCTGGATCTCACGCGTTGCTCGGCCTACTCAGACTCCGCTAACGACATTCCGATGCTCGCCAGTGTTGGGCGGCCCATCGCAGTCAATCCCGATTCAACCCTGCGCCACCATGCCCAGGCAAATGACTGGCCCGTGCGAGATTTTCGCCGCCGCGCACACGTGCGCAAAGCAGCACCGGCGTTCGCCGCCGGCATGGGAGTGGCCGCTGGCATGTCCCTGGGCTATGCCGCCGGGCGCCTGGCTCGACGCTAGATCAACGAAAAACTGATGGACGCTGCACAAGCACCCGATACAGACTCTGTTGGATTGTTTCTCGCACCCGGTCGGTCATTTCCAAAATCAGCATCGGGTCATCGGCGGCCCCCGCGGGGAGATGATCGGTAGGGATCGGCTCGCCGAAAGAGATGATCCACCGACTTGGCAGCGGCACCAGTCCGAGTGGGCCAAGCCATGGAAACGTTGGAGTGAGCGGAAAATATGGAATCCCCAGTAAACGAGCAAGCGCATTTGCATTGCCGATTTTGGGGTAGATCTCTTCTGCGCCGACGATGGCAGTGGGAATAATCGGAGCACCGGTGCGCACAGCGGCGGCCACAAATCCACCGCGACCAAAACGCTGCAACTTATAGCGTTCGGTAAAGGGTTTTCCAATGCCCTTAAACCCTTCCGGCCACACACCCACGACCTCACCGGCCGAAAGAAGTCTTTCCGCATCTGGCATGCATGCCAGCGTGTGACCGGCTTTGCGGGCAATCTCACTCACCACCGGCAACCGAAACACCAGGTCAGCTCCGAGCATGCGCAGATGACGCTGTGCGGGGTGATCGTCGAGTAGGGCCAACTGGGTCATGACGGCATCGACGGGAATGGTGCCGGAATGATTCGCCACCACCAGGGCGCCACCCTCGTCAGGCACGTTGTCCAACCCTTGCACCTGAACCCGAAACCACGACCGATAAAGCGGACGCATCGCAGCCATCAACACCGTGTCTAGTAGTTGCGGATCAAAGCCAAACTCATCAACCTCGTACTCACCGGTGAGCCTGCGGCGAATGAAGTCGGCCGCCCGATCTAGGGCACCGACCTCGTCGCCGGCATCAGGTTCAGGCGTTGCAGCGTCAACACCGGAAACGCTTTGCACACCACCGGGCTCTTCGCCACGGCGGCGTGCATCAGCATCGAACGCGAAAACCTGTGCGTCACCCACCGTGGCTCCCGCCCGCTCGAGTTGGTACCAAACCACCCACCGTGGTCAGCACTGACAATATGCGCTGTTGAGCAGATAGTAACGATGCTGTGGGTACCAGCGGCTGCACATGGTGACCTCGAATAAAATCAGCAAAAGCCTCAGCCGTTGTCCAGCGCGGCCAAAACCCCAACTCATCTTCAATTCTGGATGTATCGATCGCACGCCCGAAGGTCAGATATCGCACCTGTTCCGCCGAAAAATCAGCGAGACCCGTTGATCCCATGCTGCGCCCAGCGGTGCCGAGCAGTCCGCCGATCACCGGCAGCGCCGGGCGACCGATACGGCGAACGGCCTGGGAAAGCATGATCACGCCAGCACCGGACACGTTGAAAACCCCGCTCACGGGTTCCTCACTCAGGCTCACCAACCGGGTGGCTTCAAGGTGATCGTCCTCGTGCACGAACTGAAGCCTGGCGTCATGGCCGAAAACGGTCGGAATGACCGGCAGGGAAAAATACGAGGTCATCGCGGTATCTACATCGGGGCCAATAATGTTGGCGAAGCGCAAAATCGTGACAGCCACGTCACTACGCCGGCGCGCAAACCCCCGCACATAGCCCTCAACCTCAACGGAGTCCTTAGCCCAACCCGACGTGGGTGGGTGTTGGGGGGCAGTTTCTTCGGTGAACATCACCGGATCACGTGGGCCGCAACCGTAGACGGAGGCCGTCGATTTCACGATGAGGCGCTGGACAGAGTCAGACTTTTGACACGCTGCGAGCAATTGCATTGTGCCGATCACGTTGATGTCTTTCATGGTCGCACGCCCACCGGCTTGCAGTGGGGTGGCAATGACCCCCATGTGAACAACCGTGTCGACCGCAGCGGCGCCAATAATCTTGCCGATCACCGGGTTACGGATGTCTGCTCGAATAAATTCCGCGCGACCAAGATCTGATCTTGGCGGCACCACATCAACGCCGATCACCCGATCGACGGACATCTCATGAGACAGCACGCGACACATGCGCGCACCCAAATGGCGTGCGGCTCCCGTGACGAGGATTGTCCGACCCATGGGCGTCAGCGTACCCACGAGCACATCCAGATGGGCTTACTTCTTATTGCGGCGCTGCACCCGCGTGCGCTTCAACAGCTTGCGGTGCTTTTTCTTGGCCATGCGCTTGCGGCGCTTTTTGACCACGGAGCCCATCGACGACCTCATTCACTGACGTAAGACGGTGAGTCGGCCGAGCGTTTCGGCAACTCCTCTTTCAGGATCGCCTGACCCTACTTCAACCCGAGTGCTCGGTGCACATCGGGGCGATCTCCCACAGGTGCCGCGGTGCTCATCGCCCTAGCCGGCCTCAAAGAAGGAGGTACGTAGGTACTCCTGCACTGCTTTCTCGGGTACGCGAAACGAGCGACCCACGCGCACGGCGGGAAGTTCACCGGAGTGCACCAGTCGGTAGACGGTCATCTTCGACACCCGCAAAGCCGACGCCACTTCAGCAACGGTCATGAAGGTAACCGCCGACATCGAACTCGGCATGCCAGCGCTTTCGCGCGGGGCGCTTTCATTTGGCTCGGCCATCCGGTCGCTCTCCTCAACTCCAGGTATCGACTGGAAGGTTAGTGGCTAGGACTCCCCCGCGTGCAGGCAATCCCAAGAATGGGCCCACTAAAACCATGGATCAGGGTCAACCGCGAGTCCGTGCCAGGGGTAAACCGCCGCCCTGGTCTCTAGGACCGCGCTATCGACCGGGTCATTTGCATCGAATCCAGCGTCGAAGGGTTTCGCCCACGGATGACGTCCGTCGGTCATATGAGCCGGTGCTGGACGGCCCAGGGCCTCCTGCACGAAATCACCAAAACTTTCGGGAACGGCAGTATCCGGGGCAATCGGGTGACCGGCCGCCTCAGAAACGAGGTGCGTCCACGCTCGGGGCACCACATCGACCCACTCATATCCGCCACCCCCCACCGCTATCCAGCGACCATCACAGAACCGATGCGCCCAACGATGGATCGATTCATAGCTCGCACGTTGGCCGTCAATCGACAGGGTCAGGTGGGCAAGCGGGTCATCAAAGTGACTGTCACAACCGTGCTGACTCACGATTATCTGTGGAGCAAAGGCTTCCAGGACATCTGGCACCACTGCCTGAAACGCACGCAACCATCCCTGATCGCCGGTGCCCGCAGGGAGTGCGATGTTGACGGCGCTGCCTTGCGCATTGGGGCCACCGGTCTCGGTTGCATATCCCGTACCGGGAAATAGCGACTTCGGACTCTCGTGAATGGAGATGGTGAGCACGCGCGGGTCGTCATAGAACATGGCCTGAACACCATCTCCGTGGTGCACATCAACGTCAATGTAGGCAATGCGCTCCACGCCCTGAGCCAGTAACCATGCGATCGCGACACCGATGTCGTTATATACGCAAAAACCTGACGCCGCACCGGGCATCGCGTGATGAAGTCCACCGGCAAGATTGACCCCGTGCAGCGAATCTCCCCGGTGCACAGCGCGCGCTGCGGCCATGGTCGCACCGCAGACGAGCAGCGATGCTTCATGCATGCCGGCAAATACCGGATCATCGGCTGTACCTAAGCCCCGAGCCAGGTCAGTCTTGGTCGAGTCATGCGAAACTCGCTGCACCGCTTGAACATACGCCGCATCATGAACACGAAGCACATCATCAATGGAGGCGGGAGTAACCGGACTGTGCACATCGACCCCGTTGTGACCCAATAATCCGAAATCAGAGATCAGCCGCATAGCCAGTTGAACTCTGACCGGCGCCAGGGGATGGCCCGGACCAAAATCGTAGGCCTTCAGCGCGTCGTCCCAGACCACCGTGAGTGACTCACCCACGCTGACCAGCTGATCCAAGTTCTTGACTGCGATCTCGTGCAGCATGCGCTGCACGATCAATCAAATCACCGAACCCACCCGCGTTGAACTCGGTGAGCGCAGCCTGCGTTGTACCTCCGGGAGAGGTCACCCGACGCCGAAGTTCACCGGGGTCGGTTTCAGATTCCATCGCCAATTTCGACGCCCCATAAACTGTCTGCTGCACTAATTTGCGGCAGACTTCCGCCGGCAGTCCCATCTCAACGCCGGCCTTTTCCAGCGCCTCCATGAAAGCAAAAACATAGGCGGGCCCGCTACCGGAGATGGCCGTCACTGCATCTTGTAGTTCCTCTGGCAAACACGCTGTTTCACCGACACTGTCGAGGAGCGCCTTGATGCGGGCTTCGTCTGCAGCCGAAGTATTGGCGTCAACTGATAGCACCGTCATGCCGGCCCCAACCAGCGCTGGCGTATTGGGCATGGCTCTCATGCAGACAACGCCAGTACCTAGACCGCGATGCAAATCAGCCAGAGTGATTCCCGCTGCCAGCGAAACGACGATGGTTCCGGGCCTAACATCACCTGAGATCAGGGCGAGCAACGGCGCAACATCGTGCGGCTTAACCACGATGAGAATGACATCGGCTTCGGCAGCTGCGGCGGCGGGTTCTCGCACCGGTACCCGATATTTTGCACTCATCTCTGCGGCTCGTGCAGCAAACTTTTCACTCATGACTAAGTCGCTAGCAGCGGTCCCGCTGGCAAGCAGCCCGGCGATAAATGTTTCGCCCATCACGCCCGCACCCAAAATGGCGATCACAGGTCGGCGCCGCCAGCTTCTCTCGGATCAGTCGCGAGTGGAATACGAGGATCTATGAGCCCCTGCAGGGTTGGACCAACCATGCGTACGATGTGTTCTTCCGAAGCGGAAGCAAGGGGTTCGATGCGCAGGACATAGCGCGCCGTTGCGATGCCGAGCAGGTAGGAACTGATCAGCGCCACCCGCATTCGAGCATCGGGGACACCTAAGACGGTGACGACGCGGTCGATCACTCCAGCTTCAATGAACTCCTGAAAAGTCCGACTAGATGTGTAGGCATTGCCACCTGCCTTGACGATGCCGAGCAGATCAGCGCGAACCTCGGGGTCCTCCAAAGCGTCCAGGGTGAAACGCACCAGGCGATCGCCTAGTCCTTCGATTCCGGGAGCGAGGAGAGCGGGCACCGCTACGGACGGCTCCGTCGGCAGACGCATCGCCGCTGCAAATAGGTCTCCCTTGTTGTCGTAGTACCGACGCATGACCTCTGGCGCTACCCCGGCGGCTGCAGCCACACCCTTGATCGTGGTTCGGGCGTAGCCCCTGGCTGCGAATGCTCCTCGAGCGGCTGCCAGAACTGCCGCACGCGGATCAAGTCCACCGATGCCCACCGACGAGCCACCAGAATCGGGGCCACCAGACGCACCTATACCTCCACCTGCATCGGCTGCCATGACGATCAGCCTAACTGTGCGGTCCGTTAGCGGCCGTCGAGGTGAGGTGTTCCCGCGCGAAGGCCAGCGCCTCAGCAAGGTCGACCAATCGCTCCTGCCGTGACGCAGCGCGACGCGTGGAAACCTCGACCACAACGGTGCCGATGAAACCGTGTTGTACGAGATCGCGCAAGACCTCCGCGCATGGTTGATTACCGCGCCCGGGCACGAGATGTTCGTCTCGATTAGATCCGCTGCCATCAGCCAGATGTACATGACTTAACCGATCCCGCAGGTCATGCGCCATGAGGACCGCATCGGTTCCTGAAACCGACGTGTGCGAAAGGTCGAGCACGGTGTGGGCGTAGTCCTCATCGCGCACATCCCAGCCGGGCGCATAAGCACCTACCTCGCGCGATCGGGCCCGCCATGGATACATATTTTCCACGGCAAACTGCACGTCGGTGGCCGACCGCATTCGCTCCAGACCTGCCACAAAATCTCGTGCATAGTCACGCTGCCACCGAAATGGCGGGTGAACGACTACCGTCTTGGCATCCAGCAACTCCGCTGCTTGCTGTGCCTTAATAAGTTTTCCCCACGGATCGGTACCCCACACACGCTGAGTAACCAAAAGGCATGGTGCGTGCAGGGCGATAATGGGAACTTGGTAGTGCTCGCGCAATTGGCGTAACGCTACCGAGTCCTGGCTCGTTGCATCGTTCATCACCATGACTTCAACTCCGTCATAACCCAATGCGGCCGCGATTTCAAATGCAGCAGCGGTGGACTCGGGATAAACTGAAGAAGACGACAGAGCAACAGGTATTGACGTCACTGAGGTCGTCGCCATCGGTCAGTCACGATGGTGGCAATCCACACCAACATTGCACCCATGAGCCCGAACATCAGCGGTGCCAACATGTTTGGGCCAAGTGAAATGGTCAGGGCAAAAAAGCTCGCACCGACCGGAACTGCGATAACCAAGACGAAGAGTAAAACCATCGATAAAACAATGCCCCAGCGCAGCGGGTTGAGCGGGCGCGCAGACTGCGCCAGTACCGCGGTTGCCACAAGAAAAAGTGTGACCGTTGCAGCTGTTCGAGCATCATCAACGTTGTCTGCAACCCCCAATTCCCACGAATAACTACCCAGCGAAACCCCGGCCGCAATCACCCCTGCTGGCACCGTAAAGAGGAGCACGCGCCTGAGGAAACCGGGACGAAAACGTTGCGTATTGGGCATAAGTGCAAGAAAGAACCCCGGTATGCCAATGGTGAGCGCGCTGATCAGCGTGTAGTGCCGTGGCAGGAAGGGGAACTCCACCGCATCGATTGCGAAGAGCAACGACGCCACGGCGCTCAGCCCGACCACGAGTGAGATTACGGATGCATAAAAGGTTTTGGTGATGAACACATCGGCGACGCGCTCAATATTGCCAAGCACCCGTCGACCCTCGGCGACCACGCTGGGCATCACCGAGAACTTATTCTTCATCAGCACGATCTGCGCCACGGCTCTTGTGGCAGGCGCACCAGAACCCATCGCAATGCCAAGGTCAGCCTGCTTTAGCGCCAGCACATCATTCACCCCGTCCCCGGTCATCGCGACGGTCCGTTCGCGAAGGTGCAGCCCGCCAACCATTGCTTGCTTTTGGGTCGGGGTAACGCGTCCGAAAACTGCATGTACATCAACTGGTTCAGCCAACCCGGCTGGATCCTCGGGCAGATCTCGCGCATCCATCGGCTGATCAGCTCCGGGGATGCCGGCACGGGCCGCGATAGCCCCCACGGTGACCGGGTTATCACCAGAGATTACTTTGACTCGAACCTGCTGATCAAGGAAATAGGCCACAGTTTCAGCCGCATCCGGTCGTAGCACCTGGTCGATGATGACCAGCGCTAACGGAACCACTTCACCCGCGCCCGATTCAACGTTTGGTGGTTCCTCACTTAAGCTGCGAGCGACAGCCAGTACCCGAGCACCCTGGGCGGCCCGCTCGTCTGCACGCGTGAGAACGTCGGCATGACCATGCTCAAGTAACACTTCGGGGGCGCCAAGGAAGTATGTGCCGCGTCCAGTAAATGTTGCAGCAGACCACTTTCGGGCACTAGAAAAGGGAAGCAACGCGGTGAGGTTCCACCCTGGCGGCGTGACATACGCCTCGGCAATCGCCCGCAGGGTCGGGTTAGGTGATTCTTCTGCCGAGCCAAGGGCACCCAGGATGGCGGGTAGGTCCGCGCTCGTATCGATGGGTACAACTTCTTGCACTGCCATGCCGGGTTCGGTCAACGTGCCGGTCTTATCCACACACATGGTGTCCACCCGTGCCAGTACCTCAACAGCCGGTAGTTCCTGAACGAGCACACTGCGCTGGGCAAGACGGATAACCGAGACGGCCATGGCAATGCTGGTCAGCAGCACCAGTCCTTCTGGCACCATCGTCACCACACCGGCGATGGTGCCGCGGATGGCGTCCTTGACCGGTTGCTCTGCAAGCAATTGAGACCACATCAGCAGCGCGCCGATGGGAATGATCAGAATCGACGCCAACCGAATGAAGGAGTTAATGGCATCGCGGAGTTCTGACCTGGTCAGCGTGAATACCCGAGCCTGGGTGGTCAAACCAGCCGCAAAGGAATCCTTCCCCACCCGCGTGGCCCGGTAGGCCCCAGATCCGGCCACCACAAACGAGCCGGACATGGCGATATCGTCCACGTCTTTATCTACCGGGTCCGCTTCACCGGTGAGCAAACTCTCATCAATTTCTAGACCATCAGATTCCACCACTTCGCCATCCACCACGAGTTGGTCACCTGTGCGCAGCACCACTAGGTCATCGAGCACCACCCCTCGCGGACTCACCTCCACATTGACCCCGTCTCGACGCACCATGATTTGGGCTTCGCCCACCACCGAAAGTTTCGCCAGTGTGCGACTGGCTCGCCATTCCTGGGTGATCCCGATCAATGTGTTTGCCACGATCACGAATCCGAACAGGGAGTCTTGAATCGGTGCGACGAACAGCATGACGATCCAGAAACTGCCGATCAGTGCATTGAAATAGGTGAACGTATTGGAGCGAATAATGCTGGCCAGACTGCGTGAATGCGCCGAGGGCGCATCATTGAACTCACCGCGGGAGATTCGTTCCGCAACCTCGGTGTCGGTGAGACCTGCGTCGACCCCCAAGTCAGTCATCGTGGTAGCCCGTCAAGGTGGCGCAGGATCACACCCTCGCGTAGCGCCCAGGGGCCAATGTCGAGGGCGGCAACCCCGAGAATGTCCATCGCAGCCTCGGCAACGATTGCCCCGGCCACCAGTTGCGGGGCACGCGACTCGGAGACTCCGGGCAACCGCGCACGATCTGGCGATGTCATCTCGGCAAGTTTCATCACCCAGGAATGCAGATCTTCTCGGCGCAGAACGCGGCGCACGTGCAGACCTTCACTGGACGCGGCGGCTCCGGTGATTCTCGCCAACTGGCGCATCGTCTTGCTCGTGGCAACACATAAACGCGGCTCACCCGCCCTGGTCACGCGACCAGCCACCTCTGCGATCGCAGTGCGCACATGGCGACGTAATTCGCGCACACTGTCCGGATCGGGTGGATCACTCGCCATGAAGTCACGGGTCAACCGGCCGGCGCCCAACGGCAGGGACACCGCGATGTCTGGTTCCTCATCCGTTCCGGCTGCGATTTCCAGCGACCCACCGCCGATATCGATCATGAGAATGCGGCCTGCCGACCACCCCCACCATCGGCGAACGGCCAGGTAGGTCAATCGTGCCTCTGCTTCGCCGCTGAGGATGTCTAACTCAACACCGGTCTGGTCACACACCGCGGCGAGCACTTCATCGCCGTTGGGAGCATCCCGAATCGCCGATGTCGCAAAAGCAATGATCTCGGTGACCCCGAGATCCTCGGCCGAAACGAGTGCCTCCCGGATGAACGCGATGAGTTGGTCAATGGTGGTGGCGGCTATGCACCCGTCCGGACCGAGATTTTCGGCGAGCCGAAGCACCTTTTTGGATTTTGAAGCCGGTAGTGGGGCAGCGCCGTAGTGGGCATCGACTACGAGCAGATGAATTGTGTTAGAACCCACGTCTAAGACACCTAATCGCACGTCGCTGACGCTACTCCCTGCCGGAGCATCTAGGCTGACCTGGTGGTCGAAGTCCCCTTAGATTTCCCCCGCGCCTGGTTAGAGTTCGCCGACCCGGCCAACCCCCATCAGCAGTTCCGCTGCGACCTCACCTGGCTGACATCGCGCTACTCCTGCATTTTTGGTCGTGGTTGCCGTGGTATCGACGACACGGCGCCACTGGCCGGCTGCTGCTCCCTGGGCGCCCACTTTAGTGACGCCGCCGACGAAAAGCGCGTGAAGTCGTGGGTGAAGAAACTCACCAAGGCTGACTGGGAGCACTACAAAACCGGACACAAGTCTGGTTTCGCGGAAGAGGTTAAAAGCGGGCCGGACAAGGGCGAGCGCAAGACCCGAGTGGTCAAGGGCGCCTGCATCTTTCACAACTCGCCCGACTTCGCCGGTGGTTACGGCTGTGCCCTGCACCACCTCGCCGAACGCGAGGGCGTGTCCTTTGTCGAGACCAAACCCGAGGTGTGCTGGCAGGTACCCATGCGACGTGCCTTCGACACTGAAGAGCTACCCGATGGCACCGAACGGGAGATCGTGACGATCACCGAATACGACCGGCGCGCATGGGGGGCCGGCGGTCACGATCTGGACTGGTATTGCAGCGGCAACACTGAAGCGCACACCGCGAGTGAACCGGTGTACCTCACCCACCGCGATGAATTGGTCGCGCTGATGGGCCTCGGCGCATATGAAGTTGTCGCCGAGCACTGCGCACAGCGAGTGAAGCTACTCGCGCAGGTACGCGACACCCAGGGTCGGCGCGCCCTAGCGGTACATCCCGCTGACCCGGTACCACCTGTCTGACACACCACGTACGCTGCCCACCGTGGCCAAATCAGAGGTGACCTACACCTGCTCCGCCTGCCAGGCAGCTAGCCTGCGCTGGGTTGGCCGTTGCCCAAAGTGCAAAGAGTTCGGTTCCATGGTCGAAGCTCCCCGCGCCACGAGCAGTCCAGGTGTGCGCACGAAATCAGCCGCTCCTCGGCGCACCGCGCATCCGGTGGGCTCGCTGGCATCCGCGCGGGCTGAGCGCACCACCACCGGTCTCGGTGAGTTCGATCGCTGCCTCGGCGGTGGTCTGGTCGCCGGTCAAGTGGTGCTCGTGGCCGGCGAACCCGGGGTTGGTAAGTCCACCCTCGTCCTTGCCGTCGCTCACTCCGTTGCGAGGTCACAATCGGCACCGGTGCTCTACGTAACCGGGGAAGAATCAGCCGATCAAATCGGTATTCGCGCTACCCGCATTGGCGCCATCCACGAAAACTTACTCGTTGCCGATGAAACCAATGTCGCCAACGCGATCGGACACATCGACGCGCTCAAGCCCGCACTGGTCATCGTCGACTCAGTCCAAACCATGGCCTCGGCCAACGTCGACGGTCGCCCCGGCGGGGTGGCACAGGTACTAGAGGTCACCCAGGCCCTCACCCGCACCGCAAAAGAACGAGGTGTTCCGGTTCTGCTCGTGGGCCAGTCAACTCGAGAAAACACCGTGGCAGGCCCGCGGGCACTTGAGCATTTGGTCGACACCGTACTTACCTTTGAAGGCGATCGGGCCACCTCGCTGCGTCTCCTTCGCGCCACAAAGAACCGCTATGGCCCAGCAGATGAGGTCGTCGCCTACGAGCAAACCGAGAGTGGCCTGCGCGAGGTGGTCGATCCCTCGGAGTTGTTCCGCGGTCAACGTGATTCACCCGTCGCCGGCACGTGCGTCACCGTCACCATGGAGGGCCGCCGCGCGCTCATTGCTGAAATTCAGGTGCTTTTAGGCACCTCCCAAAACCATCGACACATCGTGACCGGCATCGACACCACGCGGGTGGCCACCCTGGCCGCGGTCACCGATCGATTTACCACCACCAAACTCAGCGGGCGCGATCTCTTCGTGGCCACGGTGGGCGGCGCCCGAATCGGTGACCCCGGTGCCGATCTAGCGATTTGTCTCGCTATCGCATCTGGGCTGCGCGATACGGCGGTACCGGCCAATGTCATCGCCATCGGTGAGGTCGCGCTGTCGGGCGATATTCGCCCCGTACCCCACCTGGCCGCCCGAGTCAGTGAAGCGGTTCGACTCGGCTACCGACGCATCCTGGTACCCAAGGGTTCACGAGAACGAATTTCCGCCCACTCCGATGTGCTCTATGAACTCACGCACCTGAAAGCCGCGGTTGAACGACTCGAAGAGTTGTCCTAGCAGGTTCGGTATCACTCCAACCGAATCGCGGTCGGCAAGCTTTCAATGGTGCCGTTGCGGCCAACCACCGTGTACTCCCCCGCATCGAGTAACGGTTGATCCGATGGGCAACCGGCCGCGCTGGTGCGACCATCCCACATCAGCTGGGTGGTGAACTCATCACCGCGGAGGAAGGAGATGATGTCGGAGGCGTCGTTGGGATTGCAGTCATCTGATGACCACAGCACCTGGCCCTGCAACTCGATTCGTAGTTCATTAGCGCCGGGCCCAACATTGCGGCGGCATTCCACGGTGCCGATGTTGGTGATCGTGAGCTTCAGCGTGGGTGTGCTGCCCACCGGATAAATGGGTAGCTCCGAGGATGCTTCAACCAGAATGTCTTGATCCAGACAAATGTCGTCGGTGCGCGTGGGTGATGGCACCGGCGGAGTAGTGGGCGCCGGAGTCGGGGTAGTTGTCGCTGACTGGGTGGGCGAGGGTGCCGGAGTTGGTCCGGCATCGCCACCGTCGCCGTCTCCGCCTCGGAAGAACAGGAACCACACGAGGAAGAAAATCAGCACGAGCACGCCAATGACCACCAGGCGCCGGCGCCAGTAAACGCCTGGGGCCTGGGACCCGACGGGATTCATGATGGTACTCACGAGGAGGCACGGTATCGCCTTATTGGGTAATGCGTGTCAGCATCCATGGGTGCATGCACCTCCTTCGACTGATAGCGACTCCACATTCACTACTTTAGTTCTGTCCTGGTTTCACACAAATTGTCGTGAGTTGCCGTGGCGGAGCAGACCCAATTCCACCGATAATCGGTCGTGGGCGTGGCCAGTTTTGGTGAGCGAAATCATGCTTCAACAGACCCCGGTGGCCCGAGTTTTGCCGACCTGGCGGGCCTGGATGAACCGCTGGCCCACCCCGGCCGATCTGGCGGCATCGCCCACCTCTGAGGTTATTCGGGCCTGGGATCGCCTGGGCTACCCACGCCGCGCAATTCGTTTGCACCGGGCCGCGCAGGTGATCGTTGCCGACCACGGCGGGTTCGTTCCAAGCGACCTCGATGCCCTGCTATCCCTACCTGGCGTGGGTGAATACACCGCCGGTGCGGTGCGCGCTTTCGCTTTCGACATTCCAGCTCTCACCCTGGACACAAACGTTCGGCGAGTACTTGCTCGCTATCTACAGGGCCAGGCACTGCCCACTGGGCAGGTGACTCGCGCCGAACGCGAACTCACCTGGTCGATCATGCCTGCAGATGGTGCGACCAAGTGGATGGCCGGACTCATGGAACTCGGTGCATTGGTGTGCACGGCGAAAAAACCAGACTGCAATCATTGCCCGCTGGTGACCAACTGCGCCTGGGTAGCGGCCGGGTCTCCCCCACCTGTCCAACCGCCGCGTCGCCAACCTCAATATGTCGGATCAGACCGGCAGGCTCGCGGACACATTTTGGCGATGCTGCGCAATGACGTAGAAGCGCTAGACCTCAACACCGTGCGGGCCGGTAGCGATTACGTCTGGGCCGATGAAGCACAGGCGGAGCGGGCCCTTTCCGGGTTGGCGAGTGACGGACTAATCAATTTGCGAAACGATGGAAAGTACTGCCTCCCCAATTGATCCGCCTCTAGTGGTTCGCACCTTCGGTCTGTCGTCGCCACCGAATCCCGGCCTCAACAAAGTCGTCAATTTCGCCGTCGAGCACCGCAGCGGTGTTGCCTGTCTCGTGTTCGGTGCGTAGATCTTTCACCATCTGATACGGGTGCAGCACATAGGAGCGCATCTGGGTACCCCACGAGCCGGCTGAGTCATCCTTCAAGGCATTCATCTTGGCCTGATCTTCACGGCGTCGAAACTCAAGCAATCGCGATTGCAGCACACGCATCGCAGCAGCCCGGTTTTGAATCTGGGATTTTTCGTTCTGGCAGGTCACGATGATTCCTGTCGGCAGATGTGTCATCCGCACCGCAGAGTCGGTGGTGTTCACGCTCTGTCCGCCGGGACCCGAGGAGCGGAACACGTCGATGCGAATCTCATTTTCGGGAATCTCAACGTGGTCGGTTTGCTCCGTTACCGGTAATACCTCTACAGCGGCGAAGGATGTTTGCCGTCGACCCTGATTGTCAAAGGGGCTAATGCGAACCAACCGATGGGTGCCCTGCTCCACCGAAAGCGTTCCGTAGGCATAGGGCGCTTTCACCGCGAACGTAGCCGACTTGATGCCGGCCTCTTCCGCATACGAAGTGTCGTACACCTCAATTGGCCAGCCGTGCCGTTCGCAGTAGCGCAGGTACAGACGCAATAGCATTTCTGCCCAGTCGGCCGCATCAACGCCACCGGCTTCACTTCGAATGGTTACCAGCGCTTCACGCATGTCGTACTCCCCCGACAGCAGCGTTCGCACCTCAAGTTCGGCGAGGAGTTTTTCTAGCGACGTCAGTTCTCGGGCGGCCTCAGCCCGACTATCCGCGTCATCTTCATCCTCGGCTAATTCCACAAGCACAGCGAGGTCATCAACGCGCCGACGTAGCGACTCCACACGTCTAATCTCACCCTGCATCAAGGAAAGCCGTGACGTGATGGCCTGGGCATGCACCTGGTCGTCCCACAAATCGGGCGCGCCGGCCTCTGTCTCAAGGTCAATCACCGCTAGCCGCATGGCGGGCAAATCCAGCACTGCCTCGACGCTGTTGAGAATCTGGCGCATATGCGACAGGGATTCCTCGATTTCGGCAGCGTCCACGGTGTGTCACTCTATGTCTGAACCAGCTGACTGAACCACGCAGGCTCCCGAGCGTGAATGGCCCAGCGCCTGGATACCCGCGATCCGGTGTGACCTAGCCCGGTCGATACATCAGCTGCGCACCCGCCTGGGCGGTGAGGGTTTGGGCACCAAGACCGGTCAGCCAGCCACTCATGGGTGGACGCATCGTGGTGCGGGCGGTAACCACCACCACCTCACTATCGAGTTGCACACGCGTGAGCACCACCTGCGGGGTTGACCGCAATTGGGCACGCACCCGAGCCCGTACCTGTGCCGCTTCCAACACGATGCCTTCCCCTGCCCCCTGCTGGTAATAGGTCGGAAGGTCAATGGCCTGAGCACCCGCCAACGCTGCTGAATCAACGGCAGCTTGCAAGCTACGTCGGGCGATGAAGACCGACGTGACGTCGACAACAACGCCAACCGCCAGGATGCAGATCACGATGAAACCAATGGACGCCACCATGATGCTGCCCCCATCGTGACGCTTCGCCGCTGCTGGAGCCCTCATGAGGAGGTTCGATAAACATCGACGGGTGTTTGATGTGTGACCGTGATCGGGATGGAGCCTGCGGTCGTTTCAGCTAGCCAGTCTGGCAGGAAGGGCAGCCGGACCCGCATCGAAACACGCGCTTCCACGGTTGATCCCGGTGCCAGGCACACGGTGGTTGAACAGGTCAGCGCTAGCGGAGCAGGGTCTGGCGAAAAACCCTGATCTGCCAGAGCAAGGGCCGCAGCGGCCGTGGCCACCTGGCGACCCTGCACGGGTGAGTCAGCCTGAGCGAAGACCCGACCTGCCTCTCTTGCCGCCTGGGTTGCGGCATAACTGGCGGCCTGCACCTGCATCACGGCAATGACCACGTAGACCAGGGGCATCAGCACCAGAACCACCAGCACCACGAACTCGATGACCGCCGAGCCGGTGTCGTCGCGGCCGCGCAAACGCACCAGCATTAGGGCTGCTCCACGAAAGCATGACCTTCCACGGTCAGTACCTGCGGACCCACGAGGCCGAATAGGGGAAGGTTGCCGGTGACCTGCACCCGGATGGCAGGCGCACCGGCAATTCGAATACGGCTAGCCTGAATCTGCGCGGTTTGCGTCCCGAGCGCTTCAGCCAGCACTTCACGCGTACGCACTTCACCCGCCTGGGGTTGGGCTCCCGCTAGTGCCGCGGCACGGGCACCCTCGGCGGCCGCAGCGATCATCGTGGACCGCACATGCATGGTCAAGACCAACTGCACCACGGCCATTGCCACGAGCAGTAGGAGCGGCATCACCAGAGCAAAGTCGGTAACGGCGCTACCGCGATCATCATGGGCTCGCCATCGAGTCACGGGCCGGTGACGCTACTGATCGCTCGATCCAAAATGCCGGTCAGTGCATCGTCTGCCACCAACCACAGTGCGGTGACGAGGCCCGCGCTCATCACGGCCACCAAGACCCATCCGGGTACATCACCACGATCATTTCGCGGTGACGTCAGATCAGCAATCAATTGAAAGAGACGACGACGAAGTGCGTTCACGGGAACTCCTCTGTTGTGCATAGTTGGTTAATGGACATTCGTTAAATGGTGATCAAGGAACAGTGAAGGAAAGTCCGTAGACACCGGGGTAGAGGGCGATCACGACCAGCATTGGCAGGACGAGAAAAACGATGGGTGCGATCATGAGAGATTCCTTTTTCGAAGCCCCCTCCATCAGCTGTCGTCGACTTGCTGCTCGGGAGTCGGCAGCCTGCGCTCGCAGAACTTCAGCCATCGGTGTTCCACGTTCTGAGGCCACGATGAGTGCATCAACAAACCGAGTTACCGCGACGCTGGCCGAGCGCCGTGACATCTGGGTAAGTGCCGTGATGAAAGCGGTACCCGCGCGCACATCGTCGATGACCTGGCCGAATTCCTCGGCAAGTTCGCCACCGACATTTGCGTGTAGCCGACGGATGGCGGCCAGCGGTGTTTCCCCTGCGGCTACCGAAAACGCGAGGAGTTCCGCCACGGTGGGTAGTTGATCGCTCATGCGTTCCGCTCGTCTGCGAATGCTGCGACGTAGCGCACGTTCGTGCAGCACTAACCCGAGAAAGCCACCTAAGGCGACCAGGACAGTGAGGAGAACTACCGATAGCTGTCCGCCACGGGCCAGGAGTACAGCGGTTGCTGCGATTCCGCCGGCCCCACCAAAAACGATCCAGGACAACCGCTCGATTCGGTATCGATCGATATCTTGCGGACGACCCGCACTAGCCAATCGACCGCGCAAACCTTCGCTGGACTCTGCCGATGTCGTCCTGCCCAAAATTGTGATCCTCGGTGACAAAACCGAAATGAGTGTGCGTACGGGGCCAGGCTCAACGGCCATCGAGCCCCCGGCTCGTCGGTGGAGACGGTGCACCAGCTTCGGTCGGCGATTCGCCGCAATCCCAGCAAAGAGGGTGAGCAGCCCCACCGCGAGCACCAAACCGAGTAGCCCACCATAACTGGCGTTCATGCTGCACTCGACAGAACCAAGCGCGGATCATCAGGAAGTCTGCCAATGGCGATCATCACGCGATAGGCCACGACCGACATCACCGCACAGGCGCCGATGATGAGACCACCGGTGGGCGTTGAGTAGGCCGCCACCGCCTCCGCCCTGGTGCACAGCAGAAGCAGCGTGATCCAAGGAGCAGCAACGGCCACCCTGGCGGCGTTGACCGTCCAACTTTGCCGGGCTTCCACTTCGCCGCGCGTACGGGCATCTTGGCGAACGAAGTCACTGAGCGTCGCTAACACTCGGCCTAGGTCACTGCCCCCAACATCACGTGCAATACGCAACGATGCCATCACGCGATCCGCGACAGGGTCTGTCATGCGTTGCTGCAGTGCCGAAATAGCGCGATCAAAGGAGCCGGTTGATCGGTATTCCCGACGAAACTCATCGAAAGCCGGGCGGAGCAGCAGCGGGCCCCGGACTGCGAGGTCAGATACTGCCTCGGGAAGGGCCATTCCGGACTTAACCGCAGACGCGAGTGTGTCTACGGTGTCGGGCCAACCGCTGCGCAAGACACGGCTACGTCGATTTCCACGACGTTTCAATACGCTGATAGGTAGGTATGAGGCGATGATGAATGCGAGCAGTGCCACTGCGGGAACCGCCGTTACTGCCAGGGCGATAAGGCAAGCAACAATCCCGACGGCGAAGCACATTGCAAGTAGCCCGACAGGGGTGAGCCGAGGTGTAGCCGAGCGCTCAATGATCCTGCGTAGCTTTGATGCCTTGCGCATCGGTTTCGGCCTTGATGAGCGAGCGCCCACCGAAATCATGAGTACGCCCAAAGCTATTCCCAAGCCAAGTAGCGCGCCGAGCAGCGTAGTCATGGCGCGGCGCTTCCGGCGTCTTCGGCGAGAATGCGCCCGATATCGATTCCGGCAGCTTCAAATCGATCAAGGTGTGGCGGAAACCCGCCGGCCCGAACGAGGTGATGTTGATCACCGCGGAAGATATCCGCCACTTCGACAACCCCAGATTCCACCCGCCCCGGTAGCGCGCAGATTTCGCGAATTCGCCTTCTGCCATCTCGAAAAGTGGCGGTATGGACGACAATATCGACACACCCCGCCACCGTGGGGATGACGAATTCAGCAGAAATGTTCTGACCCGCGAGGAGGGGAAGGGTGCACAGTTTCGTGACGGCCTCGCGGGCAGAATTCGCGTGCAGCGTTGCCGCAGACGGCATGCCGCTATTCATCGCGACCAGGAGGTCCAAGGCTTCTGCCTGGCGTACCTCACCGACCACGAGACGGGAGGGACGCATGCGCAACGCTTCTCGCACGAGTCGGCGGAGTGGGATTTCGCCGGTTCCCTCGAGGTTTACATTGCGAGTTTGCATGGCTACCCAGTCCGGATGATGTGGCAACTGAATTTCAAAAACTTCCTCGCAGCTAACTACGCGTTCGCTGGCAGGTACGCAGCCCAGTAGTGAGTTCAACAGCGTGGTCTTGCCGGCTTGAGTGCCACCAGCCACGATCACATTGAGACCGCTAACAATGGCGGCATCCAAAAAAGCTGCAGCCTGGGTGGACAGCGTGCCCAGCGGCACCAGGTCGAAGATATGACGCGGTCGATGCACGAACCGGCGTACGTTGATGGCCCAGTGTTCTCGGGTGATGTCAGGTATTACGACGTGGAGGCGGCTGCCATCGGGCAGCATCGCGTCTACGAACGGGGTCGAGGTGTCCAAACGTCGGCCTGACCACACGAGCATGCGTTCGACTAGGTCGCGCACCTCGTTCACGGTCAAAACAGTGGTGGTGAGTTCACTGCGACCAGCGCGTGCAATGAATACACGCCCGGGCTCATTGATCCAGACCTCTTCCACCTCGGGGTCATCAAAGAACTTTTGCAGTGCCCCGAACCCAGCAATGGAGTCACGTAACTGGCGGCGCAGGATCGCCGGGTCAATTGCAGCATCCATATTGGACTCAAGCCGTTCGGCATAATAGGCACCCATTGCCGCATCAATCACCGCATGAGCACCTGCAGCATCGCGGATCGGGTCAACGCCGGAACGACGGATCTCTTGGCGGACTCGCTCAACCAGGGCCACATGCTCGTGCATGACCGCGACAGTAGAAGCGTGAAGTTCTCTCTGGCAACGGAAAATGAGCGCCTGTGGACGATGCTGCTGAAGTTGTTCGCTGCCCTGTCCAAATTGCCTGCTGCCCAATCAATTAGGTCGCTGACGGTTCATGATGCTCAAAAAAGACCTTCCTGTGGATAAAGTTGTTGGGGGGCAATGGAAATAGCTGTTGTGGGGGTTGTGCGTGTCAGTGTGATGGCGTATACTCGTACACATGTTCGATACATCGGGTGGGGTGGCGCAGTGGAAGTCTGCTGCGGACTGCGTGAATGAGCTCAATGCGTTGATCGACGCTCTGGCTGAGTTCGATGTCGGGTCTGGGCTGGGTCTTGGTG
>Ga0115564_10001433_pt1 | contig 21800 bp, 25 predicted proteins | sample COGITO_mtgs_1105_7_FD_88680 | JGI IMG/M metagenome (GOLD analysis project Ga0115564, IMG submission 88680) | Pelagic marine microbial communities from North Sea - COGITO_mtgs_110523 | ecosystem: Environmental > Aquatic > Marine > Epipelagic | place: Germany:Helgoland, sampling site Kabeltonne...
CGTCGCCAACAGCAAGGTCGGGCGCAGCGAAGTCGGGAGCGTCGCCAACAGCAAGGTCGGGCGCAGCGAAGTCGGGAGCGTCGCCAACAGCAAGGTCGGGCGCAGCGAAGTCGGGAGCAGCGAAGTGAGTAGCGTCGTCAACAGCAAAGTCGGACGAAGCGAAGTCGGGAGCGTCACCAACAATACTCGAAAAGATGCAGAGTATAATACGATCGACTGTAATAGTGAAGAAACGATTAATACCTGGTATCACACGAAGCTAACAGAACTGGAAAATTTGCATTTCAGAAATGAACAATTTCGAAGAAAACGAGCAGAACTTCGAGTTCAATATTGGACCCACTTGGATAAGTTTCGAAACAATGCAACTCCAACTGTAATCAATGGAAACTGAAAAAAAAATTGAATCAAAATGTATGGACACTCCTTCAAGTATTGAATTTGATTCGAATCCATCTATCATGTTGGTTCCACCTCGACGCGGGCAGCGTATAAAAGCACGGATACTGTCACACTTTTATGGTGGAAACGACTTTCAAACTGTATATTCTAAAAACCTTGACTTATACGGTATATTGTCCGGACACACTCTCAACAACCATATTGGTGTCTGGTTTGGTCACGATCTCAATGAAACCATGGTTCAACCCAACACGGTAACCGATTCGCCATAGTTGACCGAATGAGTTTTATTTTTGATAGACTTCTTACAGACGATAAGTTGTCAATCAGTGTAGCGAAATGAAGTAGGAAAAGCTAGGAATCATCTCATCACATGCATGTATATTCACTTCTTTATTTTTGTATCTCAGCTTCAACGAATTATCATCCCTGATCCTCCGAGCGTTGCGTATGAAGAACAGCATGCTATTATAGGTGGGATCGGGAAGACCATACGTTGGAACGTGACATTATCTCGGAAAGATCGAACCATTTCTTACCTGAAAGTGACAAATCTCGAAAATATTGAACAATTGCGTCACTTTGTACACAACAAATTGGAACCGTTTGGGTTTTTAAATGAAGTGTCTCCATTTGCTGACGGACATCGCATTGATATTCCCGATCCATTGAAAACAACGTGCGTGGCATCTGGTCTACATTGTGGTGGATATCAAGCTATATTGTGTAGCGAGAACGGGGACGCGTTACCAAGAGGCAAATTAAGTGTTGAACGATATGATCGAAGCGAACATATGTGGTGGAACCAAACGCAGATGACGGCCGGTCCGCTGCGAGATGTACATCGTTGGCATTATCCACATATACCAGAAGAATGGAAGCACATCCCATTTACATGGGAAGCATTGTGTCAAAATATCACAATTCAAGATTTAGATCAAAGCATAATATTGCCACTGCCTTTACGCGATCATTATTTGTCATCTATCATTCATGAGTTGAATTCGCAACCCGATTTGACTGATGATCAAACGAAACGCTTAACACAAGCGCATGGCTTAAGAAGTTCAACCCCATGTGTAACTTGCAGACTCAGCGAGATGCAAAATCGAGGACTTCTGCGAGCATTCTATTGGTCACATGTAGCACCATTTGACGCGAAAATCTTACACATTTCACATTTGGTTCAATTCAGATATATGCTCTTTGGCCACACTGCACGAGAAATGGGTAAATATCAACAAGAAGCAAAGCATTTGGGGCACGGAGCTCATATTCGAAGGTTTAAAAACAAAACGCAGTACAGTGTAAACAATATGAACAGCAGTACACTCAATCGCATTTATCAAACTGATGGCAGTTTACGTGGTAGTGGGTTCAAAGGAACACGCGGCAAATATGGACACAAAGACTTTGAAAAATATGAACCATCCAAACGTATGCGAAGAACAAAACGAGATGAGCACAATATTCGTAATTGTGCCATCAATCATTTCAGTGTATATCGTACAAATCAAACTTCTGATGCGTGTTCCGTCGCGGAAAAATCACAAGTTTTACTAACACACACAGAATAGTAGCCATGCTTACAATAATTATTAATCGACGAACAACTTGTGTTTCGGTTATTTCTGATACTCGAACAACCATTTGACTCCCATATTGTTCAATGTCACCATTTTCAAACGCAACCTCGAGTATCACAGTACCCACTTGTCGATGAGCTTTACATTTTTTTGCTACATTACAAATTGATCGTGTAAACTGACGTTCGGCTCGACGACGCGCTGTTCCCTTAAAACGTATGCATATATTATTCACGGGAACAAGTGGTGTCATAAGTTGTATAAACTCATCCGTACATTCTAGGTGATGCTCCATGTTTTGAATTTCGCTTATATATAAACGCGAATTAAAATATTAAATTTTCCGAGAAAAAAAACAAAAAAGTTCCAGACCATGCCGTTTCTATTTGCACAGGTTCGATATGAGAGTGATACTGACATATCAAACACGGTTGCCGTTCAGTCCAGCCACGGGGTGGAATGCACGATGGTTATATATCCACGTGCGTTTACCGAACATGGCGCAGCACGTATCACAATGTGGGTAGCATCAGATGTTGTAGTATGCACCACACATAGCATGACGAGCGGATTCTTACCGTGTTCTATCAATGCACGTTCGGATGTGCAACCACACCAATACATCCGCGACGAAACACTGCTGCAACAACTGCAACTCGATTGTACTTCATATCATATGAGCTTTGTATTCATCTTTGACACCTTTATGAATCCACAGTTCGCGCCTCATATTACGCGGACGGACAGTCTGCAGGTTCAATGCATCATGGTATTTTCTCTATTATTTGCAATCGAATCGTATGAACAAGACGGACGTGTCCAAGACGAGGCATATGCGTCGTTGAAACTTTTCGTCCAGTCTCGGATTCATTCTTCCGTTTTTACATCATGTACACATTTTAAACATAAGATATTGACATATGCGGCCAAAATTTCGAACCGAGTGTACGCGTCAGATGAATTGCTCAATGCCGGCAAATATACCATGCTTGGAGCTGGCTTAACTACGATGCATTGTTTACATTCCAGCATTGATCATTCCCATTACTCTGGGTGTCCAAACGATGCAAGCACACACACGCATCGCCTTTCTCAAATACAAGCGGCATTTTCTGACATTGCTGCGGTTATTTCGTCCTCTGACTATAGCTTTGATAATCTGGTGCTTTCCATGCAAATTTGTCTGTTGAGTGGACATCGTGGAATTTCCAACCTTTTGTCGTTTGGTGGATATGCTCTCGATAACGATGAAAGCATTCTATGTAAGAGATGCAGTACCACCATCACCGATGTGTCTACAATTGCGGATACGTTGTGCCACATTTGTCCGAATGGTGGCGATTTTATATGCAGTCAATGTGTGATGGATAAACAATCATGCTTGGAATGTGCGGATACCAACTCAAATACAAACAAGGTTATGCATATGTATGCCCGTCAATTTACAATAGTGTGGTCGAATCAACGCCTCCAATTGGATGTGGAGCATAAGGCGGAAGAAGCGGATCAGCTTCAAAAAACAAATGACCGATTGAAACGCGAAAACACAAAATTGATCAAAGAAGCTACAATGCAACGTGAGCATCAATTAACGACACAACGCATACACTCGGACGAACTGAAACAACTTCGCAAGGAGCTGAAAACGTACCGTCGCAAAAATAAGCAGAGTGTATCCATGGTTCGATGCGATGATGTCCAGCAATGTGTAACACTTACTCTCAAGCAAGAACTGTGTGAACTTGAACAACAACTCGAGCATATAAACTGTATGAATCACAACACAGATCGCAAGTATGTTCAAGCAAAAACGCGAGCAGGCCGTCGAGCACGCGAAGTTTACACAATTACACAACAAATGGCTGCCCTCGATGTAGTTTTGAAAAGTGAACTTACATGTGGAGACGCAGAATTACAAGACTCTTGGAACAAAATCAAGGAGCTGGAATCGCACGATGCGCGATGCACGATTACGGCTCAATGTTGAGAGTGTAACCACATATCTAGAATGTTTTGAACACGTCGGTCCATCATTGATGCAGGTTCAATCCCGTATACATCATCGTAACCCGAACCCATCTTCTCCACCGTCGGTAATGCCCGATTTATATAACACTGTGGATTATCGATCCGCATCAACATATGATTCGATTGGTCGTACAGTTGCATGCTGTGAGTATCAACTTGTTGAATAATACCGTGCAACGTGCCATCGACAAATTTCTTTCCTTTGTCTAATATGTCAAAGTACACTACGTGCGTATGCATATTCAGTAAACACGGACACTATCTTGAATATAATTGAACGCAGTGTGTAACTCTACAGCACCCACGTGGGGTAGTGGGTACATCGAAGAAGCTGTCATGTGATATAAAAGACGATTTCGATAGTACTCGATGACAGATATTTCGATATTCATTTTTTTAAGAATACCATATGAGTGAAGTCTGTAGAAATGCAAATGCATACACTATTCAAGAAGAAAATTCTACCACATCTTTGCACTCATACACCGGAACATTACACCTCGAAGACGTGCTTCGAAGTGTCACGGATGCTGCGGCCCGTTCGAGGCGTTGGAGACGCGTCGTCGCGAGGAACTGAAAGCCAAAGCCCACCCCCCCCGACCATGAAAAAAAAAGAATCGTATCACAAGATCAGAAGGGCTTCGCCGTTGCCAAAAACGCCGAATGTGAAGTCATCTTGCATCGTGATCGGAACGCTGCCTCGAACATTGCCGAAAACTTCTATCGTGTTTACGGGGGGAAACCGTGCCTCGGGAAGCTGACCCCGCAAGAAACTGCGCTGCATGAAGCACTGGGCAAGAGGATTCGTTTGGCTCGATTCTACCATCGAGGCAACCCATGAAAGGGACCGCTCACGCGGTCGGTCCCCTTTCGAGTCATCTCGAAATGGTCCTTTTACGATCAGATCAATGTCAACCTCATCCGCGTTGACGTGTACAATTCTTACTTGACCTTCGGAGAGAGTGTTTCATTTGTCACGATCCTTTCAAAGGAAGGGAAATTTAAATTAATGTGAATAATGAAATAAATGGGCCACCTCCAAGATGTTGCAATGACATATGGTCAACATGCCAAATTTTCATTTAGCTTATCTTATTTGTTTCTACAAGGATCAATCTGTGCATTCATTCATGCGATTTGTCCGTGTTGCTTTGTCCAAAAAAATACAGAAATTTCAACCAACATTGCTACAAAAATTCATGAGACAAGACCACAATTTACAAACCAAACCGAAATGTTATAAACCATTTTGATATTCATTTTTTTATCCGAATCGTCACCACTTTCGAGTATAGATGTACAGCCAGTGGCATTGAACGACAGCATGCAATGCCACACGGTCCCGTCCTGCGAAAATGAGAGCACCGAATCACACGATTAGATGCTTGGTTGGCGGGGCAAAAAAGAACAAGGACACATGCGATGAGTGGACTTGCAGGGAAATCCTCAATTTCGCGGTGGGAAGCGTTGCGCAAAGATATTTCAACTTAAAAACCATTTCGATATTACTTCAAATGGGACTGACGGTCCCTGTTCATGGGTTGCATCGATTGTATAATCGATGCCAAACTAATCTTCGAGCTTGCCCAGTGCTTCATGCAGCGCAGTTTCCTGCGCGGTCGACTTCCCCAGGCACGGTTTCCCCTCGTAAAGTCGACGGAAGTTTTCGGTAATGTTTGAATCTGATTCAGTTTTTTGTCGAACGTTATTTTCATCGATTTGATCTAATGTGAAAGCTCGCGCAATCAACTGGTTATAACGTTCCTGTAACATGGCATGTGCATGTTTTTGTCTCGTAGTCACGACGGGTATGTTTAAAAGACGTTGAATTATAGAAATTATTTCATCTTCTGTCATGTCTACATGAACAGTTTTCGTATATAATCAAATTTATTTTGGTCTCACTTGATAGCTTACGCGCGGAAGAGATTGAATCAAAATCATGATGCATGTATGTAGTTAGCATGTTGAACCGATGAATGCAACATTGGCATCCAGTCTAATTTGTTCGTGGTATATTGATGTCAATACATCATCTCGAATTAGTACTCATATCGTGAATGAAACTGTGTTTATGACACGCCATTCAAATTGTTTTCCAGATCTTCAAAGAGAAACCACGGAAGGTGGCTGGCAATTCGCATTTGGTCACCTGTTGGACTCAACGAAACCAACAACGATAAAGATGGACCATGGATTCCTTCAAACTGGGAGTATTCTACCCAACCAAATTCGATGGACAAATAATGCGGTTTGGCGAATGCCCATCGCTTCTACGTATTGGTCGCGAAGCACCTCTAAGAATTATATTCTTGTTAATACATCCGACTTTACCCAATTTGATGTTCTAGATGAAGGTATTTATAACAACAAATTATCACTTACATGTAACCGTGTTGTTTGGAATAATCTACATGGTACAATTCAAGAAAACATGATTACATGGGCTGATGGAAACATTTGGATCCCAACTACAACGTTGAAAACACTGGACAAGACCCACTCATACGATTATGAGACGTACGATTATGAGACGTACGATTATGAGACGTACGATAAAGTATTTTTTGGTACAAAATAAATTTATGTTGTATTTGAATTCACCTCAAGGACTCTCAAAGCAAAAGAAAGACGGATACACTGAACTAGCAGAGAGAGAACATCACTGCACGTTTCCTGCGGTTTCATACTTCGAATGCGATGACATTAGCATTACTCCCGTAAGTAACAATCCCGTACTGTACGTGAGAAAAACTTTTTGTACGGCTTCCAGTACAATCGCTTCTTTTGAGATCGTCGACAAAGTATGGGGAGACGGCATTACAAATGCTAGACAACACACGACTGCGGTAATGAAAATATGTGCATATTCGTTCGCTCGTCTTTGTGCACTGAGAATTCCCGATAGTGCAAACGTGAGACTGCATATGCCGTTTGCATCCATGGTTAAGATTCCTCGGTTCGAGCTGTGATCGTAAGGATCATAACGGCGAATAGATAACATTTCCATTGCAAGGAAGAATATTGGCCACATTAATCCAATCCATCCTTCTTCACGATCGGTGTATTCACCCACTATATATTTCCAAATATACGGCCACACAAATATTCCGATGCTCCAGACACCCAAGACAGATAATCGAGTTCGAAAACGACAATTCAGATGCTTTGTATGTATCCTGTGAATTGCGAGTAATATAACAATTGCTCCCAGTGTTATATACATATTCGTCATATTGAGTAACTATTAGTCCTACTCCAGATAAATGTTTTCGAACTTTTTTAAAGCAATTTTTTTTACAGCATACAGTATTGCACTTCTCACAGCCACCCGGGTGAAACGCCAAACGTGGGTCCTCATTGACGAGCTCGACAGCATGTGAACCATGGACGGCGCCAAGACTTGCGTCGCAGTGGTACACACAGCACCAGAGGCAGTTTGAGACGTACAGCAAGCAGTACGCCTGACAACGCCCACCAAGGGAAGCACGACAAGCCACTGTTGGTGTGACAGCCGGAAGATGGAAATATTCTATTTCATTTTGATTTCTAATTTTATTCTCTTTTCATTGCTCGGGAAGAAGATATAAATTCGCAGCTTCAAATCTGTCAATAAAAATTAAGGTATATCTAGCACTTCAACAATGATGTTTCATTGTCGCAGGTACATGTGCCCGAGTGGTCTAAGGGGTGGGATTTAAGCCCCCATGTCGCAAGACGCGTGGGTTCGAATCCCATCATGTACATTTTAAGAGTAGTGCGAGAAATTTCAAATACTTCAAAAAAACCAAATTTGTGCTTCATACCAAGTTGAATCATTCAAAAGAAAGATAGTGCCACATAGTATATAATCAATGTTTGAATGGATGATTTCGAGAAGAATGAAAATACTGTCAAATACGGAGGCTTGAGAGATAAGAGGATACTTTAAAATTACACCCTCCACCGTAGCATGTACTTGAATATCTTGTCAAATGGTAAAGGAGAAAGACAGACACCACAAATAGTATTGATCAATGGATGATTTCATGAAGAATAGAAAACGGGGATTGAGAGAGAAGAGGATACTTTGAAATACACCCTCCACAGTGCCCATGTACTTGAATATCTTGTCAAATGGTAAAGGAGAAAGACAGACACCACAAGTAGGGTATGATCAATGGGATTTCATGAAGAATAGAAAATACGCGGGGATTGAGAGATAAGAGAATACTTTGAAATACCACCTCCACATTTACAACCTCAACAATTCCCACTCTCAGGTGTTACCATATTTTATCACAGAATCATACAGCTAGAATTCGTACCATATTCGTACCCTTTTAGGATGTGTGTCGAATTATTAAAGGACCATTTCGATATTACTTGAAATTGGATCGACCGCGTAAGTGGTCCCTTGAATGGGGTTGCATCGATGGTATAATCGAGCCAAACGAATCTTCGAGCTTGCTCGGTGCTTCGTCCCATTTTGAGTCTTTTAATTTATACGCATAGATCACCCAAAAAAAAAACTTCTCCCTATGATAACAGATGTACAAAATCACGAGACCATTCGAAACTCGTGTCCAAGAAACACACGCGATAAAAATTAAACATCCCGATCGGATTCCTATTATTGTTGAACCTCGCCCAGATGCACCTTCTATTGATAAACGTAAATATTTGGCACCCAAAGATCTTGTTTTTTCTCAGTTTATCTATGTCATTCGAAAAAGACTTCAACTGAACTCCGAACACGCACTTTTCTTCTTTAATGGCAACACTGTGATGAACGGTCAACATACATTAAGTCAAATTTACAATCAATATCACGATGAAGATGGATTTTTATATCTTTCCTATGATAATGAGAATACATTTGGTTCATGATGGATTCTGTTCTCTTTTGCAGTGACCATTTTATGACAGAATGACACTTCGGGAAAAGCTGTAAACGACACGCAATCCATCGTCAAAATGCTTGACCAACGTCAACAAACGCTTCGAAACGCGATGTTTGTGTCAAAAAATTACATTTGAATGCTTGAATATATATTTCATTTAGATTGGAAAGTACTGCAGATTACTTGAGCTAAGACCGGTCCAATGTTACGAGTTCCACACTTGAGTGTTGCAATTTCCTTTTCGTGAACTTCGGTAAGCGCTTTTATGCTGGGAAACGCACTGTAAATACATTCTGCTTTCTGTTTGGACATTCCAGGAATGACGGCGAGCATAGCTATATATATGGATTCGGGGGAATTTAGGTTATCTCTCTTTCGTTTGGTGTTTATGCCAGTGATAGTTTTGCTTTGCTTCACGTCGAATCCACCAGAGATCATTTGTTTGTATGTATATTCGACCAGTGCACTGGTGGATGCTTGATTTTTTGTGTAGAACACGTCCATGTTATCACGCAGTTGTGTTTTTAGCAGTGCGCCCCACAAACAAATTGGATTCATGTGCGAGTTGGGAGCAGGTTCCCACCCGGGAAGTTCACCTTCAATAATATATGCATATTTAATGGTAACATTTTCATCTTCACTCATTCTTGATTTTTGTTCGGTCCATCTCCCGTCACAGATGCTCGCTGCCAGGTCGGCCCAAGTTTTTCGTTCGAATACAATTTTGGTGTTTTCGAAACAAAGCTCAATATCACCAACGTCAAGACGTTGACGTTGTACGGGAATTGTACGTGTTAGACAATGTGTATACACAAAATTTTCAGCTGCATTCGTATCAATTACAATCATTGAATGTGTACCATTATTATACGAATGTTAATTTGATGCATAATCCAGTTTTTTTTTCAGAAGACGAAAATCACTGCAATGAATGGATGCATATGTGTAAAACGAAAACAATCGCGCCACCCTACCCTCCACTCTTCATGTTTTCGAATATTTTGTCATCGAATTTATCAGATGATGTACTCGAAAGTTTCACGGATACAGTACTGTAGGTTGTTCGATGTGTTGGAATCATCGTGAAGTAACTGAAAGTCCAAACCATCACAGAGCAATAAAAAAGAAAGCAGCTTCTCACAAGACCAGAGAGCTTCGCCGTTGCCGGAACACCGGATGTGGAGCTATCTTGCATCGTGACATCGAAATGGTCTTTTAGCAAATGGATGCATTTACAATATGTCGGAACAGATCAGGTGTACAAACAAAACAATTCCGTTTACACCAAATGAAAGTAAAATCCTAAAACAACACTGTTGTACTTCTAATGATGATAAGAACACAATGCTATTTACCGCAAATAGCAATGTTAACACTTCAGGTTTTTGTAAAGTAACAATTGATATTATAATGACAAGTGCCCAAATCATGACATAGAACGAAACACCAACTGCAAATCCAAAGATAATGTTGCTAGAGATAATCAAACGACCCAGTTTCATCGACGAACTCTCGGCCCAAATGGGCAACGTATCGACATGAGTTGAAATTATGTCAATGGCATGCTCGTCCGAAGCACTTTCAACTACGGGTTCGGTCGTTTCCTTTCTACATACAGGACAACAGTTTTGAACAAGAAGCCATTGCCTGATACAGTTCTCATGGAATGCATGAGAACAATTTAATGTGTAGGATGTATCAATTGTATCTAAACAAATAACACATTCCATTGGGTTTTAAAAATACATCTAAAATATATGTTCTAATATGATTCTTTAAAGTATATCATATATTGTGATGGTATTGTTTTGTCTACACTTTGTTCATTTCACTTTTCATGTCATTTGATTTTTGGGTCCACACATCCTTTTCCGTCACTGTAAGCAACTTCCATTTTTCTCCACACAATTTCGAACATTCACCTATTTTCAGCGTTGGGTTCTCCAGCATGATATTTGCTCGCTCTTTCATCGAAAAAAGCAAATAGCTTGAGGGCACACGTTTCTTCTTGATTACTTTTTCTTCACCTGTATCAACTTCAAGCGATTTTCGACGAAGTTTTTCGGTCTCCGCAGTGGTTTTCCATTTCAGTTTTTCTTCTTCTGGTAACTGTTGCCATTCGGCACCGCATTTTTTTGAAATATCACCAAGTGTCATCGTCGGGTTCTCTTGCTTAACAACCTTACGGTATTCCATGGTAAACAACAAATAGCTTGAAGGATACCGTATGGTGGTCTTTTTCAGTTTTTGAGACTTCTTTTTCTTCTTCTTTTCCACCACCGGCTTCTCTTCTGCTTCCATTTGCGGTGCTTCTTCCACCGCCGGTGCTTCTTGTACAGGCGCTTCCACCGGTGCTTCTTGTACAGGCGCTTCCACTGCCGGTGCTTCTTGTACAGGCGCTTCCACTGCCGGTGGTTCTTGTACAGGCGCTTCCGCTGGTGGTGGTTCTTGTACAGGCGCCGCCGCCGGTGCTGGTGCATCGTCTTGTTTCGTATTGCTCTTCATCTTTTTCGTGTCCTTATTTGAATTTGTATTTGAGCGTTTGGGCATTGTTATTTTTGAGTTGCAACGACTTTAAAGTGGTATTTTATTTTGATTCAAATTTTTTTATCTTTCTTCTCGTTCATTTTTTTCACGTTGTAGCAGTCGATGTTGCAAATCTTTGAGTTTTAATTCTATAACCGTAAAGCTTAGTTAGGGTCGGTCTATCAAATGCACTGCAAAATATATTCTCAATACGAGCCCAGAATATTATTCCATGCAATATGCTGAAGCTTTTTACGCAGAAGAGCATTCTCAAAGCGCTCGCCACCCGTGGGCTAAACCTTCTTGCTCGACGAGTCCAACACGTCGAAGCAGTGTCCCTGTGGGAGACCAGTCTACTGAAAGATCGAGAAACAACTACACGCGGCTCTCGTCTCCGTTGGTCACCAAACAACTGGCCCCGGGACCACTTGTTGCGTGTTAGATGCAAACGGCTCGTCGAACATGGACAGCGACACCCTGGCGGTGATCAACCTCACGCAGTGCACTGCATGCGCCCTGATGGGGTTCGAAACGTCCCAACCATCTCTGCCGGACCGAGCCGAACGTATTTCTCGCAACTACCGCTTCAAACTATATGAACGGTGTATGTATAGACAGACCGTGACTCAACAAAACGTCGTTTGAAGTTAAGCCATTTTCGGAAATTTTAAGATCCAACATAAATATTTATAATAAGAAGAATAAAGAAATAATGCCATATTCATTACCCTTCATGCAACTTTTGTGTGAGTGTATGTCCTCGAATACACCCGATACGACGACGATACTCGAACAGTTGGAAACACATCAAGTATGCACAGCCACACACTGTTTCGAAAGCGACGCGGACGCCTTTGGGGTTCACATGCCATCTCACGGCACGATCGGGCTACAGTTTGGGTTTATGGTCTGGTTGATGTGTGTTGCACTGTACTTGTCACAATACACCCCCAATGACGCAACCAAATCCATTGGATCTGCATTACATCATTCATCTGATAAAGATCAAACAGATGGAACCGCGTGATCTTGAGAATATGGTTCAACACATCGTGGCAATAAATCTGAACCCAGATTCATCTTACAAACACGACGATAATAACGCCCCTTGCAACAGATATTTTCAATACAAGAGGTGAATACGATGCATACAACATGCAGAAAACGATAGATACACATACATGGGCCCATAAACACGGTATATATAAAACCGACAGTTATACAAAATGCATATATCATCAACAGTATTAGAACTATATTCATCTTTATTTTATTCTATATAAAATATCAGAACAACATACATTCCACGAAGCCACCCGGATTGAAACCCTGACCGCGGGTCCTTGATGTGGAAGACGCCCACTGCGGGTAAAATCGAAATGGTCTTTTAAAATGAAATAAAACATACATGTTCAATAAATGGCAAGTACATACGTATCATGCACGACTGCGATCTGTCTATTTGTGCTACAGACATCATTCACAATTTCGAGATCACACATCGATGATACCTCGGATGGAATCGCTGTTATGTGTATGTCAGAATGTATCAAGCTTGGACTGGCATACGGTATGGCGTCGCGCGATTCCAAACCCCTTGTTCTGTTCGAAACACCAACCGTCCTTCTCTTCCCGTCGATTGCATTTACCATTTTAAATGTTGTTAGCTTTTGGGTTCTGAAACACAGCAATGCAAGCATTTATGTGATTCTTATACAAATGAAAGCACCCTGTACCATGTTGTTGTCTTTTCTGACCATGCGTAAAATGTTCACACCGCCACAAGTTATTGCAGTACTATTAATCTGCATTTGTTGCGGTAACGTGGTGGACACCACAAAGTCATCCAGGGTGACCGAAACTCTGGCTGTGTGCGGAATGGTAGTTGAAGTTGTCATTGCATCCGCAACAACTGTGTACATGCAAAAAATATTCAATAATTCGCCCCGTACGTTGTGGATACGAAATATGGAAATGTCGTTGATTTCCATCGTTCTTTATGGCGTGGGTGCGGTCTACTTGCGCCGCTTTACCTACACTCTAACTGGAGTTTTCTTCAGTGCATTAGCTGCGACCAGCGGAATTTTGTCGGCACTGTGTGTTCTCTACTGCGGTGCCACACCCAAGGCAGTTACATCGTCGGTTACAGTCTTAAGCGTGACCTTCATTGATGCTCTGCTCAGTAATCAGTTCCCATCGATGCAACGATGCAGCTTCTACGTCATATCGTCATTGGCTATTCTTTTATACACGTATCAAGCTCCTCCATACAGCGCATGTGACAACTGTCGAACGTGGAAAACTTGTCCAAATCAAACGGTGAGTGATCACGGTCATACTGTGGATCTGAATGGTGACACTTTTTCTTTTCAAGGAATTGCGGCCAAGGAAGAGCAGCGGATCAAGGCATTTGACATTAAAAATGTATGACCACACCATTTTGGGCACAATTGTGGGTTGAAGTTAAAAATATGTACAAAGCTTTTTCTCGTATTTTTTTTACTTCAAATGCTGAAATGTTAATTGTTATTCAAAAAAAAATGGACATTTTCCCTGTTTCAAGAACGTTCTATTCACAGCTTCAAAGTGCGGTCATGTTGAACACAAACATTTCGAAGCCAACATTCAAAGGAGTACCAAATGTGCACACTGAGTATGATACTTGCGTTGAGTACAACTTACTTGGGTTCCATAGGACGAATTGATACGTGCTCCGGATGAAAACTAAATAAATACCCCGTCGTACGAGATTTTATTAAAAAGTCTGGTGGCGTGGATGTTTACAATAAACTGACCGTCCGGTACATCAGCGGTCACAATCCGGATCTATTCATACTGGATACCAACGGTGACGCCATTGAACAGATTGACCTCATCCAATACAAAACATTGGATGAGCTACATGCTTTGATGAAAAGCAAAGGATTCACCACTACAACATCGTTACGCAACTCGCATGAAGATTGTTACAGCTGGGCCGAGCGGGGAGAATGCGAAATCAACCCGGCGTTTATGCAACAAACGTGTGCCAAAGCGTGCGACCGCGAACTCGTCGACACTGATGCTGGTTGTCGTGCATGGGCAGCTCAAGGCGACTGCAATACAAACCCCAAGTTTATGAGGATGCAATGCGCCAAGACCTGCAAAGATCTTGATAAACTCGAGTTGTAAAAAAAGCCTGGTGCAAGATGAGGTTTGACCATGACAACCATTACATAAATTGTAGGGAAAATTTCCTCGTTGTAATTGTGTTTGAGCAAAAAAACTAAATTCTTTGAAGAAAGGCATTTTTTTAAATTAATATCGTGATATGAAGGAAAGAGTTACAGTTGCCACTGATAGCACTGCACGATCTCACAAAGGTGTTGCACGAAAACTGGCTCATATTCATTGCATCGATGGGGCTGGCGGTGTGTGTCAATCTTTCCACATTCCTGGTCACAAGGACAACATCTGCCTTGACATTTAAATGCATTGGAAATGCACGCAACGCTGGGTTGGTGTTGTTTTCGGTCGTATATATAGAGAAGCAGACAATTTCAATTGTGCAAGCAATCGGATATATGACGTGTAGTTGCGGATGAAAATAACGCAACTATGTATATATAGTTTTTTTTCTCTAAAACTGCACCCGTGCAGTCAAGTGATTGAACAACAGATACTCACACAATATACATCATTCGAACCAAATCTTTAAATTTGGTGGTGGCAATCCAATTCAAGTGTTCATATGCTTTGGTCGGATCACCAAGTAATTGCTCGACTTCCGCCAATCGATAAAATTTGGGGTTGGTGCGTACGCGTATCACGCCACTCGAATCGGTTCCGATGACATCACTCCCCAGTCCTGTCCACGCAATATCCACGCCTTTTTCTTTAAAGGCAAGCGTGACAAATTCACGTACGCTGTGCATCTCACCCGTTGCCAACACAAAGTCATCTGGTTTATCTTGCTGCAGCATACGCCACATGCCTTCCACATAATCTTCGGCGTGTCCCCAATCACGCAACGCATCGACGTTTCCAAGTTCGAGACACTCCAGTTTCCCCAACACAATATCCTTGACACCATTGGCGATTTTCTGTGTCACAAATGTGGGACCGCGGCGCTCACTTTCGTGGTTGAACAGGATACCCGAACATGCATACATGTCATACGACTCACGGAAGTTGACGGTAATGCTATGTGCATACAGCTTGGCCACAGCGTAGGGTGAACGCGGGTAGAAGGGTGTCTTTTCGTTTTGTGGCACCTCTTGCACTTTGCCAAACAGTTCCGAAGTGGAAGCCTGATAAAACCGCGCTCGTTTTTCCAACCCGAGAGATCGAATTGCTTCGAGGAAATTGAGCGTACCTAGCCCGTCCGCATACGCCGTGTACGACGACAACGCAAAAGACACCTGTACATGGCTCATTGCGGCCAAATTGTATATTTCAATGCGACCTTCTGTTTCGGAAGCGACCGTTGCCACAATGCGCATAATGTTGTGCGCATCTTGCACATCTCCATAATGCAAATTTAGTTTTGAGCGAATGTGATCGATATTTGGCAAGTGGATGTTGGCATGACGACGGATGATACCATGGACAATATATCCCTTTTCAAGTAAAAGTTCTGCAAGATATGATCCATCTTGCCCCGAAATCCCACTGATTAGTGCAATTTGCATTTTTCTAAATGGTTGATGTAAATATATTCATTTTAAACGCAAAGATTTCCCTTTTCACTTCGGTCATTTCAAATAACTTGTATTGTAATTTTGAGAGTGTGTGCGGTGCGTTTCACCATTTCCAATTTCCACGTGCTTCCCGTGCGCGGCATTCCTGCCAGTATTATCATAGCCCCACACTGCACTAGTTTACTTGCATTCATTTATCATAAAATATATTTTCATAAACGTGCGTTAACCACAAGGACTTGCGACCCTTTTGTTATCATTGAAAAACACATCGGTGGAATCAATACGAATGAAAATTCACTCAACCCACTGATTGAAACAGTACGAAAAGTCAATTCTCACAAAATATCAAATTTTGTCATCAATGTAAATGAAGTGTACGAGTATTTTCGAACACGAACAACATTCCGGTCAGTCATGTATAATTAGAAATGCAACATCAATGTAAAATTTGTGTTGGACGTTTTTTAAAGAAATTTTATTACTTAGACAGATTCGACCTTAATGACCTTTTGGGGTCATAATTCCACCGCATTTTGCATGCTAAGGCTACAGTTTGGTTGAACTGACAGTGTTCTCATATTTTATCCGATAATAGAGCAAGGCAAATCACTAAGTTATTCCTTATTCCACCACAGCAGTGCGCATGGAGAGTTCTCAATCTTTGTGAGACCCCGTGATAAAGATGGACCGCATATTTGTATTATTTTGTGTATCCGTAGTGTCATTCTATAAATGCACCCTGAAACATATTTCCAATAAAGTATACAAAATATTACTCCATGCAATTCTGAATCGTATCAAGAAACAACTACAAGCGGCTTGAGACACAAGAGGATGTAAAAGAGGATGCAAACACACTAAAGTGGGTCATGTAGCCGGTGGGAAATGCCACCATCGATGGGAAGCGCACTACCAGTAATGTATGAAGCGTTATTTGATGCTAAAAACTCAATAAATTCACCGATTTCATGTGGTTCGCAGCATCGTCCGATTGGATGCACTCGGTTCAACTGTTCCATCGCATCCAAGTTCCCGGAAAATCCTTCGATTAACATTGGTGTCTTGGTTGCCGCTGGCATCACTGCGTTTACGCGAATACCTTTGCATGCCAACTCGACGGACAATGCCTGAGTGAGTGATACGAGAGCTCCCTTGCTGGTAGAATACGCCACAAACCCTGGTTTTGTTAAATGTGCATGAATACTTGCTACATTGCACACAGAACCTTTGGCGCTGACAAGTTCGGGAAGAAATTCCTTAATAAGCGCGAATGGCGCACTTACATTCGTACACATCGTTTTTTGCCACTCCATCAACGAGGTGTCTTCTACACTTTTTACGTTTTGGTGTGCTGCATTATTCACGAGAAGTTTTAATCCTCGGTTTCCAATCTCTGTACGTATGTTTCGCACAATGTCCATATTCTTCGTTGGATTTGTAACCAAATCACAAATGTCACATTTATAAAACGTTAAATCGTCTGAATTTGCCAGAGTAAATTCAGTCGCAACAAGTATTAAGTCTAGACCGATAACCTGATAGCCGTGGTTGATAAGAACTTTGATTGTAGCCGAACCGATTCCACCACACGCACCTGTGATTAGTGCGATCGGTTTCATTTGTTTGCTTTAAATGCAATTTAATCTGAATAGTGGGATGACCACACCTAATTGTACCTACATTAACGTGATTTCAGTAGGTTGTCTTTATTGTATCCGATACACTGCTGTTGTACTCGAGGATTGCTTTATATGCATTATGTTCTGTGTAAAACCATTGCGTGAATTGTGCAACCGTCTTTATATTTTGTGTAAGTTTTATAAATTGTTGTAAGCTTTCTTCTTCTCGTTTATTGCGAATTTCTAATTGATCCATTGACATATTCAAATTCGATGAAGTGTGAAAATCAAACTGAATATCTAGTTTGAAAATGGTTTGAAAATATTTGAAAATGACAGTTGACCGTTTCATGTGAAATTTGGATGTTACGATTGCAATATGTTTAATGTTCAAAGGTATAATATAATTTAAAAATGCGTAGAACCCGTTTGCAATCGTATCATACGATGCCCATTCTCTTAAAATATCTTGTTTATCCACACCACTATTGTGCACATACAAAGCACATGCGGTGGACTCATGAATCACAAAACCGGCATTGTTTGTGAGTGGTGGCTTATGATATGTTCCTCCACCCATACATATTATTTTAGCATCATTTGATTTTGTATACAAGCAAACCGCCACATCAAGACGTTGTCGAACAAAATCATGTACAGAGCCATTACTTTTTAGTCCACCCGCAAGTACGCAAATATATTTAATTATTCTATCATTTCGAGTGTCAATTGCTTCCCATCTTGTGTCCATTTTTCTAGAAGCTTAGATTTAAAATTTAGATGTAGATTCAATAGCAATTCGGAGAACCGGTATCGGCTCTTCGCGTCGACACTCAAGAGATACCGATGCAGATGCGTTGTAAATATGTTTCCAAAAAAAATATAGATATTAAACCATGAAAATTGTAGCATTGCTTCCAATGAAACATTGTTCAACCCGTGTACCCGGAAAAAACTACAGATTGTTCAACGACAAACCTCTATTCTTATGGATTTTAGAGTCGATTCAACGATGCAAAAGCATTGACGAAATTGTGGTCGACACCGATAGCGATGTTATCAAACAACATCTCAAGGATAAAGCAGTGACAGTTCTGGATCGTCCCGAACATTTGCGTCCGGATTGTTCGATGAATGATGTGTTGATTCATGATGTTACACATGTTCCTGCAGATTTATACATACAAGTGCACGCAACGAGTCCGCTGCTTTCGAGCGAAACGATTCAACGGGCAATCGACGAGTTCATATCAAAAAAACATGAACACGATTCATTATTTACAGTTAATGCTTGGAAAACACGGTTATATGATTCTCTATGTAGGCCCATCAATCACAATCACAACATACTTTTGCGCACGCAAGATCTACCTGTTGTATATGAAGAAAATTCTTGTCTCTATATATTCACGGCAGAAACCTTTCGTTGCGATCGGACTCGCATTGGCCGCAGACCCATAATGTTTCCGTTGTCACGTGTAGAAGCAGTCGACATTGATACTGAAGACGATTTTTTCTTAGCTGAGTGTATGTGCAAGCGACAAATGTCAGAAGAATTAAAGCATAATGTATCATTATCCGTTATTGGCACCGGATCCACGAAACTGCTGCTTACATGTCCACCAATGATACGTCAAATTGAACGTTATGAATCGGTCATAAACGCGTTAAATTTGAGCGTGCACTACTATCCCAACTGTAGTCAAACCCTGACTGAAGAAACATTGATCAAACTCGTTCCACAATTCACCGGCTGGATCATTGGTGATGATCCAGCAACAGAAGGCGTGTTAACGGCTGGGCGCAATGGACAATTGAGGACCGCTGTTAAGTGGGGAGTTGGTGTCGATAATGTTGATTTCGCTGCATGCAAAAAACTGAGTATCTCGGTTACGAATACACCCAATGTCTTCGGTGAAGAGGTATCAGATGTAGCAATTGGGTTTATGTTATGTTTGACGAGACAACTCCACCATACACACTGTGAGATTCAAAAAGGTCTCTGGACAAAACCAACCGGAATGTCATTAACAAACAAAAAAGTTTGTCTTGTAGGGTTTGGTGACATCGGACGATCAATCGCACGTAAACTGTTGGCATTTAATATGCATGTACACGTTTCCGATCCCAGTTTTTCTCGCGGGACGAATGGTACGATTCAATGTAAAGATAGCAATGTAAGAATTGACCCCAATTTGTATGACGTAAATATTACATCTCTTGGTGATGCCGCAAATGAATGTGATATACTGATTGTTGGTTGTGCACTTAACGCGTCAACCAACGGGTTGATCAATGCGAGTGTGTTAAACATGTGTAAACGCGGAGTGATCTTAATTAACGTTTCGAGAGGCAAAGTGATAAATGAACCGGATGTGATCGCACTTCTAAAAACGCAACATATACATGCGGTTGGCTTTGATGTCTTCGAAACCGAACCACTCGACGCAACAAACAAATTGCGGGAGTTCCCTCAAAACATTTTTGGTTCGCACAATTCTTCGAATACAGTGGAGGCGGTTGATGCGGTGAGTCACACTGCTCTTCATACAATTAAAGACTTTTTAACCGCGGGAAACGCTTACTGGGAAGGTATAAATTAAAAATACAACAAAAACGATTTGATTGAAAACAAAAAACTCCGTGATGACAATACAGTGCAACGAATCTCACGGGATATGCAAATCAGCGTACAAAAACAAACATGGCAAAGTACTATATAATACAGCATCAAAACTGTGTGAGCGGTTCTGTAAAGGTTGTTTTTGTGAAGATGGTATTCATTATGTGGAGGGTAATACGGTGACTTATGGAGCATTGCAAATTCTGTATAGTCTGGGATGTCAAAGAGTACTTTTGATTGGTGTAGATCACACTTATAACCAAACTGGCAAACCTCATTCACATGAGGTGCTAGATAAATCCGACATGAACCATTTTGATCCGACTTATTTCGCGAATAAATCATGGAATCTCGCAGATATAGAAGGTAGTGAACAATTCTACAAAATTGCTCGCGTTTATTACGAAAAATCTCACAAAAAGATTATTGATTGTACGGTTGGGGGGAATTTGAAAGTGTTTGCAAAAGGTAATCTTCATGATTTGGAGAATGCAAACAGCAAAGATACAATGTCCATGTTTAATTCATGCATACAACTAAATCGACCCAAACCACGCGGAATCTCAGTGGGGACGACTTCGATTTATGTAATTTAATTTATGTTGTTTACATTCAAAATCAAGATGAACACGATTAACTCTACATTGTTGTGTACATGTATGATATGTTTGGCATCGGCACAAACAATATTAATAGATATGTCGAAATATAAAACTGGTAATTCTCCATATGACACCAAATTGGTTGTTTTTTATACTGAAATGGTAAAATTTTTGGTAATCTTCATGATTTGTGTTCAACAGAGAGTATTTAACGGAATATCGGTGCATGCAAATGATGCATTGTACATGATTCCATCCGTATGTTATGTATTTCAAAACATTATGATGTTTTATGCATTGTCTTACACAGATCCTGCGACGTATCAAATATTCAGTCAATCCAAGGTTGTATTAGTTGGCATCCTCACGCATTTTATACTCAAACCTATTACGCCTATTAAGCAGTGTGCGTTGCTTCTATTCGCTCTAGGAATGATAACAACCAAATTAACACAACACACACAAAATAACCGGGATGTGTACGGCATTGGACTTGTGATTGGGAATAGTCTAATCTCAGCATGCAGTGGCATTCTAAACGAGTGGCTTCTAAAGAAGAATGACAACGAAAATATTTTCTTGAAAAATCTTCGAATATATACATTTTGTGTTGTTACAAGCGGTTTATGTGCAACAAATGCATCACACGACGGATTTAACGCGATTACAATATGTATAATACTAGTGAGTGCAGTCACCGGAATTTGTATATCGTTCATTTTAAGATATGCAGGTAACATTGTTAAAATAATATGCACTTGTATATCTTCGTTGTTGACTGCCGTACTTACAGCGTGCTTAGGTCGGTACACAATTACTTACGCATTTATCGTGGGCTTATGTGTAATC
>Ga0115564_10001450_pt1 | contig 21671 bp, 17 predicted proteins | sample COGITO_mtgs_1105_7_FD_88680 | JGI IMG/M metagenome (GOLD analysis project Ga0115564, IMG submission 88680) | Pelagic marine microbial communities from North Sea - COGITO_mtgs_110523 | ecosystem: Environmental > Aquatic > Marine > Epipelagic | place: Germany:Helgoland, sampling site Kabeltonne...
AGACAGCCATTAGCTGGCTGGCAATGGCACGGTTTAGGCGCGAGATTATGCCCTGAGCGGTGGGCGCTGGGTAGACTTGTTTTTATCAACTTATTGTGACTTGACCACTATGGCGAACAACAGCATTCAAGATTCTGAGAACTGCCCGCTTTGCGCGGGGGCGGATGTGGTCGGGTATCACCGGGATCAACGCCGCGCTTATCTGCAATGCTCAGCTTGTCGGCTGGTATTTGTGCCGACAAGCTTTCATCTCTCCGCTGATCAGGAAAAAGCGGAGTACGACCTCCACCAAAACGATCCTCAGGATTTGGGCTACCGCAGCTTTCTCAATCGACTGGCTCAGCCTTTATTGGAGAGACTCAACCCCAAGAGCCAGGGATTGGATTTTGGCTCTGGTCCCGGCCCCTGTCTGTCACTGATACTTGAAGAGCAGGGGCATACTGTTGCGCTCTATGACCTTTATTATGCCAACCATCCTGAGTTGCTTGAGTCGCAATATGATTTTATTACCGCCACCGAGGTCGTTGAGCATCTGGTGCAGCCGCTGCTCGAATTGGAGAGACTCTGGAGCCTGTTAAAGCCGGGAGGGCAGTTAGGGATTATGACCAAGCTGGTTGCCAGCCCAGAGAAGTTTGTCAATTGGCACTACAAGTCTGACCCCACTCATATCAGCTTCTTTTCGGTGGCGACTTTTGAGTATCTGGGGCAGAGGTGGGGTAGTGCGCCGGAGTTTATCGGCGCTGATGTGATCCTGTTTGAAAAATAGTAATACTTAAGCATTAAAGGCCTGTCGCTCATTCGATGCCTGCAAGAACTCGGCCTTGATTTCTTTTTATCAGACTAGTATTCTAGTCTAATAGTAGGTAGAGGAAATTGTTATGCTGGAAAAAATCGGATCCTATGATGCCAAGACCAAGTTGCCCGAGATCCTTCGCCGAGTTGAAGCCGGGGAATCTTTCACTATTACCAATCGCGGCAAACCGGTCGCTGACGTGGTACCAAGCGGCGCCAATAGCCACCTAAAAACCGCTGCCGCTATTGCCAATATTAAGAAAGCCAAAAAGCATAAACTGTCGGACTCTGAACTCAAGGAAATGATGGAATCAGGCCGCAAATGACTGGTTTCGTTTTAGATAATTCGGTCGCCATGCGCTGGCTTCTGGAGACCAATAAGGCAGATGATCAGCGCTATGCTACGGAGGTCTTAGATAGTCTTTTAAATGGCTGCGCCATGGTTCCTAACTTATGGCACCTTGAAGCAACTAGTGTGCTGCTGTCGGCGGAGAAACGCGACGAGATCAGTTTAGGTGAAATTGAAGGCTTTATCTCTCAGCTCGAGAATCTTGCAATTCAAACAGACACTATGACGTCCCATCAGGCTTTCAGTCGAATCCTAACACTGGCGAGGGCCTACAAACTGAGTAGTTATGATGCCGCTTATCTGGAACTGGCAATTCGCGAGGGTTTGCCCTTAGCGACTCTTGATAAGGGCTTGGTAAAAGCAGCCTTTAAGGCCGGTGTTGAAATACACCTTGGATCAGATCTAGTTAAATTCCAGCGATAGCATCTCGAGCAGCGATAAAAGCCTGTACCGAACGGCTAACATCCTCAGCACCGGTAATCCAAGAACAGACACTGATGCGAATAACCTTTTTACCCTGCCAAACTGAACCGCCGACCCAGCACTCACCGGAGTCTTGAATCGCTACCAGGATTCTATCGGTCTCAGCATCGTTATCAGCCGGTGATACGATCACCTGATTAAATACCACATCATTTTGTATGTCGAAACCCGCCGCCCTCAGCTCATCGGCAAACTGTAGCGCCCGTTTATGCATACCATAAACTAGCTCATCGACGCCTTTGGCACCCAAATATTTAAGCGCAGCCCAGAGCTCAACCGCTCTAGCCCGGCGTGACATCTCTGGGGTGTAGAGCATGCCGTCGCGGTTTTCGCTGAAGTTGAGATAGGCGCCAGACGCTTGCAGGGCCATAATCAGTGCGTCTCGATCACGGCACAATAAAATGCCACTGTCATAGGGCGTGTTGAGAGTCTTATGACCATCAACCGACCAGGAGTGGGCTTTTTCCATGCCTGTAGTCAGATGTTTAAGCCGCCTTGTACCGCCAGCCCAGAGCCCAAAGGCGCCATCTATATGTACCCAGGCACCGGCGCGATTGGCCCTGTCACAAATTTCTTCAAAGGGATCAAAAGAGCCAGAGTTGACATTGCCTGCCTGTAATAAAACGATGCAGCTGCCATCCAGATCGGGAAGTTGTTCGGGCAAAATGCGTCCCTGATCATCTCCCTCGACCCACTCTATATTGTCGAGACCAAACCCGAGCAGGGCGACGGCCTTGGTCACTGCACCGTGTATATGGCGACCGGCAATAATACGCAGTGGTGGCGCGCCATTATGGCCCTGTTGGTTAAAGTCCCAGCCTTGGTTTTGCAACAGTTTATAGCGTGCTGCTGACAGTCCACAGAGGATGGCGGAAGAGGTACCGCTAACAAACCCCGCCACGGTGGTGTCGGGCAGGCCGAATAGCTGCTTTAACCAGCCTTCACAGATATCTTCTAGTTTAGACGCAATGGGTGACATCACATAGAGCGCGGTATTTTGATCCCAAAAATCACTCAGCCATTTCGTTGCCAAGGTCACCGGTAAAATACCGCCATTAACAAAGCCAAAATAGCGCCCACCGGTCTGTGCCGTGGTGGCGGGGGAACCATACTGATGCAGCTGTTGCAGGATGGCTGTGGCATCACCGGAGCAGGCCGGTAGATCTTCGACGAACTGTTCAAGATCCGCTAAGGCCTGCTTGGAGGGGAATACATTGCGCTCCGCCGCGCCGTTGGCGTATTCATAGGCATAGCCTTTGGCTTGCTCAAGCAGGGCTTTGCTCTGTTGTTCCCGGTGCATACTGTCACGCAATGTCATCTGATCTCTCTCGGCTATTGTCTTGGATACGTATGGTCGCAGTAAATCATAGACTGACGCGCTAACAAAGCTAGAATACCGACAGAATTTAATTATCAATTAAGGAAAGTGATCCCTATGTATAAAGGACAGACAGTCAGTCTCAGGCTTATCGACAATGGTTTTGCAGAAATTCAATTCGACAATCAAGGCGAGTCGGTGAATAAATTCAACCAGCAGACATTGGCTGATTTGCGCCACGCGGTGGATAAGCTGAAAGCTCAGTCGGGTATCCGCGGTCTCTTAGTTAGCAGCGCCAAGCCAGTATTTGTTGTGGGCGCCGATATTACTGAATTCAAGGACATGTTTACTGCCAGCAAAGAAGAGTTTATTGCTGGGGCACAGACGGCCAATGGCCTGTTCTCTGAGATCGAAGATTTGCCCTTCCCATCAGTGGCTGCGATCAATGGCTTTGCGTTAGGCGGCGGTTTTGAAATCTGTCTGGCCTGTGATTCCCGAGTACTTTCTTCCAAGGCGGCTATAGGCCTGCCTGAGACTGGCCTGGGCATTATTCCAGGCTGGGGTGGCACAGTGCGTCTGCCACGTTTGGTTGGCTATTCTACAGCTGTTCACTGGGTTGCTTCCGGTGAACAGCAGCGTCCTAAAGCGGCTTTAGCAGCCGGTGCAGTTGACGCCATCGCCGAACCAGAGCAGTTGCGTGACGTATCACTGGCTTTACTCGAAGAGCTGGCATCCGGCGAGCGGGATTATCAAGCGCGACGTACTCAGATGACCTCAGCACTGACACTTTCTGATGCCGAGCTGCAAGCCACTGCCGCAGGTTTCCGCAGCGCTATTCTCGGCAAGGTTGGCAATCATTATCCAGCACCTTTAAAGGCGGTTGAGTTGGTCTCCAACGCCGCGCATTTGGGCCGCGATGAAGCGATCAAAATGGAAAATGAAGCTTTCTATGAGATTTCTCAAACCCCACAGGCAAGAGCTATGGTCGGTTTGTTTTTAAGCGATCAATATATTGTTAAGCAGGCGAAAAACCGCAGCCGTGCCCTGGCGGACAAGTTGCCTGAAATTAAAACTGCTGGGGTTATTGGCGCTGGCATTATGGGTGGCGGCATTGCCTACCAAAACGCTATCCGCGGTTACTCGGTTGTAATGAAAGATATTAATCAGCCAGCTCTGGATCTGGGTATTCAAGAAGCCAATAAGCTGCTGGCTAAGGGCGTTAAGCGTGGCAAGTTAACCGAAGAGAAAGCCGGTCAGATACTGAGTAAGATTCTGCCGAGCCTGGAAGATAAGGATGTGGCTCCCTGCAATATGCTGGTTGAAGCCGTGGTTGAGCTGGAGTCCGTTAAGAAAATGGTACTGCCAGCGGTTGAAGCGCTGCTCGACGAGAGCGCCGTTATTACTTCAAACACCTCAACCATCTCGATCAACCGCCTTGCCGAATCATTAAAGCGCCCCGAAAACTTCTGCGGCATGCACTTCTTTAATCCGGTTCACGCCATGCCACTGGTTGAAATTATTCGCGGCGAAAACACCTCTGATGCGACCATCGCGGCAGTCTGTGCTTATGCTTTGGGTCTTGGCAAGAAGCCTATTGTGGTTAATGACTGCCCAGGGTTCTTGGTCAACCGGGTATTGTTTGCCATGCTCTTTGGTCTCGAAATTATGATCTCTGAAGGCGCTGATTTCCAGCAGGTGGATAAAGTCATGGAAGCTTGGGGGCTGCCAATGGGTCCTGCTTACCTAATGGACGTCATTGGCATAGACACGATCAATCACTGCTATCCGGTGATGATCAACGGCTTGCCAGAGCGCTTTAAGAAGACCGCCGATCTGTGGCCCACTGAGGCGATTTATCAGGCCGAGCGCCTGGGTCAGAAAAATGCGCTGGGGTATTACAGCTACGAATTAAATGAAAAGGGTAAGCCAAGTAAGGCCGTGGATGAGACAGTTATTAATATGTTTGCCGATCTCTATGGCGACGCCAAGTTGGTGGATGGGGATCAGATTGTTGATCGCCTGATGATTGCCATGGCCATGGAAATGGTTCACTGCTTGGAAGAGGGCGTGGTTGCCTCACCGGCTGAAGCGGATATGGCGCTGATTTACGGCGTCGGTTTCCCAGCATTCCGCGGTGGCGTCTGTCGCTGGATGGATGAGATTGGTTTGCAGGAAGTCTGTGATCGCGGTGATAAATATGCGCATATTAGTGAGTTGTATCGGCCCACTGAGAAGTTGCGGGCTATGGCTGCTAAGGGTGAAACGTTGTATTGAGATCTGCCGCCCAGCTGGTCATCATTGTGAGCGCTTTACTGCCTAATCCAGAGAGGCTCGCTATGAAGTCCCGACCAACTGCAGCGCTGTCATCCCGACCGCAGTGGAGGGATCTCACGACGCTGGCACTGACCCAGAGCATGGGTTATCTGTTCAGGAGATCCTTCGGCTTCGCTCAGGATGACCTTGGGTGCCAAGTCTGACCAACTACAACGCTGTCATCCCGACCGCAGTGGAGGGATTTCAAGACGCTGGCACTGACTCATGGTTTGGGATATCTGTTCAGGAGATCCTTCGACTTCGCTCAGGATGACAGGCTTGGGCGCCAAGTCTGACCAACTACAACGCTGCTAATCCTTTATAACTCCACAGGCCGCTCTGGCGTACCCTGCATAAAGGGTCCGTCGACACAGATACGTCGACCATCAGGCGAGGCACAGGCGCCACAGATACCCACACCGCACTTAGTCAGATAATCAATCGCACTAAAGATCTGATCATCGCGACAGAACTCGCGCTGCACTTTTGCTGCGGCATGGACCATAGGTGAAGGGCCGCAGTTATAGAACACCAACTTATCCAACTCTTGCTGATCCATCTCTTCAAGGCGACTGCGCAACAATTCAGTGACAACACCTTTAAACCCCTCACTGCCATCATCTGTGGCCACGTGAACCTTGGCGATCTTTTTGCACTCCTCGAGATAATAGAGACGCTCAGCGGTGCGAGCACCGGTAAACACCTCAGCATTGCCAAAGTCTCTGGCCAGCTGATAAACCGCAGCCAAACCGGTTCCGCCAGCGACGGCCATAATCTTGGCATCTTCAGCGGGCGACACGGGAATGCCATGGGGACCGCGGACATAGACTTCAGTGCCCACGTCTAGATCCATCAGTGCATGGGTAAAGATACCCACATCGATCACCGCCAGTTGGAAAGGGTCATCGGCAAGTGCAGAGAAGGGCTTTTCGCCGACTCCTGGCACCCAGAGAAAAACGAACTCACCGGCCTGTATATTTACTTTGCGATCAAAGGTGAGGACGCAGATATCCTTGCAGACGCGCTTATTTTCCACCAGTACCACTGGCGAGTAATCCATATCTATATCGTAACGAATATGGGCTTCAGCCTTATCCGAGTCGAAACTGAGATCCGACTCAAGCTGATTAAAGTAGCTGCCAATTTCATCTGTGGTCATGCCTGTCAGAGCAGAGCCAATACCAACAATTGACGCGCCGGCATTAATAAATTCTCTGGTGTCGGCAGCACTGCTGGCACCACCACAACCGATAATCGGTAAATCGGTCACTTCACGTATTTCGCGGACGCATTTTAATGCGATGGGCAGTACGCCTTTGCCTGACATGCCACCGGCGCCGTTACTCAGCACTGGGTGTCCATGAGATGCGGTATAACCTGGCCCAACAGTATTAATCGCGCAGATACCATCGGCACCACCAGCGGCGGCGGCTTGAGCAATCTCACCAATATTAGGCGTGTTGGGTGTCAGCTTGGGGATCACTGGAATATCAACCACGGCTTTTACCGCCGCGGTAATGGCGCGAACCATCTCAGGATCCTGGCCCATGGCCATGCCATAACCTTTGGCGTGAGGGCAGGAGAGATTGAGCTCTAAGCCATCGGCTACCGGTGCCATGATCTTGGCGACTTCGACAAATTCTTCAAGGCTGCCACCGAAAATAGACACCAGTAAAAAACGATCTTCGGGAATACGCAGTTTTGCCATGGCTTCGGCGGCTACTAGCGCGCCTGGGTTGGTTAGGCCAACGGCATTGACAAAATTACCCGGGGAATACTGGCTGTAAACCGGTTCACGGTTACCCTCGCGAGGCACAGGACCAACACTCTTGGTGGTGATCACGCCAATTTGCGGCATATGATCAAACATGTATTGGATTATGGGCACCGCGGTGGTGACGATTCCGGATGGCACTGTAAAGGGGCCTGAGAGGGTCTTGCCAAGAAATTCTGTTTTCAAGATAGCTCGCTCGAAACTAGTTGTGTGGGAGGGTATACGCAGGTCGAGATTATACCGATTTTAAAGAATTAATCTGCCTCTCTTGTGCCTATGCTGCGAAAAAAGGCTAGGTGACCTTTACTGGTTCTGGGGTTGGCTCTTGGGAGGCTTCAGCTACTCAATAAGTTAACTTACCGCTATCTAATCTGCCCCTCATTTGCGCTTAATCTGGGTAGGTCATGGCTAGCTTAAATTTTAATCATATCTGGCTATAAAAAACGTCTATTTATAAGAGGGCGGTTATTGGTCAGGCAATAATTCTGTTTCTATTAGTAGGGGAAATATGCTTTCACGATTAAAAAATACCGGTCCTGCCATTTTGGTCACAGCAGCCTTTATTGGCCCTGGAACTGTCACTGTCTGCACCATAGCCGGCGCTCAATTTCACTACGCTTTGGCCTGGGGACTTGTTGTGGCCATGCTCTCAGCCATTGCCCTTCAAGAAATGGCCGCCAGACTGGGAGTCATTGGGCAAAAAGGCCTCGGTGAAACCCTAGCTGACAGCTTGGCCGGGAGTGTTTGGAAATGGCCGTTGATTCTACTGGTTATTTCGGCCCTGTATGTTGGCAACTCAGCCTATCAAGCGGGCAATCTTACCGGAGCAGCCTTAGGTGTTGCCGCGGTCACTGGCGATGATGCCAGCGTGAAAGTCTATGCAGGACTAATAGCACTGATTGCTGGGGCGGTCTTTTTACGGGGATCCTACAGGCTGATAGAGCGATTTTTGATTGTTGTAGTGCTGTTTATGAGCCTCGCGTTTATCACTACGTTTATGGTTGTAAAGCCGAACCTGTCGGCGCTATTGCAAGGAGCAGTAGTGCCGGTAATACCTGAGGGCGGTTTATCCACATTGATTACCCTGATTGGTACCACTGTCGTTCCCTATAACCTATTTCTGCATTCATCTGCTGCCCGCACACGCTGGCAAGCTTTAGACCGGCTCAATGCTGTAGACGGGCCCAGGGCTATAGAGGGGCTCAGGGCTGTAGAGGGGCTCAGGGCTGAAAACGCACTCAAGGCTGCGCGCTCGGACACTATTATTTCAATCAGTATTGGTGGCTTGGTTTCTATACTGATTCTTTCAACCGCGGCGGCAAGCTTCTTTGGTAGTGGGGCTGTTATCGAAAATGCTGGGGATATGGCCTATCAACTGGAACCGGTTTTTGGCGACTCTGCCAAATACCTACTGGCGGCAGGGTTGTTTGCTGCGGGCCTCAGCTCTGCAATTACTGCGCCTATGGCAACAGCCTATGCGGTCTCTGAGATACTGGGAATGAAGTCAGATACTACTGGCACAGTCTTTCGCTTTATTGCTCTGAGTGTTCTCGCCTTCGGCTCACTCTCTGCGTTGTTAGAATTGCGGCCTTTAGAAATCATACTCTTTGCCCAGTTGGCCAATGGCCTTTTGTTGCCGATTATCGCGCTGTTTTTAGTGGTGGTGATGAATCAGAAGAGCCTGCTCGGCAAACATACAAATACATGGGTCAGCAATATTATCGGACTCACTATTGTGGTGCTCACAAGCTCCCTTGGAGTCCGCATGGTGTTAAGCGCCCTAGATCTTTTGAGGTAGGAACCCTAAGACGGCTTTATCCAAAAGCTTTTAATCCAGAGCCTTTTAATTTAGAGCCTTTTAATCCAGAAGCTGTTTTATTCAGAGGCTATTTTATTCAGTGGCTATTTTATTCAGTGGCTATGCTGCGAAACAAGGCTAGATGACTGTAGTCACTGCTGGGGATATAGCTGAGGTCGTTGTAGTGGGGGTTGGCGGAGAGTTTAACGATGACTGTGTTGTTCACTGGATTGACATAAATATACTGGCCATAGACACCCATTGCCATATATTCGCCGTCCTCTGAGAGCGGCAACCACCATTGGTAGCCATAACCAAAGTCATTTTCCTCTGGCTGGATGTGCGGGGCGTCGGCAGCAGTTGACAGGGCGACCCACTCAGCGGGAACAATCGGCTTTCCATCAAGTGAACCCTCGTGTAAATAGAGTGACCCGAGCTTGGCAAAATCTCGCAAGGTTAGATTGAGACCACCAAGAGCCATCTCTTTGCCGTCGCCATCGACGATCCAATAACCGTCGTATTCCATACCCAGAGGCTGATAGAGTTTCTCCTGCATATAGTCAGTGACTGATTTTCCAGTGGCGCGACTCAGCACCATACTCAGAACATGGGTGTCGATACTGACATAGTGGTTTAGCGTGCCGGGTTCGCGCCCACGCGTCAGGCTGGCGGCAAAGTCATCCTGGGGGCTGCCTAACGCAAAGCCGCGGCCCCAGCGATTGATATCGCTGTTAAAGTCGCCGTAGTCTTCATTAAAGGCTATCCCCGATGACATCTGCAGTACATCTTTAATGCGCACGCCGTCATAGCCTGAACCTTTTAGTTCTGGGGCATAGGTATCAACGGTTTGTTCAATGCTGGCGATGCTGCCTTCATCCACTGCGATACCCACCATAGCGGAGATAAACGACTTAGCCATGGACCAGGAAATAGTGCGGGTGGATTCACTGTGGCCGAGAGAATAGCTTTCGTGAACGATTTGATCGTCCTGAATAACCAGAAGTCCGGTGGTCCAGGAGTCGGCTAAAAACTTCGCGGTATTAAACGATTGCTCGGCAAACAAAAAGTCCTCCGGCAGTTCTATGGCAGTGCCTTTGCTGTAGGGCCGTGGTTCTGAGGAGGCGCTCATAGTGCTGATTGCCCCGAGCTGATCAGCGGAGCGGAAGTTTTCGACAATGCGATCCTGATCAAAAAGGTGTACGGCGCGGTAGAGACTCTGCGCTGTGGGTAGGGCCCAAAAACCGCCGATTAATAGTACTGTGGCGCCGATTAAAACACTGTTGCGTGAAATGGCCATATCTTCCCCAGGGGAGCTTTAAGCTGCTTATGCAGTCTTATTATTTATCCCATCCTACGGGAGTTTGCAGAGTAAGGGCAATTAAAGTCTTTTTCATTAAAAAGCCTGTAATAGAAAGCGGGCATAAAAAAAGACTAAAAAAAGAACAAAAAAAAGAACAAAAAAAAGAGCAACCCTGAGGCCGCTCTTCTCGATCACACAAAAACCAGTACTAGAACTGATTCATGGTGTTGTCTTTACCTGATGCTTTCAGTGCAGCATCACCGGCAAAGTATTCTTTATGGTCGTCGCCCATATCGGAACCGGCCATATTTTGATGCTTCACACAGGCGATACCCTGACGGATTTCCTTGCGCTGAACACCAGCAACATAACCCAACATGCCTTGCTCACCGAAGTACTCTTTGGCCAGATTGTCAGTAGACAGAGCCGCAGTGTGGTAGGTAGGCAGTGTAATCAGGTGGTGGAAGATGCCGGCTTCACGAGCCGAGTCGGCCTGGAAGGTACGGATCTTGTCGTCTGCAAGAGCAGCAAGATCAGTGTCGTCGTAGCTCACATTCATCAGGTCAGCGCGATCGTAGGCTGAAACATCTGCACCGGATTCGCTCAGGCTATCAAAGATCTGCTGACGGAAGTTGAGGGTCCAGTTAAACGATGGGCTGTTGTTGTAAACCAGCTTGGCGTTAGGCACCTCTTTACGAATCTCAGCCATCATTGCGCCAATCTGGCCAACGTGAGGCTTCTCAGTTTCGATCCAGATCATATCGGCGCCGTTTTGCAGGCTAGTGATACTGTCGAGAATACAGCGTGCTTCGCCAGTGCCAGCCTTAAACTGGAACAGGTTGCTTGGCAGACGCTTAGGACGTACCAGCTTGCCATCGCGATTAAGGACGACATCGCCGTTCTTCATATCAGCGGGGCTGATTTCTTCAACATCGAGGAATGAGTTGTACTGATCGCCGAGATCCCCAGGCTCACGTGTTACAGCGATCTGCTTAGTCAGGCCAGCACCCAATGAATCGGTACGGGCAACAATAACGCCGTCATCTACACCCAGCTCAAGGAATGCGTAGCGAACCGCATTGATCTTAGCGAGGAAGTCTTCGTGTGGAACGGTAACCTTGCCATCCTGGTGACCACATTGCTTCTCATCAGACACCTGATTTTCAATCTGGATACAGCAAGCGCCGGCTTCAATCATCTGCTTGGCCATCAAGTAGGTCGCTTCAGCATTACCAAAACCGGCATCTATATCAGCAACGATGGGCACTACATGTGTCTCGTGGTTATCGATTTGATCCTGAATGGCTTGCTTGGCGTCGCCCTGAGCAGCGTCCAACTGACGGAACAGGCCGCCCAATTCGCGGGCATCAGCCTGACGTAAAAATGTGTAGAGCTCAGCGATCAATGAGGCAACCGAGGTCTTCTCGTGCATTGACTGGTCGGGCAGGGGACCGAACTCTGAACGCAGCGCTGCAACCATCCAACCTGAGAGGTAAAGGTATTTACGCTTGGTGGTACCGAAGTGCTTTTTAATCGCAATCAGCTTCTGCTGACCGATAAAACCGTGCCAGCAACCAAGAGACTGAGTGTACTGAGATGAGTCAGCATCGTATGCCGCCATATCTTCACGCATGATCGCCGCGGTGTACTTAGCAATTTCGATACCGGTTTGAAAACGGTTTTGAGTGCGCATACGTGCCGCAGAGTCAGCGCTGATCGCGCCCCAGTTCCCGCCGTGTTGCTCTTTTAGTTTGGCAACGGCTGCAAGATCATTTGAAAAGTTGGACATATTTAAAACCCTTAATTGAAGTCGGTTCGTTTGACAGTGCGGTGAGTTTAGGTATGATGCCGGTATAAATCTAATTGATAGTTTCTATTGCGGGCATTTTTGTTATGAATATAGCGCGAGTTGATTTAAACCTATTGGTCTACCTAGATGTGCTGTTGCGGGAGTGCAATGTTACTCGCGCTGCCGAAGAGCTGGGTATTAGCCAGCCTGCCATGTCGAATAGCCTGAGGCGTCTGCGGGATCTCTTCGATGACCCGCTATTGGTTCGCACCAGCGATGGAATGACGCCCACCGATCGTGCCCTAGAGCTACAGCCGTTGGTACGTAATGTGCTGGCTGCGGCTGAGATCGCAGTCTTGCCCAAGACAATCTTTGATGCTGCTGCCTCCGACCGTATCTTCCGCATTATGGCCAGTGACTACACCGAAGTGACGCTGCTTCCCCAGCTGTTAACCCGGCTGCGCAAGGAAGCACCAAACATTCGCCTGGATATCATGACCCCCAGTGATGTGAGCTTTCACGATGTCGAGCGCGGCAAGGTGGATCTGGTGATCAATCGCTTTGATACGCTGCCACAGTCCTTTCATCAGGTGCATCTCTGGGATGACAGCTTCTCCTGCGTGATGAGTGCCTCGAATCCGGTAATTAAAAACTGGAGCCTCGACAGTTATCTGTCGCACAAGCATGTGTGGGTCAGCAAGACCGGTATGGGTGTCGGCGTCGGTATGAGCTCTGACGATGTGCAGCGACTGGGTTGGGTAGATGAGGCTCTGGGCAAGCTCGACGCCAAGCGTGAAATCACCGTATTTACCCGGCACTATCAAGCGGCGCTGTTGCTCGGGGAACAGGAGGATCTCATTGTCACCATACCCACTATCGCGGCGCGCACCATGTCGAATAATCCCAAGGTGGTGATTCTTGATCCGCCCTTTGAGATACCACGGATGCGTCTAAAGATGGTCTGGAGTCCGCTATTACAGAGAGATCCCGGTCATAAGTGGCTGCGCCAGATGATCAAAGATGTCTCTTCAGAGATCGCTCGGTAGGCTCATTGGTTTAATCGCTTTGCTAAATAGCTTTGCTGAATAGCAGAGATAGAATCCATAGATTTGGCTTATTCCAGGGTTGAGATTAGACTCTGCGAAAACAAGTTGTTACAGCGGAGAGAGAACCATGGTCGAACGTATCCAGCAGTCCGGATTACAGATTGCAAAACCTATTTATGATCTGGTCAACCACCAAATCTGTCCCGGAACCGGTATTGAGCCAAATCAGTTCTGGCAAGATTTTGCCGAGATTATCAATCACTTCGCACCGATAAATCGAGAACTCCTTGAAAAGCGCGAAACCCTACAGGCTCAGATCGACACCTGGCATCACCAGCATCGGGATGATTTTAGCTTCGCCGACTATTTCGCCGACTATAAAGCCTTCTTACAGAGTATCGATTATCTGGTTCCCGAGGGCCCCAGCTTTAGCGTAACGCCGCGCAATGTCGACCCAGAAATAGCCCAGCAGGCCGGCCCTCAACTGGTAGTACCCATTATGAATGCCCGATTTGCCCTAAATGCGGTAAATGCTCGCTGGGGCAGCCTCTACGACGCACTCTATGGCAACGACGTAATCTCCGAAGAGGGCGGTGCTGAGAAAGTCGGCGCCTATAACCCTGTTCGCGGCCAGAAGGTCATCGACTATGGGCGCGATCTGCTGGATACCGCAGTGCCTTTAGATAACGGCTCACACCATGCCGCGACCGGCTATCAGGTGGTTAATCAGCGTCTCCTGGTAACATTGGATAATGGGTCGGAGGCAGGCTTAGCCAATCCCGAACAGCTTGCTGGGTATCTGGGAACTGCCGAAAATCCTGCATCAATATTACTAAAAAACAACAGGTTACATCTTGAAATTCAAGTAGATTCCGCACACCAAGTGGGCTCTACGGACAAGGCCGGGGTCAAGGATATCGTTCTTGAAGCTGCCCTGACTACGATTATGGACTGTGAAGATTCCGTTGCCGCTGTAGATGCGGAAGACAAGGCTCTCGCCTATAGCAACTGGTTGGGCCTAAATAAAGGCACTCTCGAAGAGACCATTACACGCGGCGACAAAAGCTTTGTTCGCTCGATGAATCCTGATCGGGACTATCTGGCAACAGATGGCTCAAAGCTCTGCTTAAATGGCCGCAGCCTAATGTTTGTGCGCAACGTTGGCCACCTGATGACCAATCCTGCGATTCTCGATGCCCAGGGCAATGAGGTTCCAGAAGGGATTATGGATGGCGTGATCACCAGTTTGATTTCTCTCCACGATCTGAAGCGCACAGGCGGCCTGAGCAACTCCGCAGCCGGCAGCAGCTATATAGTTAAACCGAAAATGCATGGTCCCGAAGAAGTGGCGTTTACCAATGATTTGTTCGATGCCATTGAAGATGCTCTGGGCCTTGAGCGACACACCATTAAAGTCGGCATTATGGACGAAGAGCGTCGCACCTCGGTGAATCTTAAAGAGTGCATCCGCGCCGCTAAAGGCCGGGTGGTGTTTATCAATACCGGCTTTTTGGATCGCACCGGTGATGAAATCCATACCAGCATGCATGCCGGGCCCTTTGCCCTAAAAGCTGACTTAAAGGCGATGGCTTGGATCAGCGCTTACGAAGATCGCAATGTCGATATCGGTTTGGCCTGTGGCCTCAGGGGCAAAGCCCAGATAGGCAAGGGCATGTGGGCGATCCCGGACAATATGGCGGATATGATGCGCATCAAAATTGGCCATCCTCAATCCGGCGCCAATACTGCCTGGGTGCCATCGCCAACGGCGGCCACTCTGCATGCGATGCACTACCATCATGTGGATGTAGTGGCGGTGCAAGAGCAGGTGTCGCAGCGCAAACAAGCCAGTGTTGACGATATCTTGACCATTCCACTGCTTGGCAATCGTCAGCTCACTAGCGCAGAAATTCAGCTTGAACTGGACAATAATGCTCAGGGCTTGCTGGGGTATGTAGTGCGCTGGGTTGAGCAGGGCGTCGGTTGTTCAAAGGTCTTAGATATTAATAATGTCGGCCTGATGGAAGATCGCGCGACGCTGCGTATTTCCAGCCAGCATATGGCCAACTGGTTACACCACGGCATCTGTAGCTCAGGCCAGATAATGGAGACGCTAAAGCGCATGGCAGCGGTGGTTGACGGTCAAAACGCTGGCGATGCCGACTATGTTGCTATGAGCCCCAACTTTGAGCAGAGCATTGCCTTTAAGGCGGCCTGTGATCTGGTGTTTAAGGGTGACACTCAGCCCAGTGGTTACACTGAGCCATTGCTCCACGCCTACCGCCAGCAAGCGAAAGCTGCGAGGTAAGAGGCTCAAATGATGAAATCCACTCCCGATCTTTGCGACCAGTACCCGGAGCTGATTCAGGTGGTTGAACCCATGTTCAGCAACTACGGCGGTCGCGAGCGCTTTGGTGGCGAGATCGTCACGGTTAAATGCTTTGAAGATAATAGCGTTGTTAAACAGCTAGTGGCCACTGAAGGTCAAGGTCGGGTGATGGTAGTCGATGGCGGTGGCAGTATGCGCCGCGCCTGTCTTGGGGATATGTTGGCGGAAAAGGCATCAGCCAATGGCTGGAGCGGGTTGATTATCTATGGCTGTATTCGCGATGTGGATGAGATTATGGCTACTGATATTGGTGTTCAGGCTCTGGGTACGCACCCAATGAAAACCGCAAAGAAGGGTATTGGTGAGACGCAGATCCCAGTGACCTTTGGTGGTGTCACCTTTAACCCGGGGCATTATGTCTACGCCGATAACAACGGTATTGTTGTGGCCTCCCAGCCGCTTCTCTAGACAGTTCGTCTAAATCAACACCAGCTTCATAGCTATATGAGGCATATCCGCATCCATAAATTCCTCGCCGTAACTGACAAACCCAAGACCGCTGTAAAACGGTAGGGCAGTTAGCTGGGCATGTAAAAATAATTCAGGCAGTTGCTCTACCGCGGCGGTTTTAATCACCGCCCGCATAATGGCATCGCCGATTCCGCACTTGCGATTGGGCTTGAGCACAGCCATACGGCCAAAGTGGCCATCGGGTAACAAACGAGCCGTACCAACCGGCCTGTTCTCGTCGTCGTAGGCTAGCCAGTGAATACAGTCTGGGTCGAGGCCATCAAAATCCAGTTCAAGGGGAACCTGTTGCTCTTCGACAAATACCCACGTACGAATGCGCCGGATCTCGATTTCACTGGTTTGCCAGCTGATTTGTTCAACGCGGATTGAGGGTTTAACCTGCATATTTAGCCTTTATATGAGCATCTTCGGCAATCTGTTAATTCAAGGGGTAACATTAAACCATCTGCTGCTGAATTTCTTGCCGATTAATCGCAGGGTCAATACCCCGCAAAGAACTTTACTATATAGAGACTAAACATTGCCTTCTGCAACCGAATCAGAAAAGATGGCAGCATCGTTTTGCCTACGGCCCAACTAGAGATCAATTAGCATGATAAAAAGTCTGTTTCATACCGCCCATATTGTTGTTTTCCTGCTGGTCAGCAGTGTTGCCTTAGCCAACGAAAAAGCCATTATTGATCCCAGCGCACGCTTTCACCCAGTGGTCAGTGATCGTGGCATGGTGGTCTCCCAAGAGATGATCGCCAGTCAAGTGGGTGCGGATATTTTAGCCGCTGGCGGCAATGCCGTGGATGCAGCTGTGGCAACAGGCTTTGCTCTGGCCGTGACTTTGCCCCGGGCGGGCAATCTTGGCGGTGGCGGCTTTATGTTGGTGCACTTGGCGGAAGAGAATAAAACCATCGCCATCGATTACCGTGAGATGGCGCCGGGTTCCGCCTCCAAAGATATGTTCCTCGATGCTGAGGGTGATGTGGATAACAGCAAAGCGCGCTTTAGCATTCAGTCTTCAGGTGTCCCAGGTACCGTTGCTGGCCTGCTTCATGCCTTGGATAGCTATGGCACCATGAGCCTTAAGCAGGTCTTGCAACCAGCAATCGAGTTGGCTCGCGACGGTTTTCCGGTGTCCTTTGATCTGTCTTTATCACTGAAGGCGCGACAGAAGACATTACACAAAAATGCCGCCTCTAAAGCCTACTTTTATAAGGCTGATGGTTCTGGCTACGAATACGGCGAGACACTGGCGCAGAAAGATCTTGCCACCACGCTTGGGCGCATTGCCAAGGAAGGTCGCAGTGGGTTTTATCAGGGCAAAACCGCGGCGCTTATGGTTGCCGAGATGCAGCGCAGCGGCGGCTTAATCAGTCATAAAGACTTGGTCAGCTATAAGGTTGTCGAGCGTGCGCCGGTCTGTGGCGACTATCGCGGCAACAGCGTCTGCGCCATGCCACCGCCATCCTCTGGCGGCGTGCATATGTTGCAGATGCTCAATATTCTCGAAGGCTATGACCTGAATGCCCTGGGGCATAACAGTGCGGCCTATATTCACCGTCTGGTGGAATCCATGCGTCGAGCCTATGCCGATCGCAGCAGCTATTTGGGCGATCCAGATTTCTTTCCGGTGCCGGTGGCGGAGTTAACTGACAAGCAATATGCCGCTGAATTGCGTGGACAAATCGATCTGCAAAAATCGAGTCGCTCGGCCGATATCCGCCCGGGTCTCGACGGCACTTCAGCAGGCAGTGAAAGCACTGAGACCACCCATTTTAGTACCTGGGATCAGTGGGGCAATGTGGTGAGCAACACCTACACCCTTAACTTTTCCTATGGCAGTGGCATCTCAGTGGCTGGCGCAGGGTTTCTGCTGAATAACGAAATGGATGATTTTTCCGCCAAGCCCGGCTCCCCCAATGGCTATGGTCTGGTAGGTGGCGTGGCCAATGCCATTGAACCGGGCAAGCGACCTCTGTCGTCCATGACACCGACCATCGTATTCGACGATACCGGTGCGCCCATACTGGCCACAGGAAGCCCCGGTGGCAGTACCATTATTACCATTGTCATGCAGATGGTCTTGAATCATATCGACTTTGATATGAATGTAGCGGAAGCCACAGCAGCGCCGCGCATTCATCATCAATGGCTGCCGGACAGAGTGTTTTATGAGTCAGGGGTGTCAGTGGATACATTGCAGCTGTTGCGCGATATGGGCCACCAGCTAAACGATAAAACCAGCCGTCTCGGCGCGACTCAAAGCATTCAAGCGGGGGCTGTTGTTAAAGGCGCTGTTGATATAAGCACTGTTGATATAAGCACTATGGTTTATGGGGCCGCCGACTACCGTCGCGATGGTTCCGGTGCGGCGGTGCCTATTAATAGTGAGCCAGTAGCCGAAAAGTAGTAGAGAAGTAGCAGAGAAGTAGCAGAGAAGCAGCCGTCCAGTAGCCTTCCAGTAGGCAAAAGCCTACTGCTTAAGACCATTCTCATAATGGCTGATGCTGCCATCTGCATTGCGCAGATCGGCAGTTCGCTGTTCGCCAGTGTCATCCACCAGCATCTGATACTTGGGTGTGGTCATAAAGATCGCAAACCACTCCGCCAACAGTTTATCGTCATCCAAGGTTTCCAATATCAGCTTCTTCGCCTGCGCCACATAGGCTTCGGGGATCGGCCCCTGGGCTGACTCTGGTGTTAGTGGTGGATCAATTAGGTAGCGTGGCGCTGGGCCTCGACTGAGTAATTCTGTGGCCAAATCATCAAGCATTTCAGTGGCGGCGGGGGATCTAAAGCCCACAGAGAAAGTTGTACATTCACCAATAGCAACGCCGTGATGAGCAATCTGCGGCGGCAGATATAACATATCACCCGGCTCTAATACCCACTCATCGGTGGGAGCAAAATCAGCCAGTATTTTAAGATCGGTGTTCTCTGCTAAGGCAGTGTGCTCATCGCAGTGCTGACCAATCTGCCAGCGGCGCTGGCCAGCACCCTGAAGCAAAAACACATCGTAGTAATCAAAGTGCGGCCCGACACTGCCGCCGTCTTCGGCATAACTAACCATAATGTCATCGAGACGCCAGGAGGGTAGAAAGTCGAACTTGCAAAGTAGCTCGGCAACTTCAGGCACCCAGAGATCAACGGCCTGAACCAGCAATGTCCACTGGCTTTCTGGAAGATTAGCAAAGCGCTCTTCATCGAAGGGGCCATGCTCAAGCTGCCAGTCACTGCCAACCACCAGGCGAGACTCAACCTCAGCTTCTAGCGCCATACCGGCAAGCTCATCACCATCAATAGGTGGCTCAAAGTTGGGAATAGCGCCACGAATTAACAGTGGTTTTTTCTGCCAATAGTTGGCCAAAAAGTCTGCAGTGCTGATCTCGCCGAGAATACTCTGAAGTGAATCCATAGGTTTAAATATTCTTTGCTTGGTCGGCGGCATTGCCAATATAAGAGGCAGGCGTCATGGCCTTGAGTGCAGTCTTAGCTACTTCCGGCATATCCAACGTATCAATGAAGGTCTGAATGGTCGCCTGATCCATCACGTTGCCGCGGGTCAGTGCTTTGAGCTTTTCATAGGGTTCTTCAATACCATAGCGGCGCATAACCGTCTGGATCGGCTCAGCCAACACTTCCCAGCTATTATCCAGATCCGCAGCCAGCTTGACTTCATTGAGCTGGAGCTTACTCATTCCTTTAGTCAACGAGGCATAGGCAATCATGGAATAGCCGAGGCCAACACCCATATTGCGCAGTACCGTGGAATCCGTCAGATCGCGCTGCCAACGTGAGATCGGTAACTTGGCCGCCAGATGACCATAGAGCGCATTGGCTATACCCATATTGCCTTCAGCGTTTTCAAAGTCGATAGGGTTAACCTTGTGCGGCATCGTCGAAGAACCCACTTCACCGGCAATGGTTTTTTGCTTGAAGTAACCGAGAGAAATATAGCCCCAGATATCCCGCGCATAATCGATCAATATAGTATTGCTGCGAGCCAGGCCATCAAATAGCTCAGCTATATAATCATGTGGCTCAATCTGTGTGGTGTAAGGGTTGTAGTCGAGACCCAACTGCTCAATAAACTCTTGAGCCACCGCCTGCCAGTCAATCTCTGGGTAAGCTGAAAGGTGAGCATTGTAGTTGCCCACTGCACCGTTGATTTTGCCGAGCATGGGTACCGCTTTAATCTGTGTAATCTGACGCTCTAATCGATAGGCCACATTGGCCATCTCTTTACCCACAGTGGTGGGCGAAGCGGTCTGGCCATGGGTGCGGGCAAGCATGGCGGCGTTGGCATAGTCACGACCCATAGTGGCCAGATTCTGATGAATCTCTTGCAGGGCCGGTAGCACAATATTATCGCGGCCTTCTTTGAGCATCAGCGCGTGGGAGAGGTTGTTGATATCTTCTGAGGTGCAGGCGAAGTGAACAAATTCACTTACTGCATTGAGTTCAGTATTGTCAGCAATGGTCTCTTTAATAAGGTATTCCACGGCTTTAACATCGTGGTTAGTGGTGCGCTCAATCTCTTTAATGCGCAGTGCCTGCTCAAGAGTGAAATCATTCACCAGCTGCTCTAACAGACCATTGGCGGCAGCGGAAAACGGCGCCACTTCGACAATAGCGGGATGCTGTGAAAGATGCTGCAACCAGCGCACTTCAACTATGACGCGATAGCGAATCAAACCATATTCACTAAATACATTGCGCAGTGATTCAGTTTTGCTGCTGTAGCGGCCATCGATAGGGGAAACAGCGGTCAGAGAAGAGAGAGGTATGCTGGTCATTAAAAGTCCAAATGAGGTCATTAATTGAGCCGCGTATGATAGCGGAATCACTGTGGGATTTCAGATTATTTGCGCCTCAGTAAATGACGCGCGGGGATCCACCAGGCCTAGTTTTGCAGAGCCCGAATCAAGGCTTTGCGATAGACCACCAGGTGGTATCGCTTGCCGCCTAATTGACGCCAGAGAAAGGCGCTCCTGACAGCGGCAAACAGCAGGCAGCGAATGCGCTCGGCAACACCGGGCTGCTGTAGATAAATGGGATTGCCCTTGACCTGAATACGCTGGCGCAATGTGCTGATCGTCTGTTGATACAGCGAGGCAATATTGGCAAACACATTGTCGTGAATAACAGAAAAATGCTCGGCCTGGCGAGTCGCGCTATCGATGCCCTCGGCAATATTTTTTAACATTACCGGACGGCTATCCAACTGCCGTTCAATGCTGAGAATCGAGATGCCATAAACCAGGATAACACTGCTGAAGACGTCATTGCCCTTATGCTCACCGAGCAATAGGGTCATAGCCGCTACACCGGTTTGCAGATTTTGCTCTGAACCATAGAGATCGATTAAAGAGTCTGGATCTTGATTGAGCAGGGCACTGATACAAACTTCCATCTCATCGGTGGAGGCTTCGCCGGTATTGGCCAGCTTATCCACCAAGTGGCAGGCTTGAAATACGGCTGCTAGAGCCATAGCTTGATCATGCGTGGGTTTAGCAAACATCAGCGACTTCCATTTGACCATTCCACGTGGCTTCAATGGTGCCACCACCAAGGCAGTGATCGCCCTGATAAAACACCACTGACTGGCCCGGCGTTATGGCCCGTTGCGGCTCATCAAACTGCACCTCACAGCCAGTGGCTGTTGGTGTAACCAGACATTGTTGATCGGGCTGACGGTAACGAGCTTTGGCCATACAGGTAAAGGGGGAGGTGGGCGTACCATTAATCCAGTTGATACCCTCGGCGCGCAGATGATCAGTAAATAATAATGGATGCTGTGTACCCTGACCGACCACTAGGCGATTCGTTGTAAGGTCTTTTTGTAAGCTATACCAGGG
>Ga0115564_10001451_pt1 | contig 21640 bp, 25 predicted proteins | sample COGITO_mtgs_1105_7_FD_88680 | JGI IMG/M metagenome (GOLD analysis project Ga0115564, IMG submission 88680) | Pelagic marine microbial communities from North Sea - COGITO_mtgs_110523 | ecosystem: Environmental > Aquatic > Marine > Epipelagic | place: Germany:Helgoland, sampling site Kabeltonne...
GAGACGCAGCCGCGCAAGATCCTTCTGGTCGCGCCAATGTCAGGCCACTACGCGACACTTTTGCGATCAACCGTGAAATCCTTGATCCGCGATGCGGAAGTTTACGTTACCGATTGGCACAATGCCCGCGACATTCCAGTGTCCGATGGTAAGTTCGATGTGGAAGACTACACATTGTATCTTGTTGATTTCATGCGTGAACTCGGCCCTGACACGCATGTCATTGCGGTGTGCCAGCCAGCGCCTTTGACGCTAGCCGCGACTGCCTATCTGGCGGAACAAGACCCTAACGCGCAGCCAAAATCGCTGACGCTTATCGGTGGTCCAATTGACCCCAATGCGAATGCAACAGATGTGACCGACTTCGGCCACCGCGTAACGATGGGGCAATTGCAGGAAACCGCGATCCAACGTGTTGGCTTCAAGCACAAAGGCGTGGGACGCAAAGTCTACCCCGGCCTTCTACAATTGGCTTCGTTCATGTCGATGAACAGCGAAACCCACTCCAAAGCCTTTACGGACCAAATCATGCGCGCTGCGCAGGGTGAAGCGTCAGAGAACGACAAGCACAACAAATTTTATGATGAATATCTCGCGGTCATGGACATGCCTGCAGAATTTTATCTCTCTACGGTTGAGCGCATCTTTAAGAACGGCGAAATCGCTAATAATGAATTCGTGGTTGACGGACACAAGATCGATATTGGCAACATCACAACAGTTGCCGTGAAGACTGTCGAAGGAGAGAAAGACGATATTTCCGCGCCCGGTCAATGTGTTGCGGCATTGGATCTATGCACAGGCCTGTCTGATGCGAAGAAGGCCAGCCATATTGAAGCGGGTGCTGGTCACTACGGTATTTTCGCGGGCCGCAGCTGGCGTGACAATATTCGCCCCTTAGTTTTAGAATTTATCGACGCCAATAGCGCCGCTGCTAAACCAAAAGCGAATAAGGCAACAAAGAAAAAGGCCGCCGCAAAATAGCGCGTGATCGTTCCAAGTTTTAAATAGGCGGGTGTCGTGTTCGATGCCCGCCTTTTTCTATCCCAAAACCTCATCTATCATCGCTTGCGTCCCACGCGAAAATTCTAACGGGCAGGCATAAGCCTCACCTTGCATTGCACGCTGAAACGCTTCGACCTGCAAGACATAGTGATTTTCGCGGGGCCAGCGAAACACTTCGCTTGAGCCATCACTTTGAACAAGCTCAAGACGCGCTTCACCAAAGACCAGCGGATTAAACGGGGCCGTGAGACGCGCAATTGAAGTTTCTCCATGAAATTCAACGCATTGCCACGGGGTCATGCGCATAGACGTCGTGGTGTCATAAGTGAAGCCACCAAACTCTGCCGTCACTTGTGCATGCACATCGACACCATTTTCCAACGTCAGTTGCTTGGAAATAATGCGCGCGGGCTCCTGCCCCGTCACAAAGCGCACGCTGCCAAACGTATATACGCCGATGTCGCGCAAACCTCCGCCCCCGCGCGCCGCTTGTTGCCGAATATTGTCAACATCAGCGCGATTGTCGTAGCTGAAGGTGCTCGACACGCGACGCAAATCGCCAAGCGCACCGCTTTGCACCAAGTCCCGCATTTTTTGCCATTGGGGATGATGCACGATCATATAAGCCTCTGCCGCAAGCAAACCGGTCGCATCGCGTGCTGCGATCAACTCATCGATTTCAGCCACGTTCATTCCGACAGGTTTTTCAACGAGAACCGCTTTGCCAGCGGCAAGGCATTTCAGTGCCCAAGGCTGATGCATGTCATTTGGCAAAGGGATGTAGATTGCATCAATCGTTGGATCTGCAAGCAGCGCGTCATAATTGTCATAAATCTTTAAATTCGGCGCAAAATTCTGAAAAATAAATTCTTTTTCAGGAGCACTTGTCGCCAGCGCCGCTAGTTCTGCACCCGCCGCGGCCGTAATCGCAGGCCCCATATGTTCTCGCGCAAACTTCGCAGCACCTAAAATCCCCCAACGTGTCGTGCTCATGAAAAGCCCCCTCTCAGACTTGAGAGGAGGCTATCATTTACATAGCATTTATCAACGTTTACGCGCTAACAAGCATGCCTTTTTCTTCCGCCAAGCTGCGCATGCGCTCTTGCAGCTTCTCAAACGCGCGCACCTCAATTTGGCGAATGCGTTCGCGGCTAACGTCGTACTGACCACTGAGATCTTCAAGCGTCACAGGTTTGTCGGACAAACGACGCTGCACAAGGATATCTTTCTCACGATCATTGAGCACGTCTATCGCATCAGCAAGCATTTCACGACGCGCTTCCAATTCGTCGCGTGCTTCATAATCACCCGCCTGATCGGCATCTTCGTCCTCGAGCCAATCTTGCCACTGCATGGTGCCTTCGCCGTCAGAGCCAACTTGCGCATTCAAAGATGCATCGCCACCCGACATACGGCGGTTCATGGAGATAACTTCGGTCTCCGTCACCCCAAGATCATGCGCAATACGTGCCACGTTTTCGGGATGCATATCGCCTTCTTCCAACGCACCAATGCGATTTTTCGCTTTGCGCAGGTTGAAGAATAGCTTTTTTTGGGCCGACGTCGTGCCAAGTTTCACCAGAGACCAACTGCGCAGTATGTATTCTTGAATAGCCGCGCGGATCCACCACATCGCATATGTGCTGAGACGGAAGCCCTTTTCGGGATCAAAGCGTTTCACCGCCTGCATCAGACCAACATTCGCCTCGGAAACGACTTCAGCCTGTGGCAGGCCATAGCCACGATAACCCATCGCGATTTTCGCGGCGAGACGTAGGTGAGACGTTACCATCTTATGCGCCGCAGCCGTGTCCTGCTTTTCGACCCAGCTTTTGGCGAGCATGTATTCTTCTTCCGGCTCCAACATCGGAAACTTGCGGATTTCCTGCATGTAACGGTTTAAGCCACCTTCAGGCGTTGGTGCGGGTAGATTTGCGTAATTGGCCATGTCCCTGCCCCTTATGTTTAGTGCGTTAAAATGAGTTATTCAGTGCACTGCGATGTTTCAAGACCTCCGCAGTTTTGCGGTGTTGAAATGGAAGTGGGCTTTGTGCGACGGAGTTTCCAGTTTTTTGTCCGCGCGTTCACGCGCATGTGCTTTGCGAAGTGTTATGTACGCAATTTCTGTAACAAACCTGCGATATCATCGGGCAAATCCGCTTCAAAGCGCAACATTTCACCACTGATCGGATGCTCAAACCCAAGAACCGCCGCATGCAAAGCTTGACGATTGAAGGTTTTCGCGGCCTCTAAGCTCACTTCGCTAAGCGCTTTAGCAGGCAGTTTTCGGCGTCCCCCATAGGTCGGATCCCCAAGCAAGCCGTGCCCCACATGCGCCATATGCACACGGATCTGATGAGTGCGACCGGTCTCAAGGCGACATTCCACGAGTGCGAGACAATGCGGATTGCCAAAACGTTCAATCGTGCGTGCGCGTGTGACGGCGTGCCGACCATTCTCGAACAGAACCGCTTGGCGTTGGCGGTCATGTTTATGACGCGCGAGTTGCGTGGTGACTTTCAACACACCACCTGTTTCAAAGCTAACCCCGCGCACGCCGCGAATACGTGGATCAGAAGCCTCTGGCGCGCCTTGCGTCACCGCCAAGTACGCCCGTTCTGCCGTGTGGGCTGCGAACTGAGCAGCAAGACCATGATGGGCAGCGTCAGATTTAGCCACAACCAAAAGGCCTGTGGTTTCCTTATCTATCCGGTGCACCACGCCCGGACGCTTGGAGCCGCCAACTCCCGAGAGTTTACCTGCAAAGTGATGCAAAAGTGCGTTGACGAGCGTGCCAGACGGCGTGCCGGGTGCCGGATGCACTACCATGCCCGCAGGTTTATTAACCACAATCAGATCGTCATCTTCATATATAATTTCGAGAGGAATATCCTCAGGCTCAATATGGCTATCAACCGCCTCTTCAACAGTTATGTCGACCCGCGCGCCTGCTTTGATCTTCGCCTTTGGGTCAGTCTGCACAGCACCATTGATTGTAATCGATCCTGCCTCTAGTAGCTTGGCGATACGGGTGCGGGACAGCGACGCGCTCTCTGGCACATCACGCGAAAGCGCTTTATCAAGGCGCGCAGGCGGATCGTCTTGAACCGCAAAAGATATAATGGACACGCCCATGTTGCCCCCTGAGCAAGAAATTGAGGAACCCGCGCAATTGCGTTTCCTGCGCCGTCTGGTGACTGTGCTGACGGCGGTGATGATTGGCGGCGTTGTATTGATAATAGCATTGCTTGTCATCCGCTTGAATGATAAACCTACGATTTTTCCGGAAACCGTTGTCTTACCAGCTGGCGTCAAAGCAAAAGCCGTGACTATAGGCGAGACATGGTATGCGATCGTCACGCAAGGCGACGAAATTCTAATATTCGAACGCCTCAGCGGCAAACTTCACCAGCGTGTGCTGATTGATATCAAAGACTAACTGCGCGTGGTCTAGAGTTTTCGCGTTAACCAATCATTTAATAAATCATTGAACTGATTGCATTTGCGCGAATAAATTAACCCATCCTTTAAGGCTTGCGGCAGAAGTCGCTTCCTCTCACCGCCTTCCAAATCTTCTATTTCAGTCTTGGAGACATGCGTGAGAGTTCCCCTTTTTATTTTACCTTTGCTTTGTATGGCTGCATTGTCAGCTTGCGCAAACGACAAAACCTTGCATTTCGTGGCAGGTGCGGCCGCGTCGAAATACGTGACCCATCAGACCCAAAGCCCCATCAGTGGGTGCGCCGCCGCCCTGACCACTGGGATCGCGAAAGAGGTCTATGATAGCAAATTCGGCGGCGCGGTTGAAGCTTATGATGCAATTGCAACGAGCGTTGGGTGTGCTTGCACAGTCCGCTTTTGAAAGCGCCGTTTAGCCGTGCTTGGGATCCTTTGCACGGCCAAGAGACTCTCTTATCTGCAAATGGCTGTCCAGCTTTTCAGATTTTCCAGTACTGGTTTTTTCAACCATCGCCGCCAATTCAATCGCAGCGTGTTGGCCCATTTTGCGGTGCGGCACATGAACCGTGGTCAGTTCAGGCGAGACAATGCGCGCGAGTTCGATATCGTCGAAACCTGTGATCGACAGATCGCGCGGTACCTCGATACCAATCCGCTTGGCGCGCATTAGTGCACCAACGCCAAGCACATCATTGCTGCACATCACCGCCGTCATCTCTGGCCTGCGCTGAAGCAAGGCTTCCAAAGCATCACCGCCATTTTCAATTTCATAGGGCGTTTCAATTACTTCGAGCGAAAGAGGATCAATCCCTGCTTCTGCGACAGCCTCTTTGATGCCATGCAATCGCTCGCCCGCGCGGTCATTGCCTTTGGTAATCGCAGAAATCACACCTATCTTACGGTGTCCTCGCGCTAGCACCTCTTGGGTCAACAGTTTCATCGCAGCACGGTTATCAAAACCGATTGCGGGATGCTCATAATCCGGCGAATAGGCCCAAGCCGTCAAAGCCGGCACATTCTGACGTTTCAAATATTCATATACCGACGGGTCGCGGTCATAACCGATCAACAACAACCCATCTGCGCCGCGCGCAACCAGCGCTTTGATCTGCTCCTCTTCGACCTCGGGCTTATATGCAGAGCTTGAAACTAAAAGAGTATATCCACGTGCGTGCAGCTCTTCTTGAAAGGCTTGTAACCCTCTGGCAAAGATTGCATTTTCCATTGTCGGAATGATCGCACCAATCGTAAACGTGCGCTTCGCGGCCATAACACGGGCACCAAAGTTGGGCGTGTATCCCAAGGCGTCAACTGCATCCATGACGCGGCGACGCGTGCGCTCAATCACAAGATCAGGACTATTCAAACACCGCGAAACCGTGGCGGTAGACACGCCCGCCACCTTGGCCACGTCTTCAAGTGTCGGCGTTGAGTGTTCGCTGTTCATCAGTCGTTGAGCCTACGCATTGCACATTAGTTTTGCGGCAAAGGTATGCCAAAGAAAGCGAAGTGAAAAGGAAGGAGAGTTTGGTACCGCCTCCCCGGCTTGAACGGGGGACCTCTGGTTCCACAAACCAGCGCTCTAACCAACTGAGCTAAGGCGGCACACATCCGCGATGTAGCTTTAGCATTGTTCGATTGCAAGACCCTTTTCGAGGTCTAGAGCGTGATTTCCCATTGTTGCTCGATCAGGGGAACACCGAAGGAGTGAACGGGCTTGGAGGACAAGCAAGCCCAACCGGTTCGGGTGTATAGCGCGCAAGCTGATTCGTGGCTTTCATGGGTCCACAGCGACATGCGTTGAAATCTTCGGGCTTTCGCAAATGCCATGCAATGCGCGAGTAAACGTTTACCAAGTCCAAAGCCACGTACCTCTGGCATGCACAGAAACAGGCGTAGTTTTGCCGTTTGATCATCAAGCTTAACGCAAAAAATGCTACCCAATCGCAGCCCATCTTTTTCGCGTGCGATCCATCCCATTTCGCAGCTCGGATCACTGTTCGCTTCGAAATCCTTCAAGATGTCGTTAACGAGAGGGCCAAAACTATCGTCAAATCCGTCGTTGCGACGGTAAAGCGTCTAATGGCGTTCAACCAACCAAGTGTGATCCGCAGGTGTGTAATGGGTCAGTTCAATCTCGTTCATGCAGCAAGTCAAAGGTAGATCACCTTGCAGAGCAAGGGGTTTTTCAGTAGCGGAGACAGGGTAACTTCAAAGGATACACATCATGGGCATTAATACCGAGCGCGATATTGAAGCGAACATGCAGATCGGCCCGACCGACGCAGGCATGGTCCGTATCTTCATTGAAGGCGACGGCATTGAGATCCCGATGGATTTTGATCCTGAGGAAGCCGAAGAAATTGCTGAAGAAATTCGCGCGGCTGCGTCACGCGCGCGCAATACGGGCAATTCCTAAGTGTGATCGCTATTTGTGACGCTCACCCGGGCCGATCATTTCGAAATCGGTAATTTCGAATTCATAATATCCATTGCGATCCCCTTTTTCGGCCCACGCAATAAGTTTGCCTTCGGAATTGTGAAAAATTGCATGCACCGTTTGGATCGCACGGTAGCACCAGTCGGCGTCCGGATATTAAAATTTCACCATCATTGTCGTCTCTCCCTATCCCCAAACGCGCCCCATCGGATCGCGCAAGCTTTGCAAGCGGCGCGCCGCGCTCATTGCAAATTTCTGAATGATCACCTTCCGGCGTGCAGGCCCGAGCTTTTCCTCGGGTCCTATGCGAATGATCTCCGCATCATAACTGTCCCCGACCAGTAACCCCGTGTCCTCCGGCAATAGGTCCGTCGGGAAATCCATATCCACCGCCCAGAAATAGCGGTCACACCAAGCAAGATAGCCTTCCCATTTCTTGTCTGTTTGGAAATCCGCTTTGGAGGACTTGCATTCGATGACCCACAACTCCCCCTTTGGGCCAAGGGCCAGAACATCCACCCGCAAACCTTTGGCGGGCACGAATTCCTCAAGGCACACAAATCCCATGCTGGACATATGACGACACACGCCACGCGCCAGAAGCTGGCCGGGCGTCAGGTCGATCATTTGATTATCAGTGACGTCATCCATTCCGCAAACATCGAACAAAGTAAGAACAAACGCAAGCCATCTGTTTTCTCGCGCGCCCTTGCCGAAGCCGTTGCAAGCCCCTAAGCTGGACAGTGGCGGTTTCTGCCCTTCTTGTTTTACGGTAGCATTCCAGTGGCCTTAAGCATTTCCTAGGGAGCTGGCTCTGTTTGGACCCTGGTCCACTTACCTGGCACCCACCTGTACATACAGGTCCTCGGGAATCAAAACCAGAACGGTTGCGTGCGGTTCCGCCACATTTGCGCTAAAACTAAAAATCGGGCGTTAGATTAAACAGGTCGGGTTATTTTGTTCGCTCGCTGCAATCGGTTTGGCTGGCTACGTTGAGCCAAGAACGGACTAAGCGTCGACACCCACGACTGCAAACTACACTGAAACCAGCCTGGCGGGGCTTTCAGCGGTCCGTCCCTATCCAAACCTTGACTACGTTTGCCAAGTCATTCGCGAGAATGATGCAATTTGTGAGCCAGCTGACAATGGAAGCTTTTTTATCGCTTGCCCCAAGTATGTGCACGGTGTGCTTCAGGATCGCAAAAACGAAGGCGCGAAAATACTAGTCCATTAAAAACAATGGAAAATTTTGACGTTCGTTTCCAAATAGCCCGAAGAAAAGCGGGCTAAAACGCCTCTGGTTTCGCCTCACGTGCCACGTGATCCAGAACCGCGTTCACAAAGCGGCTTTCTTTACCTTCAGGGAAAAAGGCCGCCGCGATATCAACGAATTCTTTGATCACAACTTTTGGCGGTGTGTCACTGGCCACTAACTCTGCACCAGCCGCACGGAACAAACCGCGCAAAGTCGGATCGATACGCGCAATGGGCCATTTGGCGACCAAGGCACGGTCTGTCATTTGGTCAATCTGCGCTTGATGGTTCACGGCATCGTTCACCAGCGCGCTGAACACATCCACATCGCCATCGACAAATTCCATATCCTCATAGATCGCGCCAAAGCGGTGATCGAGAAATTCGTGGATAATGTTGTCCGTTGTCTGACCAGACACTTCCATTTGATAGAGCGCCTGCACCGCGTAAAAACGCGCGGCGGACTTCATTTTGCGTTTGGCGTTGCCAGAGAGGCCAGATGTTTCAGTGCTCATGCGAGGTCGTTTCCTTTGCCAAACCCAGCGATCTGATGCTCATCTGCGGCAGGTTTGAACCCGACGCCCTTGCGCTGACCGCCCCACTTACGAGCGAGCGCAATCAGATGCAAGGCCGCAGCCGCCGCGCCGCCCCCTTTGTTTTGATCCGCAGGGTCGGCACGCACCTCTGCTTGGGTGCGGCTCTCAACAGTCAGGATGCCATTGCCGATGCACAGGCCTTGCAGGCCGAGCAACTGTAAAGCGCGAGAACTGTCGTTGCAGACCGTGTCGTAATGAGTGGTTTCACCGCGAATAACGCAGCCCAGTGCGACATAGCCATCATAGTTACTCAATCGTTCCGCGATGCCAACGGCGGTTGGAATTTCCAACGCACCTGGCACTTCAATCACCTCATATGTGCCGCTAGCCGCCTCAATTTCAGTGACAGCGCCCGCGAGCATATGGTCCGCGATGTCCTTGTAATAGGGCGAGACAACGATCAGCAGCTTGACGGGTTTGTCAAACTCCGCGCGTGGCAGGATGTAGTGTTGTTCGTGTCCAGCCATTTATCCAAGCTCCGAAATTTTACGGGTTCCAGTGATTTCCAACCCATACGCCTCAAGACCCACAACCTTTGGCGTTGGGGAGTTGGTTAGCAATTCAAGCTTGCTCAACCCCAAAGAGCTTAAGATTTGCGCGCCAAGTCCGTACTGACGCAGGGTTTGCGGCGACGCATCGTGATCCGCATCAAGTTTCATAGCCGTGTCGCGTAGCAAGACAACAACACCGCGCCCTTCGGCAGCAACTGCCTCCATCGCGTGACCAAACTCAGCGGCACGACCCTGTGGGCCAGTGCCGATCACGTCCTGCATCGGATCCATTGCGTGCATGCGGGTCAGCACGGGTGCATCACCGGAAATGTCACCCTTGATTATCACGATATGCTCTGCTCCTTGGGTTTCATCCGCGTAAATGCGCATTTGCCATTCGCCACCAAATTCTGACGTGATCGTCTCTTCAGCGCGGACTTTCACAAGATTGTCGTGCCGTCTTCGGTATGCGATGAGATCGCTAATCGTGCCGATTTTGAGACTATGCTTCTGCGCAAAAATCACCAGTTCGGGCAGACGAGACATGGTGCCGTCTTCACTCATGATTTCGCAGATCACGCCAGATGCGTTCAAGCCGGCAAGACGGGATACATCAACAGCCGCTTCGGTGTGGCCCGCGCGGACCAGAACACCGCCATTGCGGGCTTTCAAAGGAAATACGTGGCCCGGCGTTGCGATATCTGCAGCCCCCTTGCCCGCATCAATTGCAACCGCGACCGTGCGCGCGCGGTCATGGGCAGAAATGCCTGTGGTGACGCCTTCACGCGCTTCGATAGAAATCGTGAAGGCAGTTTCATGGCGCGAGGAATTGTTCGTGCTCATCAACTCAAGCCCAAGCGCTTCAATCCGTTCAGCGGGCAGCGCGAGGCAGATCAAGCCGCGACCATGCGTGGCCATGAAATTGATCGCTTCGGGCGTGGCCATTTGTGCAGGGATCACCAAATCGCCTTCATTCTCGCGATCCTCGTGATCAACAAGGATAAACATACGACCGTTGCGCGCATCCTCGATAATCTCTTGCGCCGCAGAGATCGCGTCGCGCCAGTTTTCTTCAACGGGTCCAGGTTTTTCAAAGCTCATGGGCGTGCCTTTCATTCTATCCCTTCGCAAATAGCCGATGCACCGCTGCAAGGCCAGTATAACAAAGCGTCAACCGAAGATATCCTCAACCACGTCCTTGGCTTCTTCAAACAACCACTTCAACGTTGCGGCGCTTCTTCTTTTTCGGTTTTTTGAAGCTTTTGGACGCAGCCTTATGAGAGATTGCAGGCTTTCGTTCCTTTTGCGGCTGCCGTTGTGGCTTTGGCTCTAACAGCAACCGCTTCATCACGTGAATAGGCGCACCACAAGACCCGCAGCTGAGTTAATGACTTACCTTGCCGCGCAGCACTAAGGCCGCCCGCGTGCCACAATAACAACAGGTCGTGATCTTCGCTGGATAGCTCACAGGATGCTCTTTCGTGATTAAAGCGTGAAACACGCGAGGTGCGCTCACCGTTGCTTAGGGTCTCAGTCTCTTTCGCTCTTGAGGTAGAGCATTGATTAAGAACTTTAAGAGGATACAAAATGATATCTCCACTTGCCCGTTTCTGACGCGTCACCCGACATGCGCGCGCATACGTTTGAAAAGGTCTCACGCACCATCGGGTTTGTTGCCATCGTCTTGCCTTTGGTCTGTGTGATCGCAGGCGTAATCCGCGTCATCCCTCCCAACGATTTGCAAAACTCGATCTTCCACTTTTACTACATCCCGTTTTTGGGCGACTTCTTCGTGGGATGTCTGATTTTCAACGGCATTTTGCTATTGTTCACGTTCCACACGAATGGCGTCCCCGTTCCGGGCTGGCAAAACTTAAGCAGCCGCGAGAGCCTGATGATGCGTTTTGCCGGTGTCTCTTCGATCATGATCGCGTTGTTTCCCACGGGTGGCCCAAGCGACAGCTATTCAAAATCAGAGTTAATTCGCGTCTTTTCCCAGTTCACTAAGTATCCTGATGAGGTCGGTGGATCGATCGCAGCAGCCACGCCTGCGTTCGATTTTCAAAACCTACATTGGCTACTGGATCTCTATTGGCAAAAAATTTTCGCTGGTGTGATGTTCGCGATCCTCGCTTATTTCACCTACTGCGTCTTCACGCGCGTCCAGATGGATGCGTCGAGACTGAAAGCCGATGAACTCACCCCGCAAAAACTAAAGCGCAATCGCTACTATCGTTTTTTCGGCATTGTCATCGCGCTTTCCACCGTTGGCCTTATCATTGGTGTCTTTGGCCTCGTGATCTCACTAGGGACATGGGATCATTACAACGCAACATTCGCACTTGAGGCCTTCGCATTGCTAGCCTTCGGCTTTGCGTGGCTTATCAAAGGGCGATATTTTACGTCTTTAAACGACTAACGTGGCAGGCTGGCGTACAGGGCCACAGCGGCGGCGTTTGACACATTGAGAGACCCAAAGGCCCCCGCGAATTCGACCTTCACGAGCGCATCTACGGTGTCTTTGGTCTTCTCGCGCAAGCCAGGTCCCTCTGCGCCCATGACCAGCGCAATGGGGCGATCGCGTTTGCCCTCAAGATATGAGTCAATCGTTTGCTCTGCCTCGCCGTCAAGGCCGATCACGAGGTAGCCCATTTTCTGCAAGCTTTCGATGCTTTCGGCCAAATTGCGAATGCGCAGATAAGGTTGACGCTCCAGCGCACCACTTGCGGTTTTAGCCAACGCACCCGTTTCTGGCGCAGAGCCGCGATGCGTTCCGATCACAGCGGACGCGCCGAACACCTCCGCGGACCGCAGGATTGCGCCTACATTATGCGGGTCTGTGACACGATCCAAAAGCACCGCGCGCGGAACGGCCGCAGTACCGCCAATGCAAACGTCCTCAAGACGTCCCCAAGTCAGCGGCTTCACTTCCAATGCAGCCCCCTGATGCACGGATTGCGGATCTAGGGGCGCGTTGAACTTGCGCGGCTCGCACATCTCCGGCTCCATACCCGAAAATGCAATCGCTTCGCTCAGCTTATCCATAGCGTTTCGCGTGACAACAAGTTTCAGCTTAGTGCGCTCCGGATTCATCAAAGCATCGCGCACCGCGTGCAACCCGAAGAGCCAAACCGTCTCCGCATCAGCCGCCTTTTTATCTTGTTCTTTTTTAACGACCCACTTTGGTTTTTTCATCGTCTTCATCCTTTTGGCGCGGCTTCACCCCTGCTCTATCGAAAAGACCTGACATCGCAAGAGTTTTTCGGCTTGACGCACATAAGGGCCGCTAGTAATCACCCGCTCACGCTTCGAGTTTTCTCGCAGCAGTGGGCGACAGGCCGCAAGGTGTGGCAGGGGACTGTAACTCCCTCGCGGAGACGCACGCCTGGTTCGATTCCAGGGTCGCCCACCATTATATAAGAAATTGATTTATTTATATAAAATATATTCCCAATATATCGAAACGTCCCAAAGCTAGATGAATTTTCACGCCGTTAACAGTCATATGGCAGATGGCGGAATCACAACTAAAACACACCGATCCAACGATAATGCGGCGACCGCCCCGTCGCGATCATGAGATGGTGTTGTTGGTGATGCGCGCCGATTGTCATCAATCCAAAGAATCCCAGTCCCAGCACTTGGTTTAGCTCTTCATCTGATCCGACCTGAACTAGCATTGAAGCACCACCTTCAACTTCCCCAGCGATGACGGCCCAATCCGATGCCCCCTGCAACATCAGACTGTGTGCTAACATCATGCGTCTGATGGACGATGCCACCACATCATCTCCCGTGACTATGAACATCACACTCGTTCCATCGACCGTTCGTTCAACCGACGCCTTGGTCGTCACATTGTCCATATCCACAAGGTGATCACGCAGAGCTTTGATATCTACCTGCGCCCAATCCGTGTTTGGATCATCACGCAGCAGGGTGACGATCTCCGCAATCGCTGCGAACTGTGACTGACCCGTTTCATTAGGTGACCCCGACATGTGCGCATGTTGTGCCATCAGTGCGGTGGGTTCCTGCTGGCTTGGACTTCGCGTTCCCGCTTAGACCAAGTTGACCTGATGTAGGCGAGGATATCCCATATCTCGTCATCGGTGAGTGTTTCGCCAGAACCTGGCATCCCGCTATTGAACCCAGTTACACCCCTGATCTCCAATGCAGCAGCGCCACCGAGCTTGGTGTATTCGAACAGCAGTTCATCATCATGGTGCTACGTGTGACCTGTCCCGTCATGCGGCGGGGCTGGAAGCACACCATCGGCGTTCAGGGATTGCCAGTTCGGCTGTCCCTCAAGGTTGGCACCGTGGCACGACGCACAGTTGTCCGCATACAGACTTTGCCCTGCAACAATGTCGCGGTGATCCCCGTTGTGATCAGCACTGGCTGTGGAGGCCAGCGACAGCAAGATTGGGATCACCCACCTCATGCGACGTTCACCCACGTGCGCATTCCGCCAACAGCATGGCTGAGCATGTGGCAGTGCAGCAGCCAGCGACCAGGGTTGTCGAAGACACATATGACATCACGGCTTTCACCAGCGTTCACCAGAGTGGTGTCCCGCAGATCACCCAAGGCTCCGTTCTCATCGACTTCATAGAAGTGGTGACCGTGCAGATGGATGCCATGCGGGAACGATGTGTCGTTTACGAATGTGATCCGCACCGTTTCGCCATTCTGGAATGATCCGAATGGGTCGGCTTGCAGGTCCGAGACGTTGTTGAAGGCCCAGATGTTATCACCATCATGGCGACCGCCCATTGCACCACCCATCATCATCAACGTCAGATGTTGCGAAGGTTCAGCCGGTGTTGGTAGGTCAGGTGGTAACAGTGCTAGGATCGTTCCAGCCTTCCTATCCGTATTTGTGCCACTCACAGCCAGGTCAGCCAATCGATATGGTCCCTGACGGGTCAACATGTCAAATCCAACAGGGCCACTGATATCTACGATCAGGTCTGCCCGTTGTGCAGGTGCGAGAGTGAGTTCTGTCATCGGACGTGGTTCAGGTAGGGCCATACCATCCAAAGCTACGACCGATCCTCTGACGCCGCTTACCGCTACAGGAAAAATGCGGTTCGTCGCTGCATTGATCAGCCTAAACCTAACCCGATCCCCCATCCTCACTTGATCTTGGGACAGGAATGCACGGGCGAAGTTACCCATGTGACCGCCATGGGCGACACTGTGCATGTCAGTGAACTCTTCGGACAGGTTACCATCTGCCTGAATCTGCCAATCTGCCATCAACACAGCGATGTCGTGATCGATATCTGGGGGTGTTTCATCCTCAACAATCAACGCGCCCATCATGCCGCGTGCGACTTGTTCATGAGAAATGTAATGCGAATGATACCAATAGGTACCTTCGTCAGGTGGGACAAAGCTGTAGGTTTTAGTGTCAGAAGGATTGATCAGGTCCTGCGTCAACATCGGGACACCATCCATTTGGTTTTTCAACCTGATGCCGTGCCAATGCACCGCTGTGCCTTCATCAAGGCCATTCTCGACATCGATGTTCACACGCTCCCCCCGACGCACCCGTAGTTCTGGACCTGGCATTGATCCATTGAAGCCGAGCATAGATGTCACGCCATTTCCATCTGGTAGGATTTGTTGCGTCACCGCTTCTGCCTTCAATCGCAACGTATCTTCGGCTGCAAATGTGGGCATAGGTAAAATCGCGGTGGCCGAAACGGAGGCCAAGAAGTGTCGTCTATTCATGTGGTGCCTCATGTTGGCAGAGTCAGGTATGTTGTCAAAAGAGCGGTCGTGCCAAGCACAGTAAGGATGACAATCCATTCAACCGATATAGATTTGGAAAGATGGCTCGCAGCGGCTGGATCACCTGCTCGGAGCGCGGGAATGAACCGAAGCTTATTGGCCGCAGCCAACCCCAGCAGACCGCCTACGAGAAGAACCTTGATGATCAATGCCTGCCCGTATCCAGTTCCGACAAGAGCAGTGAAGGTCCCGACAAGCTGGTAGCCCATGTAACCACCAACGATGATCAGCGCGGGGACCGAGACGGTCGCAACAACGCCAAATCGATGCCCCACATCCGCAGCCAAATTATAAGTATCGGGTGACGATGACAGACGTTTCAATGGTGTGAGAACACCGATCCACAGGGCAACAGCCAGCAAGTGCAACGTCAGAGCAATGTCGAGCAGCGTTGTGCCACGGCTGGAGACGTGTCCGACGTGATCGAATGACCAGAGCGCAATCACACCACCTAACACAGAGACCCAAGTCCCAAAACGGCCCATGAACAGGCCAGCGATCAACAGACTAAGACCTACCAAACGCAACAGCAAAGCAGTGCCAACAGATGTGGTCCAAAGTAGACCCAACATCTCTGGATCAATCATACCGCTGACATCACCCGTCAGGCTGGCTCCACGTAGTGAGAAAGCGAGGATGGTTGCCGTCAACCCAAGAACGGCGAATGCTGCGGCCAGAACACGTGTGCGGTCCAGCCGAAACATCAGCGTCGCCATGACAGTGCCAGCCGCAGTCATCACGCCAAGGTAAAGGGCAAATTTCGTGACGATGGCCGCCAGTCCGAGCGTATCAGGCATCGTTATTCTACACTGAAGCTAAAGCTACCGTTCAGAGCATGGCCATCCAAACCAAGCCCACGCCATTCGATCACATAGGTTCCCGCTCCCATATCGTGCATTGGTAAGGCAAACTCCTGCGTGAAAGCCGTTTGTTCGCCAAGGTCCATGTCCATGCTGTGTGTGTCGGCATGTGTGATCACTACCCGCGTCAGGCGTATGTCACCTTTGAAGCCCATCAAGACTTCGGTCGGCATCTCCGTGACAGTGGCCTCGTTAGCTGGTGTTGTTGCATCAAGAGGCGAGTGCGCCATCGCTCCAGTGGCCCAAATCCCGATCATGCCCGCAAGTAGTATAGCTTTCATCGTTTTTTCCAGTCTTGTTGTTGGAGATCAATTGATCCCGTTGGCACGTTGCAGTTCTCGAATGTAAGCGATGATCATCGTCAAATCGCCCCGTGTTACCCCCTCAACGGGAGGCATATCACCAAACCGCCAATGATGCGCCCGAACGCCCAAAGCAGCAGCCCGTTGGAACGCTTCGTCGCTATGATGGCCCGGTTCATAGATGATGTGGACCAGTGGCGGTGCGACACCATCTTGGCCCGCTGCGTTCAGCCCATGGCAAACCGCACACTTGGCTTCAAATCCAAGTTGTCCGATTTGCGCATTCTGCGACAGTGTTTCAGGCAACAGCACATTGGCGAGGACCGCGTTCTCCGCATTGATAGCAGTTTCAGTCATGGTTGTCTTTGATAGTCTGGGCCACATCGCGTAGCCCACGCCACCTGCAACAACAATAGCAGCAATTGCGATAATCGATTTCAATGAAGACATTGATCCCCATGTCTTTTTGCTACAGCTAAGCCTTCCAGTAGGTGGAGGGTCAAATGTTAAATGATCACAGCTTCGAGAGCATCCAGATCGCCATGCCGATCATCATCAGGTTCTCGGTAAGCGACACGAACCCCAGTGGAACTTTGCTGTCTCCGCCAACGCAAGCGCACTTGAGTTCGCGTTTGTCGATGTAGACCGCCTTGAACACACTGATCGCGCCAATGCTTGCCACGAACAATGCTGCTGGTGCTGAAATCCATGTGAGAACACCCGCCATCATGAGCAGCCCCGCACCTGTCTCAACAAACGGATAGATATATCCATATCGAACCCAGCGCTGAGCCAGCAGGTCATAATTCAAGAACATAGTGGCGAACCGTTCAACGTATTGCAGTTTTTGCAGACCCAACAGCACCATCGATATCGAGATGAACCATTCCACTGTCCGCCCCGTGAATACGGTACCCAACGCCACCCAAGTCACAGCGATGGCCATCAACAAAGCAACCGCGAACTTGAAGCCGAGTTGAAACCGATGGCTAAACTTGAGAACAAGCTGAAACGGAGCTCGATACCGGATTAGAAGTATCAAATATACACTGCCAGAATATAACTATGCTACAGCCAAACGCTGCATTGGAAGGAGCATGTCGTCGTACAAACCTCCGGAAAAACTTCTCACGAGAGCCAATCTAAGGTATCCTTCGTCGCCCGAGCACCAGGTTTGTATTCAGCGCCAAGTGGCGTCTGCCATTCCAACTTGTCAATTTGTTCAAACAGCCAAGGGTAGTTGATCTCGCCATGATCCGGCGCGCCCCGATCAGGAACCGAAGCGAATTGAATGTGCCCGACAAGGTCGCCCAAGTCCTTTAGCCGCGTGAGTAAGTCGCCCTCGGTGCGCGCGACATGATAGCAGTCAAACATCAATTTCAGGTTCGGTGCGCCCACCTTTTTGATAATCACTCGCGCATGCTCTGTCGTTTCCAAAAAGTATCCGGGTGCGTCGTGACGATTCAAAGGCTCAATGAGTATCGTCAATTCGGGCGCTTGCTCGCAGGCGTAGATGAGATTGGCGACAAAGCAGGCTTCCGCCTCAGACCCATGTGCAAAGCCAGCCATCACATGGATGGCCCCAGCATCAATAGCGCGCGCATAGGTAATGGCTTGCTCGATTACTTTGCGTGCTTCTATTTCGCGACCTACAATGGCCGACAAGCCGTTGTCGCCTGCACTGACATCGCCACGATCAGTGTTGAGGCCGAGCATTGGCAGACCCGTCTCATCCAGCGCCGCTTTAATGTCTTGCGCAGGCGTTGCATAGGGCCAATGGCATTCCACTGCGACAAAGCCTGCTGCTTTTGCTGCGCGAATGGCATCGGGTAACGGGCGATCTGCCCATAGGAAACCAAGGTTTGCGGAAAATGTTGTCATCCGTCCCACTCAATATCAAATTTCGCAACGAGGCTTTGCACTTGATTATCCGACAGTGCGCGCGCACCGAGGCCGCGAGTCATCATCGCTAATCGTGCGGTGTCTTCCAGTTCTTCAACAGCGTTGCACGCGGCTTCGATATCCTTACCTGCAACAACGGGGCCATGGTTGGCAAGCATCACTGCCGCGCGTTTTCCTGCCAGCCCGCGCACAGCGATGCCCATTTCAGGATCGCCCGGCATAAAGAACGGAAGCAACTTGACCCGGCCAAGCTTCATCAATCCATATGGCGTCAGCGGTGGCAGGAAATTATCCTGATCGACGTCAGGCATCATCGACAGAGCGACTGAGTGGCAACTGTGCAAATGAACAACCGCGCCAGCCGTAGATCGGGTGTCGTAAAAGGCGCTGTGTAGTGGCATTTCTTTGGTTGGTTGGTCGCCGCTGATAAGCGTTCCCGTTGCATCAAAACGACTAAGACGCGCAGGATCAAGGCGGCCAAAGCTGGTTCCAGTCGGGCTGACCAATAACCCACCATCCTCGGTTCGCGCAGAAATGTTCCCAGTGCTGCCACCAGTTAATCCCCTATCAAACATGGATTTCGCCAACATGCAGATCTGTTCACGTAGTGCGTTCTCAAGGCTCATAAGGAATCCAAAACTGTTGAAGCATCTGTGAAGAAACTTTCTGCTCCAAAATTGCCTGACTTCAAGGTGAGCGCAAGGCGCTTTCCATCGCTTTCACAGAACGTCCAAGGCACACCGGGCGCGATTTCGGGACCAATCTCTAGCGCGTCAACGCTCAAACCTTGCGTAACAGCGCCCGAGCTTTCACCTCCAGCGACCACAAATCGGCGCGCACCAGAATTTCGTGCTGCAACAGCGCATGCTGCCAGCGCAGCTTCCACGATTTCGCCCGCTTGCGCCACGCCAAGGCGAACTTGCGCGGCCTTCACGTTGCTCGGATCTGTAGTAGCGTAAATCAAAGGCGCGTGTGTGAGGTCCTGTTCAGCCAGCCATTCCAGAACGGGATTGACGCCATTTTTCGCCAAGGTGAGTGGGTCTAATTGATAAGACGGAACACCCATTTCAAGATACGAAGCGACTTGCTTGTTGGTCATCGCTGAGCAACTACCAGACAGGACTAATGTCTTCGCATCAGGGGCAACATGGTGAGCTTGCTCTGCTTTCAAATCAAGCAACCCATCATCGCTGTAGAGCTGCGGCAAAGGCATCGCGAGGGCAGATCCCCCAGTCAGCAAAGGCATATCGCGGCACGCATGAGCAATCGTGCTAAGATCACTATTGGCAACCGCATCGACAACCACATGGGCGATATCCTTAGCTGTGAGAGCCGCCAATTCGGACTTTACCGCATCTACACCCCGCGCAACGCATAAGCGATTGATCAATCCAACCTGTTTGCTCACTTGGGGCGCGAGCAGACGCATAAGGTTGCTATCACGCATCGGCGTCAGTGGATGATCCTTCATCGGGCTTTCCGCAAGCGGCTGTTCGCCAACAAACAGGTTTCCCATAAAGATAGAGCGCCCATTTTCGGGGAAAGCTGGGCAATAGATCGTCTGCGCTGTGCCAAGTGCCGCCATCAGGCCTTCAGCGACAGCACCGATGTTACCCTGTGCAGTACTGTCAAACGTGGAGCAATATTTCCAGAAAAACCGACGCGCTCCTGCTGCCTTAAGCCAATCGAGTGCCGCGCGTGTCTCAGCGACCGCCTCTGCCACAGGAGCGGTTCTGCATTTTAGTGCAATGACCTCAAACGCGGCAGTATCCAAAGGCGGTGTGTCCGGAACACCGATGCGCAATGACACTTTCACACCGCTTCGCGCAAGCAATCCCGCGAGGTCCGTCGCGCCTGTGAAATCATCAGCAATGCAGCCCAGTAAGGTCGTCATCTACGCCTCTTTCTTGCTTGGTAGCGTTAATTGCGCGTTGCGCGCGTATACTTTGGCAACGGCTGCATCGTCTTCGCCACCAAGGCCCATACCTGCCGCGGCGATGAACTGCTGCAAAGCAGCGGCTGTAATTGGTGCACTGAACTGCGCAGCTTTGGCGATGTCGAGCACGATGCCAAGGTCTTTTGGCCAGATGTTCACAGAACTGAGCGGGGTGTAATCCCCGTCAACGATATGCGGCGCACGGTTTTCCAGCATCCAACTGGTGCCTGCGCATTTCGAGATGACTTCGACGAACTTATCAGGCGCAACACCTTGGGTCATGCCAAAGGTCAGAGCTTCTGCCATCGTTGCAATGTGAACGCCAGCCAGCAGCTGATTGACGGCCTTCATCGCAGACCCTGCTCCTGCGCTATCACCAAGAGTGAACACGGTCTCAGCGGCAGCGTCCAATGCAGATTTCGCAGCGGTGAACGCTTCGGGCGTGCCGGATGCCATGACCGAGAGTTGACCCGATGCCGCTTTACCAGCGCCGCCAGAAATCGGCGCGTCTAGATAGAGCACGCCATGTTCGGCGCAACGCGCTCCCACCGCGCGCGCAAACTCTGGTGGAACAGTTGCGCAAGCCATAACAACCGCCCCTTTTCGTAGCTTTGGCACAATACCCGCTTCACCAAACAAAACGCTTTCAGTTTGGGCCGCATTCAGGACGACAACAATAACGGCCTCTAACGTACTCGCAACATCATCAATCGCACCATTTGCCCCGCCATCCGCTCGAAACCGCTCCATCTGCGCAGGCACAACGTCAAAGCCATAGGTCGTGTGACCCGCTCTTAACACAGAACTCGCGACGCCGTATCCCATCGCCCCTAAGCCAAAAACCGCAATATTTCCCATCAGATGACCTTCTCGTCAATTCGTCCAAACATTTCTTCTGCCGCAAGCGCTGAGCCTACGGCACAGTCGGTCGCTTCCAGTTGCGCAAACAAAACGCCGTGCCCTACCTCGAACATCTCAATACGCGCAATAGGTAGGGCGTCAACCAGCGCCTGCTAAAACTATGGCCGAGCTTGCAGATCGTACTGCCCAAAAATAACCGTAACAGAGACGTCAATTCGATCAAGGTTTGCAACGTAATCATGTGCTGCTCGCATTGACAGCAATCGCGCATAGCCGCCGCTGGAAATGGATGGGTCTGCAAACTTGCGCGCGAACGCTTGGCGCTACTTCAATGCTGCATTAACCGCCTGAGGACCGGCCTCCTGCAACGTTGCATTGCGCGTATCTTGCAAGGTCATTGCCTGTTTTGCCGCTTCATAACGTAGCAGTTTCAAGAACTGCGAGATGTCATGTGAAGCGTTTTTTTACCACCAGCCGTAACTGATGACACGGTAAGGCTACGCACGCGATTTGGTGCCAATAGTGCCACATGCAGCGCAGTCATACCACCAAAGCTTTCGCAAAAACAATTCCGACGAGGACCGATTTTCTTAGGTTGCGAATTCGCCCTTTCCACATCGCGAAACTCGGCAATTTCACGCCGCAAAAGTCGATAAGCTCTGACACTTTTCTGATTGGGGCGCTCGCGCAGACCAACACCTCGGATAAGGCAAAAACGCCGATGACGACAGCCAA
>Ga0115564_10001462_pt1 | contig 21569 bp, 16 predicted proteins | sample COGITO_mtgs_1105_7_FD_88680 | JGI IMG/M metagenome (GOLD analysis project Ga0115564, IMG submission 88680) | Pelagic marine microbial communities from North Sea - COGITO_mtgs_110523 | ecosystem: Environmental > Aquatic > Marine > Epipelagic | place: Germany:Helgoland, sampling site Kabeltonne...
ACTCACTTGTGCACTAGCACTATCGGTGACCGTTATCACAATCCCTGAAGTTACGCCCACATCATCATTGTCTGGCGTTCCCGTTAAAGTGCCTGTTGTGGTATCAAAACTTGCCCAACTGGGGGCGTTCACTATGCTAAACGCGGCGGTATCATAAACATCGACGTCGCTTACGGCCGGAGTGAAGCTGTAGTTGCTGTCTTCTGCCACTTGAGCCGCTGGTGCGCCGCTGATGACGGGGGGCCGATTAATTATAGTGAAACGCCAAGTCGAATCGTCATTAATACCGGCAAAAACATGACCTAAAGCGTCTTTAAAGGCATTGGCTGCTACTGTCACATAGAGAGCACGACTCTCTGGTAGAGCAGGGGAAAAAGAGACAGTGGCAGTATTGCCCGTAATGACTACAGCTGAGGAATCTGCCGCGAAGGAGTAAATGACGGCGTTATCAGCAACATTTTTGATTTCGATTAAATTATTGCTGGTATTGGCAATTACGGTTTCACTAAAGGTGAGTATCAATTGAGTAGTTGAGACACTCACATCAACTGCATTTTGTGAGGGTGAATAAGCATTTAAAGATGGTGAGGTGTTATCAACGACAAAGGTGTTACTGGGTCCGGCAGACGCAGCTACTTCGTTACCATTTCTAGCGGTACCTGCAGCAATACTTACACCCAAGGTACCATCACCGCTGATATCACTCAAAGTCACAGTGGATGTTGTGCTGCTGCCATCGGTGACCGTGACGGTGGCCGTCGCCGAAGTACCGCCATTGTTCAGAGTAATAGATGACGAGGTTAAATTAACTTCGGCTGCATTGGCATAGGTGACGGTATAAATCACCGGCCCTGTGTCAGTTGCACTCACACTGGGCGCTGAAATGGTAAGGCTGGGGGTGGCGGTGGCCGGGACACTGGCATACACAATCGTAAGTTGGCTTGCCCCCGGGTTTTGCACCGAATTGTCAACCGCATCATTGACCACATTTGCGGGTAAGTCGATAGTGACGCTGCCATCGGTTGTTGGGGTAATATCTACCGTGTAAGATGCATCGGAGCCTTGCAGATTGCTGGCAGTGCCGTTGCCAACAACAAAATCGCTGGCGGTCAAACCGGTGACATTACGGCTAAAGTTGACTGCAACAGAAAAAGGGGTAATAGATGTTGGACTGGCTTCATTGGTGCTTAGTAACACAGTGAGTTGTTCAATGATTAAGGTTGAGTTTGCCGCACTGTTTGCGGTGTTATTGCCATTCACTGTGGCAGACATGCTAGAAGTGGCACTGTTAAAAACACCCTCTGAGGCCCCCAAAGGCACTTGCAATGACACATCAAAAGTACAGTTTTCACCGGGTTGTAATTCACCGGCGCTAAATATCAAGTTGGTTGTACCACTTAGGGTTGAACTTCCGTTACAAGGTGTTGTAGGTAATGCAATAGCGGTAAATGTAGGGATAATTAATTGATAATTATGATTAAAACTCATAGCGGTTGCGGCCAGTGCATCGGCATGATTGCTGATGGTATAACGGCTGGTAATGATTGCGCCGGGTAATGCCGGGTTGCCGACAAATTCTTGTGTCAGACTCAAACCCGATATGAGAAGCGTATCGGATGCTGTGGCCGAAGTAACAGACATTCCCGAAGTTGTTGCGCTGACTGCTGAACTGTCCATGGTAATGATGCTTGGTATTGCATCACTGGGGATTTGCAAAGCCACAGAGAAAGTACAAGTGCTATCTGGTATAAGCGAGCCCCCAGTCAGGGTTAAAGTATCGGTACCGCTGAAGGTTGAGCCGCTACCACAAACATCAGTTTGTGAAGCGGTGCTGGTTGTCATACCGGATAAGGCGTTATCTAAATCCACAGTAAAAGTCACATTTGTCGCATTGGCGGTACTGTTTTCATTATAGTTTAATGTAAATTCGGCATTGACTGTATCACCGGGTTCTATCGAGCTTTCTACTATGGACAGCGATAATGCTGGTGCCGCGACAATTACTAGGTTATCGCTGGCAGGCACATCAGAAACTACTGCTCCTGCTACAGTTGCGGTGATAAAACTGGTGGTAAAGGCATAAGAGCCGGGCTCCCCGTCAGTTGGCGTGGTAAGTATCACGTCAAAGGTACAACTAGCAGCTGCTGAGAGACTCCCACCGTTGACGTTAAGGAACCAGGTTTCACCATTTGTGGTGCTATTGGCAAATGTCGAGCCTGTACCGCAACTATTAGCATCGGGTAAGGTTTTTATATCGGTTCCAGAAAAGGTATCGTTAATATTTTGAGTAAAGGTGATCCCCGTTGCAGCATTATTGGTGTCGGTATTTGTTATGGTAAAACGTAAAGTCACATCTTCACCCGTATTAATGGGATCATCCATAAATGACATACTTACTGTTGGCGCATTATAAACACTGATGGTGTTGCTAGATGCAGAACTAGTAGTTGAGGAGCCGGCTAAATCGTATGAGATTGTACTGGTGGTATTGATATAGCTACCTGCTGCAGCATTTAAGGGGATCAACACCGTAACATCGAAACTACAACTATCTCCTGAAGTAAGGTTGACGCCAGAAATAGTCAGATTAGATGTGCCACTCATTGTTGAACCACTACCACAAAAACCAGTCGATGGTAGAACAGAAGCCTCTAGTCCGCTGAGTGCAGCATTTAAATCGTCGGTGAACGTTAGAGCAGTAATATCCTGATCTCTATTGTTATTTAAGATCCCAAACGTCAGCGTGGCAGAAGAGCCTGGGGTAACAGAGGCTGGAAAGCTGATATCAAGAAACGAGCGTTCAACATTGAGAAGCGTATTACTACCCCCACTTGCACTGTTTCCAAAAAAGGTCAAATCGCCGGAGTAGATATCATAGGCACCCACGGTTGCAGCAGTAATGTCTACACTTATTGTGCACGTACTACCTGCGGTCAAAGAAACAGTATCCCCAGTTATTACACTGGCGAATGCCACTGCAGTAACTCCATCATTACCGACTGTGCAACTTGTAGACAAATTGGGCAGTTGAGATACAAGAACACCCGATGGCAAGTTCGTTGTAAATGCACGAAAGTTGGCATCTGCACCATTTAAGCTGTTATCAATGGTATAGGTTAGCGTACTCACACCGTCCGGCGCGATGGTAGAAGGCGATAAAGCCACAGAGAACCCTGGCCTTGAAAGGTCCACAATTAAATCGGCTGACGCAGCGCTAACACTGCCCGCACTGGATGTCAGTGCACTGGGAGTATTGGTGTGCGTACCACCAGTGGCGCTAGTCACATCTATCGATAATGTACAGCTGCTCAGTTTGCCCAAGCGATAATCGTTAAAACTAATATTGCTTGCACCTGATGTAGCAGTATAGTTACCGTTGCTACAGGTGCTCACGGCGTTAGGCGTATTGGCGATGGTCATGCCTGTGGGCAAGGTATTCGTAAAAGCCAGTCCACTAACAGGCGTGGTTTCAGCAGAGTTATCGATGGTGTAGGTCAGTGTTGAGACACTACCAGGGCCTATGGTGGACGGCGAAAACGCGATACTAAATGTTGGTACAGCACTGGCAATCACACTGAAGCATGCAAACAGCAAAAAGACTAAGCATTGAGTTAATTTATGTATTATATTGTTCATTTTTTACCCTGCTAATTTACGAATGATACTGTCACGGCTACCGATTTTTTTATAAAACCTAATAGGTTTTAACAACACTGACTTGCATCTTGGTTCATGCAATAATTTTAAAACGAATCTTACCATTAAGTATTTAAAAAGCCTGCATATATTTCATCTTGCCTATTTTTTAAAAAGATTTTCCTAATATTTTTAAAACATCTAGCTAATAGCTAATAATGTGCACAGTTTTTTCTCGTGCAGGACTAGGGTATATTTTCACCACTTGAGAAAGACTGGGGTCAAGAAAGACTGGGGTCAGGTCTTGGGAAAGACTGGGGTCAGGTCTTGTATTTTGCAACCAAAACTGGGGTCAATGAAAGACTGGGGTCAGGTCTTGTATTTTGAAAGACTGGGGTCAGGTCTTGTATTTTGCAACCAAAACTGGGGTCAAGATGAACCTGCTACAGTTTAACGGACACTTTAAATAAGCGACAATACATTAGTCGCTTAGGAGTATCCAATACGAGTAATCAACGCAAAACATTTACCAAGGAATTTAAGTTAGAAGCCATTCGCTTAATGTCTGAATCTGATAAACCATCAGCTGAGATTGCTGCTGATTTGGGTATCCGACGTAATATGCTTTATAAATGGAAAGAACAGCTTGAATCTAAAGGTGAAGAAGCATTCCCCATCAAAAAGGGACGACCACTTAAAGAAAACCAGAGTGAAGTTTCAGCACTGAAGCAAGAAAATAACCGGCTTCGCGAAGAGGTCGACATCCTAAAAAAAGCAGCGGTATACTTTGCAAATGAGCTCAAGTGAAGTATGCCTTTATTCGCGAGCAACGCCTCAATCATTCACTGAATATATTGTGCTCAATGCTTGGTGTGTTGACAAGCGGCTACTATGACTGGCTGGGTAAACCGGCGAGTAAAACGACTAAAGATAATAGTCGTCTTGTGACAAAAATCCGTTGTTTCCACAAGGTGAGCGATTCTATTTATGGCTCCCCACGCATTCACCAAGATTTGATAGTCGATGGCGAAAGTATTAGCCGCCAACGCGTGGCAAGGCTGATGAGAATGAACGGTATTCAATCCAAAGTGGCTAAGAAATTTGTCATCACCACAAACTCTAAGAATACATTATCACCAGAGCCGGACCTCTTGAAGCGCTGCTTTAGAACGACAAATGCAAATCAAGCTTGGGTGTCAAATACAACGTTTATTCGGACGCGCCAGGGGTGGCTGTACTTGGCCATTATGCTCGATTTATATCAACGTAAGGTGATTGGCTGGGCTATGTCAGACCGCAATGATACAAAGCTGGTCAGTGATACTTTGATGATGGCGCGTTGGCGACAGGGTAAAGTTAAGGATGTGATTGTACATTCAGACCAAGGCAGTACGTATGCGTCTAATGAATATCGAAGATTACTCAACGAGCACAACATGCGGTGCAGTATGAGTCGAAAAGGCGAGTGCCACGATAATGCTGTTGCAGAAAGCTTTTTTAGCTCACTGAAAACTGAACTTAACGACGATGAAGACTACTTTACGCGTTCACAGGCTAAGCAACGCATATTTGAATATATTGAAGTGTTTTACAATCGACAACGACGACATTCCTATTTGGGCTATATAAGCCCAGTAGAATATGAGCAGGCGAATGCCTATTAATTAAATCGTCCGAAAAAATGTGGCAACCTCAAACACTCACCAGTTGACCCAATCGTGAATGCTGCTGGGCACCAATGAATGGAAAGTCCAATGCTGCTGTCTAAAAGTTACTTGAATTCAAAGTGACTAAGTAAATTTTCAAGCTTTTGATTGGTCATCATCTTATCCGCTTTGGGCACGCGTGTCTGTACCAGTAAAAAACGATTATTCTGATAAGTTAGCACTTGTTTTATCCAGTACGTATCGCCAGCAACGTTCACATAGGCTGTGGTTGCTAACGCAGATATTTTGTCTAATTTAGCTGCTTCATTAGCGAGTATTTCGATGTCTTCTGGTGAACTTCCACTTGATATTAAAAGTTCAGCTAGCTGGTTAATGGTTGTGTTTTCACTAGCGCCATGGCTTATTACCACTGAACTTTTTCCAGAGCTGTCTGATAGTGGCTGCATGACTACTGAATTGCGAAAACGTTTCGTTATTTTGTACTCAGGCGTTTCAGTTAGTGTAAAAGGTAGCCCTGTAAATAGGCGTAGCTTATTTTCGACATTTACAGCGAGGCTGTTTACCGATTTATAAATTGCTTGCCTATGACTTTTATTGGCACTTTCGGGGTAACTGGCTTCAACAACAACCGAAGATAGTTCGTCACCGCATATTAATAATTGCTTATCAAAAACAGTGCCTGCAACTACCTGTTTCAGTTCCACAAGGTGACAAACAGCGTTAGCTACATTAATTTCTTGCTTGTCTATAAGCTGCAACTTTCTGAGGGCCAGATTTTCTTTGTTTAAACCTGCTAGGTATTCTTGGTTAGGCACTTCAACTTCATACACTTTAATTCGCGAAAAGCTCTCTGGTTGCACAAATCCATAATGCTCAGGGGTGAGATTAAAACCTATGGGAGGTTTAAGGCTAACCTGAAAGCCATCATTGAGAACGAATCTTTGAGCTTGAATCGGCTCTGCAGGTTGTGCTGCCTCTATCGATTGGCGCAACAAAGTAGTGTCGCAAGCAGACAACCATACACCAACGAGTGCTACAAATAACTTTTTGAATAGCATGCTTTAAATTTCACCTTTAATCAGAAGTTTTGCTCTATAGGCATAAATCTATCATATAAATTTATCAACATCGCTACAACACTGCGACAACAGAGCAATGACCAGTTTTAGGATCTTATTCGGGCACCGCTACTGTATTGTATGCTATGTCTGACGATAAAGGTATTACAGCCACTGCCAGCGCAACCATTTCATATGGAGTAAATGATGACAGAGGCGCCATAGGTAAAGCAATGGTTATTGTCAAACTGATGGTAATACTAAATCAAGCCACAGTTGCACAGAATGATACTGCGAGTAAACACGATCAAACGTCAATAACGTTTAATGTGTTAGCTAATGATCCAAATCCAGATGATGATGAACTTATCTTAGTAAGTGCAACTTCAACTAATGGCAATGTTATTACAAACAGCAAAGTTGTTTATATACTGTTTCAGATGGTTTTGCTGAAGTCAGCACATTCTTAACGATCAGCATTTTGAAACGCGCATTTTGAAACAAGTTAACGCTAAAGGTGGTAGTTTCTTTGGCTTGTTTATATTATTATGTATAAGTTCACTTATCTAACATTTAAGTAGTGGTTTAGGCAACACATGTTGTATAAATAATCGCGAATTAAAGTAGAGTAATTAGCTAAAAAGGTGGTCGGATTTTGTAGACCACTGCATTGGGAGTAATAAAATGTTTTTTACAGCCAGAAAACTCACGTCTTTTTCCTTAAAGGTAACGCTTATCATGTTACTTCACTCCACTGTACTGGCTTATGCCGCTCAGGAAGAGGGCATGCTTGAGCCTTATGAGCTCAATATGCGCATGTTACAACACAAACGACAGCTTGAACTCAATAGTACCCCCAGAGAGCCCTTGCTTGTGATGCATAAAAGTGGGTATTTAGATGTGACTGCATTTGATAATTATGACGAGTTTGTTATTACCGTTACCAATCAGCAGGGGTTCACAAAACAAGTCAAAAACAGTTCCGGTAGTGTCGACATATATAACCTAAACTTACCTAACGACGGTAAATACGAGTACGAGATATTGGCAATGAAATTCACCGGTGAAGTCATAGCCGATGTCATGAATAACGGTAGGGGCCTGAACGCATCAACCAATATAGCCATTACGCAAAAAACTAGCGGTCACTTTATCACCAAAAACAACCAGATTTTAGTACCAGAGACGCGACTTGAACAACGGCCCGAAATGTTTCCTGGTAAACCACAACAGCCACCTGTTAAGCGTTCATTCTTTGGGAGAGAAAAATAATGAAACTAAAAAATAAAATCATCCCCAGTGTTTTATGCGCAGCCTTTTCTCTTCCATTCACTAGCGCCATTGCTGACGTGGTACACCAAGACGATGTTATAGTTGTTGGAAGCTTGTGTGCAGGCTTTGACTGCGTTAACGGTGAAAACTTCGGCTTTGACACTATTCGCTTGAAGGAAAACAACCTCAGAATAAAATTCATAGATACCAGCGGCAGTAGTAGTTTCCCCACAAATGACTGGCAAATCACCATAAACGATAGTGCTAACGGCGGTGTTAACAAATTCTCTATTGAGGATATTGACGGCGGTACTACCCCCTTTACTATTTTGGCATCAGCGCCTAATGACAGCCTCTATATTAGCGCTAATGGCTACATTGGCCTAGGCACCTCAACCCCACTGGTCCAAATACATGTAAAAGATGGCAACAGCCCTACCCTTAGGCTTGAGCAAGATACCAGTGCCGGTTTTGCTGAACAAACCTGGGATCTGGGCGGCAATGAAACTAACTTTTTTATCCGGGATGCTACTAACGGTTCAAAGCTTCCGTTCAGGATCGTACCAAATGCACCTAATGCCAGTATTTATGTTGCCGCTGATGGTGACGTAGGCTTTGAAACTGACACGCCAGATGGCCAATTCGACGTTGCCCACTCTGCTAATGCCAATAACCATGCATTTTTAATTGGTACAGACAGTGCGGTTGGCGTCAATATCGATAATGGTCAGATCCCTCTTGGCTTATTTGATGTGCAAACTACAGGCGGTGTTTCAAGGTTTACGGTTGAAGCTGATGGGGATGTTGGTCTGTCGGCCTCTAGCCCTTCCGGACGTTTTGACATCAGAAATCTTGATGGTAGTACCCCGTTTTTTAATGTTGATTCGACGGGCAAAATTGGTGTTGGTACCTTAACGCCCAATGCGCAAATGGATATTAACAGTGGTGATTTTTTAGTTCGTAGTGGCGGTATCAGAATCGGCGAATTACTAACCTCAGGATCATCATCGGTAATTGATGTCTCGCTAAGCTCGAAATCCGCAACAGGTAAACACAATTTAATATCAATGGATACAACGGATGTTGATACTATCAGCCAGTTTGAATTTCACTCAGCAGCAATCCCCAAGTGGTTCCTTAGTAGTCGAAATAGCTTTTTAGAAAGAGCGTCGACCTTAGATCGCCTTAGCCTATACAATGAAGCACGAGTAGAGTTATTCACTGTCCATCAATCAGGAGGGATATTTATAGGTACCGGTTCGCCAAACAACAACACAAGTCATGCCCTCGAAGCGGCCAGCGGTGCTCATTTAACTACTGGCGGGGTTTGGACAAATGTATCCAGTCGTGCGGCGAAAAAAGACATTGTTGACATTACACTGGCCGTTGCAGAATCTGCATTGGCTGCATTAAACCCGGTGACCTTCGAATATAAAGCTGAACCTAATGAAACCTATGCAGGTTTTATTGCTGAAGATGTGCCTGAACTGGTAGCCACCAATAATCGCAAAAATTTGGTATCAATGGACATTGTGGCGGTTTTGACCAAAGTTCTACAGCAACAACAAAAAACCATTAAAGCGTTAGGGGATCGTATCCAGAAACTCGAAAAACACTAAAACAGCACAGCGTTAATCAGTCTTGTATTTTAGTCGCGCTTAATGATATTGAGTTAAAGCGCGACAAACATCCACAGCCTTGCTTAGCGTTTTCTCCCAGCCAAAATCTTTGGCCCGGTGGAGTCCTTTAACTGACAAACGTTTCACCTGCTCATCATCCAAAACCAACACAGCGATATGCTGAGCCATCTGGGCAACATCATCTGGTGCAGTGAGTACATATTATCAAGTGTCACTTCAGACATCGTTGAGTCCAGGCTGGTTAACACTGGTATGACAATTCGTCGCGGGGCTGAAAAGCCTCGGTGGCCCCAGATGTATTGTGGTGATCCTACCCTCAGGCACAGAAAAATGTTGAATAAATTCGAGTTTAACAAATTCGCTGTCAGTAATAATATGGTAGAACGCCTCGAAAAATAACATTTCAAGTGGCCTAAATTAAACGAGCTAGACAACCTCAGATTAAACGAGCGGCGACTACAATGGCACTTGGTGGGTGTGATGATATTGGGCACGGCAACTTGCATTACAAGACCTCATGGCTATAACCGCAGGTCATAAGTCGGTTTTGCGATTACATTTTAATTTTAATAAAAACAGTCGCTTAGCGCATAATGCTGGCATGAACAAAGCCCAGTTACGCCGAAAAATTGCTGAGTTTAAAACGCTGTGAAGTCCAAAGTGCGTGATATGAGAGGAAACGTTATCGATTAATAAATTCTAAGCTTTCAGGAAATAAGCATAATTTTTCGTTGCAGGCCTGTACGTTTAAAATGAGTTTATCGCCTTTAGCTTTATCTGCTGTAGTAACAGAAATACTAAAATTTCCTTCGAACAAACTAAGTGGTTGAACTGAAAACCCAAGAGTTTGAGTCACCGAGCTCGGGTAAGTGACGTGTAGAGGTGTACCGTTGTTAGTGGATATTTCTGTCGCTATTAGGCTTTTTTCAAGCGGTTTATTTGAATTAATATGCCAGCCTGGAGCCATTTTAATTTCAATTAAAGCGCCATCTTTAGTGGGTGTAAACCAAGCTTTGCCATTGCCTCTGGCAAATAATTGTACAGGTTCAAACGACGGCTGTTTTTGGTTGAGTAATAATTGATACGATGAAAAATAATCGCCCGGCTCAGTGATAACTTGCTGTTTAACGGCATTTAGCTGTTGCCGGGAGCTTTCTTTCATTTGAGTCAATATGTTAGTTTGGGTGTCAATCGATGACAGTTGTTTACCAACAGCAGTCAGTACTGCCAAAGGAGAGATAAACTCCTGATCCCGTAGCCAGTTAATCTCATTAGTATTGTTTGATAGCAGCTCAGAGCCTTTTTGATAGAAATAAGTTGCCTTGTCTAGCATTTCAGGATGTTGAGTAATGATATAAGCACGTAATAACGCATTACTAAGCCAAGCATAATCTTCCAAGGTTGCTTTGCCAAATTCGGTTTCACTCATCACCGCTCGAGACAATTGTCTTTGGTTAACATGCTGCTCAAGTAGGTAATTTAAGAGCGTTAGCGCAAGATGCTTATAACGCTGCTCACCCATGTAAACATAGGCATCAAGTAAGCCGGTGACCAATAGAGCGTTCCATGAAGTGAGAACTTTTTTATCAATATGAGGTGGTGGCAATAAAGCTTTAAGGTTAATTAGAGGGTTATTTTCGTTATCTGTGGTCAACAACGAGCTTCTGTAGAGTTGTAGCATGCCAGATTGATGAGATTTAACCCATTGGTATTTAGCCTTCCAATCGTCACTAACGTTGACAAGCTCAGACTCTGAAAACAAATAATAGCCGCCTTCTTTACCTTGATAGTCAGCATCTATTGCACTGTAAAACCCGCCATTGGCTGCACTCATCCAACTATTGATAAAGTTCACTGTCTGACGCACAACTTCAGCATATTCAGGTTGGTTTAATAGTCGGCTGGCTTTAGCATAAACGGAAATGAGTAGCGCTTGGTTGTATAACATCTTCTCAAAATGAGGTTGTTGCCAATTACTGGATTGGGCATACCTGAAAAACCCGCCGTGTAAATGATCCCAAAGTCCGCTGTTGATCATGTTATCCAAAAACAGCCTAATATTTATGTCTAACTCGGCGGTTGGCTTAAGTTGATATTGATAGAGCATCAATTGTAGTAATGCTGCATTGGGAAACTTTAGTTCACCCTCTAGTCCACCATAGCTTTCATCCAGTTGGTTAGCTATTTGGTCAAGGCGCTGTTTTAGTAGTTTATCGTCCCATTTTGCGGGTTCAGATTGGGGTTCGGCTTTAAATTGATTATCCAGGTTGCTTGCTACCTGCTCTATACGTTCAGGCTTTTGCTGCCATAGCATGCTGACGCGACTCAGTGTATTAAGTAAGTCAGGCTTACTTACATAAGCATCCGTCCAGAACAGCTTGCCGTCTGGGGTAAGAATAGCGTTTAATGGCCAACCACTTTCGCCTTTCATAAGTGCTTGTTTTTGACTAAACAGGCGGTCGAGCTCTACATCAACTTCTTTATCCAGCTTAACATTAATAAAATTACGGTTAAGAGCCATCGCCACTTGTGTATCTAAAAAGCTCTCTTTTTCCATGACATGGCACCAATGGCAAGTAGAATAACCAATGGATAAAAAAATCGGCTGGTTCATTTTTTTGGCCATTGCGAGCGCTTGGTCATAACTATTAACCCAGTTAACCGGATTAACACTGTGACGCAAAAGATAGGGAGAATAGTTGTTGATCAGGCCATTTAAAAATGCAGCCTTATCTACATCAATTCCTGCATCTTTTAATAATTGCTCCAGCTGCGCTTTTTTAGTGCCAAAAGTGTGTTGCCAGCTAGAGAACTGCGTATCGCTAACATTTGCTTGTGGGGGCTTTTGAAGCTTTGAGAGTTGCAACGTAGAGACTTCATCAGCCCGAGTTATTAAACTCCAAATGATCAGAACGGATGCCGTTAGAAAAAGTCTATAGCAACTTCCTATCAAAATACGCATTTTTTTCTCCGGAGTACACTTAGCAATTTGTCGGGGTGAGTATTTCAATGATCCTGACGAATTTATCATGGAGTTATAGTCTGACTTCCAGTACTTGATTGGCTTTAACGCCTAAAATTGTCTGGATCTTACCGTTAGGCCACGTCACCTCAATATCTACCTCATTAGCAGAGCCGACACCAAAGTGTTGTTGCTTAGGGTGGACCGACATATAGCCGTCAGTACTGCGGACTTCCCGCCAGACTTTTTGCCCTCTGGGCAAAGTAACCAACAGCTTGGCACCAATTGCATCGCGAGTCACTTTCTGTTTGGGATCACCTGTCAGTTTAACTTTCAACCAATTACGTTTAGATTTATCCAGGTTATTTCTGAACAGAAGTGCAGGTCCGTGGTAGTTGTTAACGATAATATCCAAATCACCGTCGTTATCATGATCGAAATAGCTTGCACTTCTAGAGTTACTCAACACATCCAGCCCGGAGTGTTGAGCAGTGAAATTCAGCTTACCACCATGATTCTCAAAAAAAACGTTCTTTTCGAGAGGGCTGACAGGTATCAGGATATCTGCCATCTTATTACCGTCAGGATCTTGATATAGTGGGTTCTTACTCGAATACACATTAAATTCATTCATGCCATTTAATACATATAGGTCATCGTCTCCATCCAAGTCGTAATCAAAAAAATCACCGTCCCAGGACCAACCGGTAGATGAGTAACCACGTTCAACCAAGGTAGAGTTTTCGTAGCTTAAATCTTTTGTATTCAATGACAAAAACAAATCATTGGCTTCAATTACCCGCATAGAAGCCAGCTTATCGGCATCAAACTTAGCTTGGGTGTCTTGATTTGGTAGTACGTAGGTTTCATCCTTGTTCATCGTTACGATATTGGAAATATAAAGATCGGGGAGTTGATCAGCATTCAAATCAGCAATGCCGATCCCCATGGTATAAGATGGTTTTTCTGTATTTAGACTAGCCGAAACTTCTTTAAACGTGTTGTTCCCTTGATTGATATAGTAGCCATTAGTGCCAAAATCATTGCCTACGATAATATCCTGCTTGTTGTCCTTGTTTAGGTCGGTATGTGCAACAGCTTGCGCCCAGCCAGAATTGTCCAATCCTGACTGTTGAGTCACATTTTTAAATGTAAAGTTACCAAGGTTTTCAAATAACTGATTAGGCGAACCATTTGTGTTGTAGCGTTTTAAGGTTGGTAGCTCACCCTTGAGATAATTACCAAAATAGGTAATGTAAATGTCTAGATCACCATCGTTATCCATATCAAACACAGTAGCCGGCCCACCCACTAAGTTTTCGCCACCTAAAGCCGCTGTCATTGTTAAGTCGTTAAATTTTTTCCCTTTAAGGTTTCTATACACTCTGTGTTGGTCATTTACAAAGGTGATCACAATATCTTGCCAACCATCATTGTCGATATCTGCAATAATCGGTTGTCTCATCTCGCCAGGCATATCATCAAGATGACGCTTCCATTGAAGACCAAACTCTTTGCTTCGTTCCTGATAAGTGCCATCCCCCTGATTGATATAAAGCGCCAACCCTCGGCCTCCTAGTAATAAAATATCCATGAGGCCGTTATTGTTAATATCTTCTACAGCGACGCCAGAACCGCCAAATGCCGGAGGGATAGTTATATTTCCGAGGTTTTCCTCTGTTTTAATAAAAGTTCTCAGTTGACGGTTAAGCCAATCAGATGTTCTGTGATGATAATCAATGCCAGCAAGGCCGCTGATTTCATTAAAACGTAGCTCAAGTTTATGGCTAACAGATGGGGCCTCTGATGATCCAATAGACTGTTGTTGCTGTTGATTGGGCTTGGCATTGTTATGTAATTGGGTGCGTTGTTCGATAACCTTTTGGGCAGATAGTAAAAACTCTGCTCTGAGTCTGTCTTTACCATTGTTTAAAACCAGCTGACCAGCAATTCTAAATAAAAGTACGCCATACTGGGCGATATTCTCCACTAACAACTCAGCTGCAAATGGATCAGGCTCCAGATAAATAATAGCGTTAGTATTATTAATGCCTTGTAATAAATATTGCCAGTGCACACCGGCATCTCTAAAAGCATCCATATCATATGACTCAATATAGGCCTGTTGATGTTTGGCTAACTTTGGGAAAAACAGTGCGTCTTCATATTCATTGATATTGTGAGGAATAAATTGCTGGGCAAACTGATAAATGTCTTGCTCTCTGATAACTCGCTGACCGTCCTGCATGGCTAGCTGCTGCGCTCCCTCATAAAGTTGACGGGAAAATTCCGCCATTAAGGATGAAAAAACATGGATAATTTCATCAGCCTGCTGTTGTTCTTTAGGCCAGGTAACTCGAGCAAAGTAAACCTGTAAATTACGCAAAAACAACTGATTACTGACGCGGTTATATTGCGAATATGCATCCAGCTTGATATCAGCCATTTGCAACAGCAGGTTAGGTTTAATAGGTTTATAGTCTATTGCAGTTTGGGAAGTATTATTTTCCCGTTTTGTGGGCTCAATACTCAGCAAGTCCTGCCAAGTTTGGCTAATGTTGGCGATGTTAATCAGCCGCTGATCATTTAACTTTGCTTTGTTATCAGTTATTTTTAACATCGCTAAAGTATAAAAGTCAAGGGTGTCTTTTATCCTATCAATAGCTTTGGAAGATAGGGGGAGTAGGTCATTGTCAAAATCTAAAAGCAGCTCTTGCTGCACCGCGAGTACCGCCCGTAAAGAGTAGGCGATACTCGCATATTGACGTTTATCATCTTTGTGAAGTGTTAAGTTCTGTTGATTATTGAAACCAAGTTGCCAGTGACCATTATCATTGATACTTACCTTGAATAGTTCAGCCGATACTTTTTTAATATGAGCTTCCAGAATCACACTTTCCTTTTCTAGGATAGCCAACTCAGACCCCTTTTGCCATAAAGACTGTATCAACTCCTTTTGCAGCATATTTTTCGCAAATCTGGCTTCATTATCAAGTGGAGTGCCAAACATGAAGTCCTCAAGTCGAGAAGCTGTGGCATAACATTTTGGTTCAGATTTGGCTTCAAGCTTATTTATGGCGGTGAGGATATTTTGCAGAGAGCTGTTTTGTGCATTAACGGAAAAACAAAAAAGTACTAGCAAAACAAAACTGAGGTATCTGTTCATAGAGCTTGCCAAAATTTTAACAATCTTAATAGGGTAACAAAATTAATCTGCTAAAAAAGCCATAAATCACTATCTATATTGTAAAATGTTAACTTTTTAGTTTTTATCTGCTCGGCATTGCCAAAGTAGTTGCCCTACCAACGTAGGTGATTTCAAATTGACTTATTAACTTCATTCAATGAGATCACTTTTTCTAAAGGAGAGTGAGGTAGTTAGTCTCTGGGCACTTGGGAACAAATATTCGTTTGGTTGTTTTAACCAGGGCGTGATCACACTTAAAGACAGTGTGGCAGGTAAAATGATGGGAGTTGGTTGGGATAACAAATTTATAACAGAAATGCTAATCGGTCGAAAATAAACCAAGTCATAATCACACCCGAATATTTATAAGTTTCGTACTATTTTAAATTGATTACACAGATTTTGTTGGTAGAATGCCTGTTCTGTTTTAACATTGGTTTAACCTAGTTTAAAACATAATAAATTAAAGCGGTAGTTAGGTAAGCTAATAACTTGGTGCCAAATTGACAGTAGTTACGGATTATTTTATGTCATCAACAAAACAAATTTTTTTAGTAACCGGCGGTGCGGGTTTTATTGGTTCCGCAGTTATAAGGGAATTAATACAAAATACGCCACACCACGTAATCAATGTAGACAAGCTAACTTATGCCGGCAATTTAGAGTCATTAACTGAAATTGAAGACAATGAACGGTATACGTTTATTGAATCTGATATTTGTGATGCGGATAAGATGGCAGCCGTACTGAGTGAATATCAGCCCAACATCATCATGCATTTGGCTGCAGAGAGCCATGTGGATCGCTCTATTGATGGCCCGGCAGAATTTATTCAAACCAACATTGTCGGTACGTTTAATTTGCTCAATACAGCAAAAATATATTGGCTTGAGCTGGCAGATGAGTTGAAAAAACAATTTCGTTTCCATCATATCTCTACCGACGAGGTTTATGGTGATTTACACGGTACCGATGACCTATTTACTGAATCAACACCTTATGCGCCAAGTTCGCCTTACTCTGCCAGTAAAGCCAGTTCAGATCATCTGGTTAGAGCCTGGTATCGTACCTACGATTTTCCGGTGGTAGTCACCAATTGCTCAAATAATTATGGTCCCTTTCATTTTCCAGAAAAATTAATTCCCCTGACTATATTGAACGCACTGGAAGGCAAACCCTTACCTATCTATGGTGTAGGCACACAAATTAGAGACTGGCTGTACGTAGAAGATCATGCACGGGCGTTAATCAAGGTCGCGTCCCAAGGTGTTATAGGCGAAACTTACAACATAGGTGGCCACAACGAAAAGCAAAATATCGAAGTGGTCAACACTATTTGTGCAATTTTGGAAGAGCTTAAGCCGACTAAACCTGCTGGGCTGAACAATTACGCTGACTTAATTACCTTTGTCACCGACCGCCCAGGTCATGACCTACGTTATGCTATTGATGCGAGTAAGATTGATAAAAATTTAGGCTGGACGCCACAGGAGTCCTTTGATAGTGGCCTTAGAAAAACCGTTGAATGGTATCTGGCCAATAAAACGTGGTGGCAACGGGTCAGAAGTGGTCAATATCAGGGCGAGCGTTTAGGCCAGTTATGAGTCATACCTTCAAAGCCATATTAATTACCGGCGCCACTGGTCAGGTGGGCTACGAATTATGCCGTTCTTTATCGGTGTTTGGCCCTATTTTGTCACCCAACCGAGCAGAGCTTGATTTAGCCGATGCTAACTCAGTAGACGCGTATTTAGCTAAACACCAACCCGATTTAATTGTTAATCCAGCTGCATGGACAGCCGTAGACGCAGCAGAAGCTAATCAAGAGGCGGCAGAACGATTAAACAACGCACTGCCGTTACAATTAGCCCAATACGCCCGTAAAACCAACGCTTACCTGATACACTACTCGACAGATTATGTTTACCCGGGAACAGGTCAGAATTCTTGGCTTGAGAGTGATGCCGTGGCGCCACTATCGGTTTATGGCCGCACCAAGCTCGGTGGTGACGAAGCTGTAGTCAATCACTGTTTGCATTACCTAATATTTAGAACCAGCTGGGTTTATTCGGATCGGGGCAACAATTTCATGAAGACCATGCTTAAGTTAGGTGCACAGAGGGAGTCACTCAGTATAGTCGACGACCAATTTGGCGCGCCAACTAATGCAAGGCTGATTGCCCAGATCACCGCGCTTGCAGTTTACCGCCAATTAGCGGGTAAGCCTATTGACTCAGGGCTTTATCACCTAGTGTGTGGTGGCATTACCAGCTGGTATGGTTTCGCTGAACAAATATTTGAGCTAGCCAAGCATAAAAACCTGCCACTGTTGCTAAATAAGCTTGGCGGTATTTCTACAGCGCAATTCCCCACACCTGCAACGCGTCCTGCCAATTCAAGGTTAGATGTAAGTAAACTGGAATTAGCACTGGGTATAGTACTGCCAAACTGGCAGCAGCAGCTTGAACTGACATTAAACAACTATTTAGATAAGAAGGAGTAAAGTATGGCGCGCAAAGGAATTGTTCTTGCTGGAGGTTCGGGTACCCGATTACACCCTATTACCATGGGGGTATCTAAACAGTTATTACCCATCTACGATAAGCCGATGATTTATTATCCTTTATCCGTTTTGATGTTAGCCGGTATAAGGGAAGTACTTATCATAAGTACACCAGAAGACTTGCCCAACTTTAAAAAATTACTCGGCAGTGGCGAGCAGTTTGGTCTGCAACTATCGTATGCAGAACAACCCTCTCCCGACGGACTTGCCCAGGCCTTTATCATTGGTGAAGAGTTTATTGGCAGTGACTCAGTATGTTTAGTCCTAGGTGATAATATCTTTCATGGTCAGCATTTCACTGAGTCCCTTAAAAATTCCAGCGCGAAAACCGAAGGTGGGACTGTTTTCGGTTATTTAGTCAATGATCCTGAGCGCTTCGGTGTGGTGGAATTTGACCAAACGGGTAAAGCCATCTCGATTGAAGAAAAACCGGCTATCGCGAAATCCAATTATGCGGTAACTGGCTTGTATTTTTATGACAATGATGTGGTAGAGATAGCCAAATCAATTAAACCATCAGAACGCGGTGAGTTAGAAATCACCAGCGTGAATAATGTTTATCTCGAACGTGGCAGTTTGCATGTGGAACGTTTCGGAAGGGGTTTTGCGTGGTTAGACACAGGTACTCATGACAGCTTATTAGAAGCCTCTCAATATGTGCAAACCATTGAACATCGCCAGGGCCTAAAAGTCGCATGTTTAGAAGAAATTGCCTTTAACAATAACTGGATCACTAGCGTTCAGCTAAAAGAGCAAGCTAAAAAATTTGTTAAAACCGGTTACGGACAATATTTAATGAAAGTATTAAAAGAGGCAACCCGTTAATGCAAGCTAAAAAACTAGCCATCCCTGAAGTCGTGCTTTTTGAACCCAAAGTGTTTGGTGACGAGCGTGGTTTTTTCTTTGAAAGTTTCAATCAAAAAATATTCGAAGAAGCTACGGGGCTTAAAAGAGAATTTGTGCAAGACAATCATTCAAAGTCATCAAAAGGAGTATTGAGAGGTTTACATTACCAATTACCTCCGATGGCACAAGGTAAGCTTGTGCGGGTAACCCAAGGTGAAGTGTTTGATGTTGCGGTAGATATACGCAAAAGCTCACCGACATTCGGACTATGGGTGGGGGAGATTTTATCAGCAGACAATGCCAAACAACTTTGGGTACCTGAAGGCTTTGCTCATGGCTTTATCACTTTGAGTGAGACTGCAGAGTTCTTGTATAAAACCACCAACTATTATTCGCCTGAACATGAACGCTGTATTGCCTGGGATGATACTGAGTTAAAAATAGATTGGCCAATCAAAAGTGATTTTGTTCCATCGATCTCAAGTAAGGACAAGTTAAGTACTAATTTTAGCGAAGCTGATTTATTCGATTAGTTAGCGGATTGAGTTTGTTTATTTGAAATGATAATCATTATTGTGGAAAGGAAACTAGAAATTGCATCTATATCAGTTTTATGAATTAGTATTAACCAAGGTAAGGCTTAATCTAAAATCAGAAGCATCAAAAAGCTATCTTAGTTATTCATGGTGGATTCTTGAGCCAGCCTTATTTGTATTGGCGAAGCACGCTATAGCAACGGTAAAAAGAAAAGGGGAAGCAATAGAAAAAATTGCAATAAATACCTGGCATGGGCTTTTGTTGAAGCGACTAATTTTGCTATTCGCCACAACAAAATAGTCAAAAGCTATTACCAGCGAAAAGCCGCTAAAACGAATCAAATCATCGCAATAAAGACGGTAGCCCATAAGATTGCAAGTGCCTGTTTTTATGTATTAAGAGACCAGGTGAAATTTGATGCCAATAAAGCTTTTTGTTGACCAGTTTGGCTAAGGTGATGAGCTATACGCGGGTTGGTAAATCATTAAATTACTTAGACGTAAGCCAAGAGCAGTAGCCTTCCATGAACACGACATGCTACGCCGCTTTAATTCAGATGAGTGACTGGTGCGTATTCACACCAACGACGTGATTTTTAGGTGCATATAAATAATGAGCTGCAAAGGATGGAACAAGCACAACGATTTACTTGGTTGAAATGAAACATAAGGGATGACGCATACCTGCTTGACCGGAGAGGGCTAATGAGTGACCCCGGTAGTGTCTTTATATCCCTATTGGCGAATACCCACTTGCAATGGCTCCATGTTGCCTTAAATGAAGCCCTTACTTACTAATTCCTTCATGAGAATCGAGGCAGTATTGCAATGAATGATATGGGTATACTGCCAGATTATCAAGGTTACGCGATGCATGATCATTGGATAAGTTATTACACTTATTTTGAGTGTGTACACCTTTTATGCAATGCCCATCATTTAAGAGAGCTTATTTATGCAGCCGAGTAATACGGGCAAGTGTGGCCAACGAAGTTAATTCAATGCTTACTGGATATAAAAATTGCAGTAGCCGAGGCCGCAAATGAAGGCTTATCAAGCCTCAGTGAAGAACAACTCAATCAGTTTAATGAACAATATGATGAAATACTAGCGCAAGGTAAAGCGGAAATCCCCATATTACCAGCAACTAAAATAAAGAAGAGAGGGAAACCCAAACGGCATAAAAGTCACAATCTCCATGCGAGATTAGTGGATCATAAGGCAGAAGTACTGGGATTTATGAATGACTTCTTTTTACCATTCGACAACAATTTAGCCGAGCGAGATATACGTATGGCTAAATTAAAGCGTATCTGCTCACTTTACTGGCATTTACGATTCATCAGGTATTTGAACTCACGGATGGCATGTATCAGGCCTGTCGTCTGGCATCAGGAGCCAAAACAAGGATGCGGGAAGACCTGCGAGCTTTAATGAAGCGTTTTTTAGTAGAGGACTGACCGCATCTGATGGATATGCTAATTAACCCCAACTCGGTTTAAGAAATTGAACTAAATGCCTGTTCCCTGATCGGAACTTTCGACCAAGAGAGACCAATCAACACAAGGAACAGGCATGAAGAATTTAGTAGAGTTGTACTGTGATGTCGATGATTTTTGCAAAGTATTCATTCCGCAATGGCAAAAGCAGTTATTAGAAGATGGTGGTCGCCAAAGACGCAGAGATAGCCGTATGTCTATAAGCGAAATGATGACAGTCGTCATTGGTTTTCATATGAGTCATCACCGAGATTTTAAGAATTATTACCTAGGTTATGTCTCGTGTTTTTATAAAAAGGACTTCCCTAAATTATTGAGCTACACACGATTTTTGGAAGTGATGCCTAGCCTCATTGTGCCCATGTGTGCTTATTTCACTTCACTCAAAGGCAAACCCACAGGCATTGAATTCATTGACTCTACAACGTTAAAGGTGTGCCATAACATTCGTATACCAAGGCATAAAACCTTTGATGGTGTTGCACAAAGAGGTAAAGGTACGATGGGCTGGTTTTATGGGTTCATGTTGCACTTAATTGTCAACTATAAGGGTGAGATTGTTGCCGCTAAAGTCACCACGGGTAACGTGCATGATACCAAGCCAGTCGAAGAACTAGCGAAAGGTTTAACAGATAAACTTTACGGCGACAAAGGCTACTTAAGCAATGCTTTGAAAGACAATTTATTTGATAAAGGCGTCACG
>Ga0115564_10001466_pt1 | contig 21557 bp, 20 predicted proteins | sample COGITO_mtgs_1105_7_FD_88680 | JGI IMG/M metagenome (GOLD analysis project Ga0115564, IMG submission 88680) | Pelagic marine microbial communities from North Sea - COGITO_mtgs_110523 | ecosystem: Environmental > Aquatic > Marine > Epipelagic | place: Germany:Helgoland, sampling site Kabeltonne...
AGTTCCCAAGAAAATTGAAATTTCTGCCTTCGATGGAACAAATTTCCTTCAAATTTCCTTGGATTTTTTGCGGGTTGACTTTCCAAAAAACCTTGTAACTCCCTTTGCAATTCCCGAAAATTATAAAAAAATAGAACTCTAACATGGGGAAGAAAGCCATCCTCTTACTCTTTGTTTTCTGCATAAGCCTTAGTGTTTTTGCGCAGGACAGTCGGCAAAAAAAATTAGAGGCCCAACGCAAACAACTGGAGCAAGAAATCAAGCAAATCAATACGCTTTTGTTTTCCAACACCAAAAAAAAGAAATCGGCTTTAACTGAGGTTGAAGACTTGGCCGTAAAGATTAACTTGCGTCAACGCTTGATTCGAGTGACCAACGAAGAAGCAAATCGCCTTACACAACAAATCAATGTAAACCAGCGAACAATAGATAGGCAACGAAAAGAGTTACAGGTTTTAAAGGATGATTACGCCGAAATGATTCGTTTTTCTTATGCCAGTAAATCTGGGCAAAGCCGATTGATGTTTTTGTTTTCTTCCGATAATTTTCTTCAGGCGTACAAACGATTTCAGTACCTTAAACAATACACGAGTTTTCGGAAGAAGCAAGGGGAATTGATTGCCGAGAAGACCCTCACTCTCCAAGCACTGAACAAGGATCTGCTGGTGCAAAAGCAGAAAAAACAAGATTTGGTGAGTGCCAATCAGCTTGCACAAGTTACCTATGAAAAAGAGCGTATGGCACAGAAAGAATTGGTCACTGCCCTCAAAAAAAGGGAGCGTTCCTTTGCCAGTCAAATAAGAAAAAAGCAACAAAAAATAGCCGCCTTTGACAAGGAGATTCAACGCCTGATTCGGGCAGCAATCGCAGCATCTAACAAGGCAGCAGGGAAGGGAAATGCAGCGGCCTTTACATTAACACCAGAAGCACAGTTAATCGGGAAGAATTTTAGCGCTAACAAAGGAAAATTACCTTGGCCAGTTGAAAAGGGGGTAGTAACCCTTGGTTTTGGCACCCAACCGCATCCAGTGGTTAAAACGACAAAAATCCAAAGCAACGGTGTGACCATTGCCACTCCAGATCACGCAGAGGTTAGGTCAGTTTTTGAAGGAATAGTTTTGAGTATTATAAGTTTTAAAGGGAGTAATCCTGCGGTCCTAATTCAGCATGGAAATTATATCACGTCCTATTCTAATATGGAAACTGTATTTGTAAAAAAAGGACAGAAAGTTGCTTCAAAAGAGGTTATAGGAAAAGTCTTTACTCACCCTAACACAGGAAAAACAGAATTAAAGTTTGGGGTGTTTCAAACCTCTACTCCGGTTAATCCTAAGGGTTGGGTATACCGGATGTAACCTAGTTGCTTTCAGCTAGGAACCATGCTTCTTCTTCAAGCGTATACTTAACGAAGTTCAACAATTGATAGGCAGCACGTTTGGATTTAAATCGCCCATAGGCTACACGGTAAAAACCTTCAGCACTTGTTTCAGCAAAAGCAGCTTCAAAGCCATCTGCTTTGAGTTGAGTGAGCCTGCGTTGCGCATTTACTTCATCGCGGTAGCTTCCGGCAACAATGCTATAAAAGCCACCACCTGCAACAGAAATTCTGTTATCATTAGTAGTCTCTGGTGTTGGGCTTATATCTGCAGCAACATTAAGTTCAATTGGCGCTATGGAACCCAGTTCAAAAGTGGCTTCCTGAACGTTTTTGGTAATGCGTTTTTGAGCCAATTCAGTTGACTTGATGCGCTCATCTTGAATGTATTGATTGCCAAAATAATAGCTCGCACCAAGTATAGCCACGGCAAGCACACCAATGACAGCATATCTCATTGCAGAAGAAGAACTTCCTTCAGGTTTTTCAGGGGTAAAGGCCAATGGTTCTTTGTTTTCATTTGACATAGTTGAAGATTTAGTATTAGTTGTTTTTGGAACGATAGGAGGAACTACAGCCGCAGCTTGCATTTGCTCGCGAAGCGGGATGCGCTTGAAGCGATGTAGGCCGAAAGCATTTAGATCAAAATTGATTTTACCAAAGGGTAGAAAACGTAAGTTGTTTTCAGCAGTTAGCGAAAACTCACCCACTCCCGGCAGTACAACCATTTGATGAGTCAATTGTTTTTTCCAAGAACGAATTTCGTTTTCTAACAAGGCTAGAGCATCAGTATAATTGATTCCTTCACGTAAAGCAATATAGTTGGCGACTAAGCCATCGTTTTGTTTGATTAGGCTATTGAATGAAATTTCTTTAGAAGGCGGTGAAAAGTCGCCTGTAACACGATTGACTCGAATGGGTACCGTTTGGGTCAATAATGCACCAAAACCCGGAAGGGTAACACAGTCGTGTTGATAAAGTAATTCTTTGATATATTGTGTTAATTTCATGTAATAAAGATAGGAAATAAAATTTTATTTTTAATTTGAAAAATCAGGCTCATTTTGGCCTTGAAAAGCCCCTCTCTATGGATCTAACGTCGCTACAAGCCGCTTTATTGCTTTGTCGATTAGCCAACCTTGGCCCTCGTTCGGCAAAAAAACTTATTGACGAATGTGGAAGTGCTCAAAGGGTTCTTCAAGAAAAACCTTCTAACCTACTAAAAATAAACGGTATAGGGAATTCGCATTTAGCAGGAATTTCCCAATGGGAAAGTGTTATTCCACAGCTTGAAAAGGAAGAACAGTTCCTTAAAAAAAAGAAATTGACTCCTTTTATTTATGGCCAAAACACTTATCCAATTACCCTTGCGCACAGCAGTGACCCACCTGTAGTTTTTTTTCAAAAGGGAAGGGTGAATTGGGAAAATAAGAAGATTATAAGTATTGTTGGTACACGAAAACCTACTGCGCGCGGCATTGCCTTCTGTGAAGAACTAATCGAAGAAATTGCTCCCTATTCTCCCCTTATAGTGAGTGGTTTTGCCCGCGGAATCGATATTGTCGCCCACCGAAAAGCGCTAAAAATGGGATTAGAAACTGTGGCTGTACTTGCCCACACTTTTGATCAATGGTATCCCAAGGAGCATCACGTTGAGGTGGATAAGGTTTTGAAAAACGGAGCTTTTGTCACTGAATTTTGGTCAGATGCGCCCTTTGAACGCGCGAATTTTCTCAAACGAAATCGCATTATTGCTGGTTTATCCCATGCAACAATTGTCATCGAATCTGGTGAGAAAGGGGGCAGTTTGGTTACCGCGAGTCAAGCCTTGGCCTATGGGCGGGAAGTTTTTGCTCCTCCTGGAAGAGTTTCTGACACACAATCTAAGGGCTGTTTGAATCTAATAAAAGCAGATCGAGCACGTCTTATAACCAGTGGAGCAGACATAGCCACTTGGTTGGAATGGGAAGAGAAAACACCGATTAAAGCAGTACAAAAAAGTCTTTTTGTAGAGCTAAGTAAAGAAGAAGCCGAGTTATATGATTTGTTGAAAGAACCCCTTTCCTTGGATGAAATTACGTTAAAAACAAAACGTCCGGTGGGACAAATCGCTGCAGACTTAATGCAGTTAGAACTTAAAGGAATTGTTCGATCTCTAGCCGGGAAGCGTTTTGAACAACTTTAGTAACCAATTTTCTTTCGCACTCGCCACAAAACAGTATGGGCAATTTGACGTGCTTTTTCGGCTCCTTTGGTCAAGGCAATGGTCACTTCAGCAGGATTCTCCTGGTAGTAATCATAGCGCTTTCTTGGTTCATCAAAGGTGGATAAAATCAAATCGAAGAGAGCTTGTTTGGCGTGACCATAGCCCATGCCTCCCGCAAGATATTGGTCGCGTAAAACCTCAATTTGCCCCTCATTGGCCAAAAGCGAATACAAGGCAAAAACAGTACAAGTATCTGGGTTTTTAGGTTCTTCAAGCGGGGTTGAATCGGTTTTGATTCCCATGATTTGCTTGCGCAACTGTTTTTCAGGGAGAAAAACATTGATGAGGTTGTTCTTGGATTTAGACATTTTTTCACCATCTGTTCCTGGAACGTATTGTGTAGATTCTTGAATTTTTGCCTTGGGAAGGACAAAGGTTTCTCCTAACTGACTATTAAAACGTGTAGCCACATCTCGGGTCATTTCCAAATGCTGTAATTGGTCTTTCCCAACAGGAACAATTTCAGCATCATAGAGTAAAATATCTGCAGCCATCAGCATAGGATAGCTAAAAAGACCAGCATTTACATCTTGTAAACGATCGGCTTTGTCTTTAAAGGAATGAGCAAGGGTTAGGCGTTGGTAGGGGTAAAAGCAGTTAAGAAACCAGCTCAATTCAGTCACTTCACTCACATCACTTTGTTTGTAGAAAACCGTTTTATCGGTATCCAATCCACATGCCAACCATGCAGCAGCTGTATTAAAGGTGTGTTGCCGCAAGGTATCACCATCTTTTATTTGGGTAAGCGAGTGCAAATCTGCGATAAAAAGGAAGGATTCATTTTCAGCATCCTCTGCCATTGCAATTGCGGGAAGAACAGCGCCCAATAAATTCCCTAAATGGGGTGTCCCTGTACTTTGTACTCCGGTCAAGATTCTGGCCATGAAAAATATTTTCCACAAATGTACTTTATTTCCCTAAAACTAATTCCAATTCGCTAAATTTGAAATTGTGAAAAAAATACTAACGCGTTTGTGGCGGATATGGTTTTACTTTTTAGCCGGAATTCCGATCCCCTTTTTATTTCCCTTTTTAGCGGTCGCACTATTGTTTCCTAATGGATATACAGTTGTCTTTTGGGTGGCACGTAATATATGGGCGCCTATTATTTTGGGTGGAAGCGGTTTTCATACAAAAATCCGATATGCCAAGCCTTTACCCAGAGGAACCTCTTATGTTTTAGTGGCAAATCACACCAGTTATATTGATCCTTTTGTAATGCTAAGGGTTTCTAAAAACCCATTTGTATTTGTGGGAAAAAAAGAGCTGGTCAAGATTCCGATCTTTGGATATCTCTATAAGCGGGCGGCAATTATGGTGAACCGAAGTGACAAGAAAAGTCGCTGGGAAGTTTATGGTCGTGCCGAAAAAAAACTTGCTCTTGGCTACAGTATTTGTATTTTCCCAGAGGTATCTTATGAAGATGACACCATTTTTTTAAACCCCTTTAAACGCGGAGCATTTAAAATCGCAATCGACCATCAATTGCCAGTCGTTCCTATGGTCTTTTACGATTGTAAACGCAAGCATCCCTGGTACCCCAATTTTGGTTATCCTGGCGAATTAAGGGTACAAACGTATTCTGAGATTTATCCTCCTAAAACAATGGAAGAAGTTGAGAGCTTCCAAAATGAGGTACGCGATATAATTGAAAAAGGACTGCGAGAAGACCCTAAAAGAAGACAATATATTGCAGTAGAAATCGAAAAAGCTATCGCACAAAACGCTTAATATTAATTCTCCGTCTGCAAGTGGGCGAAAATTAGTATTTTACTTAAAAACTAACTTTATGGATTCTTCAGCATCGATTATTCTAGCTGTTGCTATTATGGTAATCATGATGGGAATGGGACTAAGCCTTAGCCTCTCTGATTTTAAACGTGTGGCGCAATACCCTAAACCTGTTCTTCTAGGGCTTACCAATCAAATTATTTTACTGCCTTTGGTCAGTTTAGGACTTATATATTTGTTTCAACCTCCAGCTTTTATTGCGATCGGTATGATTCTATTAGCGGCCTGTCCTGGGGGAACATCTTCTAATTTGGTGACCCTTTTGGCGAAAGGGGATTTAGCACTTTCCGTTAGTATGACTGCTATCAATAGCATTATTACGATTGTCACCATTCCTTTTTGGGTGGGTTATGCTTACACGAATTATTTTGCAGAGGCGTCCAGTATGTCCTCTCCTACGGAAGATATTTTTAAAACCTTGATTATTATTTTGGCTATTCCATTAAGTATAGGAATGTTGGTAAAACAACGTGCCCCAGCATTTGCCAAAAGAATGGAGCGCCCTGTTCGAATTGCGTCTTCTGTTTTTTTAGCCGTGGTTATTTTGGGTCTGTTGGCCCGTGAATTTGATTTGTTTCAACAATATGTGGGCGACACCTTGGCCATAGTAGCTGCATTGAATGCCATTACCATGGGACTGGGATATATTTTAGCAAAAGCCTTTGGTTTAAATTTAAAACAAGGTTTGACCATAGCCATTGAGTCGGGCATTCAAAATGGTACCTTGACCATCAGTCTGGCCGTCATTACACTGAACGAACCTGACTTTGCCATTATAGCGGCGATTTATTCTTTGGTGATGTATGCCTTTTCTAGTGTACCTATTTACTTTGGGCTGAAAGCCTCAAAATAAAAAACCCCCAAATTACTTTGGGGGCCATGCAATTAAAATGTTAAAAGCATTATTCGTTAACCGCTTTAAGGGTTCCCATGATTTTAGCTTCTAGTTCTTCCATTAAATCAGGATTGTCTTCTAAGAGCGTTTTTACTGCATCGCGACCTTGTCCCAGTTTGGTGTCACCATAGCTGAACCAAGACCCCGATTTTTTGATGATTTCGTAGTTCACCCCAAGGTCGATGATTTCACCAATCTTGGAGATTCCTTCCCCATACATGATGTCAAATTCAGTTGTTTTAAAAGGTGGAGCAACTTTGTTTTTCACCACCTTTACACGGGTTTTATTTCCCAACACTTCCGCATCGGCATTTTTTATCTGAGTCGAACGGCGGATGTCTAAACGCACTGAAGCGTAGAACTTTAGGGCATTTCCTCCAGTAGTGGTTTCAGGGTTTCCAAACATCACCCCAATTTTTTCCCGCAACTGGTTGATGAAGAAAACAGTACAGTTGGTTTTGCTGATGGAGCCAGTTAGTTTACGCAAGGCCTGCGACATTAAACGCGCATGAAGCCCCATTTTGGAATCTCCCATTTCACCTTCAATCTCACTCTTTGGTGTCAAGGCAGCCACCGAGTCAATCACCACAATATCTACTGCGCCTGAACGGATGAGGTTGTCAGCAATTTCGAGGGCCTGTTCTCCGTGGTCGGGTTGTGAAATGATCAGTTCATTGATGTCAACACCCAATTTTTCGGCATAAAAACGGTCGAAGGCATGCTCTGCGTCGATAAAGGCAGCAATGCCTCCCTGCTTTTGGCATTCGGCAATGGCATGTAAGGTCAAGGTAGTTTTACCCGATGATTCTGGCCCGTAGATTTCAATTACACGTCCGCGAGGATAGCCTCCCACACCCATGGCAATATCTAGTCCAATGGAGCCAGAAGAAATGGATTCCACATCCTCTATGGCAACATCGCCCATTTTCATTACTGACCCTTTTCCGTAGGTCTTGTCTAGTTTGTCTAAGGTAAGTTGTAGCGCCTTTAGTTTGGCGGCTTTATCATCGGCCATAAGTGTTCTTTTTCGTTTGGTATAAAAATAAGACTTTCTCTCTTTCCTTAAAACCAAAGCGAGAAGAGGTTATGAACAACTTGTGTTTTGTTTTTTGGGAAATCCAAAATTTCATATTCTTTGGTTGAGACGAATAACCCTACAATCTGCAGCTAGTCCTGCTGTGTTTTGACGGAACTATTTAGGGTTCTTATTGACAGCAAAGGAGCGTCCTGATCAAAGCGATGCTGTATCCCATAATTTTCTATCTTTGTTATCCACTTAAACCGTTTATAGCATGCAACTGTACAACAAATTAAGTGCGCAAGAACGAGCTGAAATGTTGGAAGCGGCAGGTACCGAACGCCTGACCTTATCCTTCTATCAATATGCGCACATTGGAAATCCACAACTTTTTCGCGATCACCTTTTTCTGAGCTGGAATGCACTTGAGGTTTTGGGGCGTATCTTGGTCGCAAAAGAAGGGATTAATGCTCAGCTTTCGGTTCCTGCTCCGCATTTTGAGGCCTTTAAAAAACACCTTGATAGCATAGACTTTCTCCAAGGGATCCGATTAAACATCGCCATTGAGCAGGACTTAAAATCTTTTTTAAAACTCACCATCAAGGTTCGCGAGAAAATTGTTGCCGATGGCTTGGAAGACGCCAGTTTTGACGTCACCCAAAAGGGCAAGCACGTCAATGCGGAAGAATTCAACGCCCTGTTGGAAGATGAAAACACCATTTGTGTGGACATGCGTAACCATTACGAAAGTGAAATAGGTCATTTCAAAGGAGCAGTTACGCCAGACGTGGATACCTTTCGGGAGTCATTGCCCATAATTGAAGAAGATTTGGCTACCCACAAAAGCGATAAAAATTTGTTGATGTACTGCACGGGGGGAATTCGTTGTGAAAAGGCTTCTGCTTATTTTAAGCACAAAGGTTTTCAAAATGTCTTTCAGCTAGAAGGCGGTATCATTGAGTACACCCGCCAGGTAAAAGACCAAGCCCTTGAAAATAAATTTATTGGAAAGAATTTTGTCTTTGACGAGCGCCGAGGTGAACGCATTACCGACGATATCATCGCTCAATGCCATCAGTGTGGAGATCCTAGCGACGAACACGTGAACTGTGCCAATGAGGCTTGTCATTTGTTGTTTATTCAGTGCGCCAGTTGTCAGGAAAAAATGCAAAGCTGCTGCTCTGACAGCTGTCAAGAGATCATCCAATTGCCCATTGAAGAACAGAAAGCCTTGCGTAAAGGGAGCCACAACAGCAACAAGATTTTTAAAAAAGGGCGTTCGGACGTCTTAAAATTTAAGTCGCATTAACAGATTTTTGGCAGGCAGGTTTTCCGAAAACCCCCTATCTTTACATTTCAACAAAAAAACAAACTATGGCATGTGCTTCTTGTTCCAGTGCAGATGGAACCCCCCGGGGGTGTAAAAGCAATGGCACCTGTGGCACCGACAGTTGCAATAAACTAACCGTTTTTGACTGGCTGTCTAATATGCAATTGCCCGGAGGTCAAGAGCCTTTTACCTTGGTTGAGGTGCGTTTTAAAAATAGCCGTAAAGAATATTTTCGCAACGAGGATAAACTTCCTTTAAAGATTGGCGATCTCGTTGCGACTGAAGCATCGAGTGGTCACGACATTGGACAGGTTACTCTTACGGGAGAATTGGTGCGTTTTCAGTTGAAGAAGAAAAAGATCAAAGAAGACAGCGAGGAGATTTTAAAGATCTACCGCATGGCGACCCAAAAAGACATTGACAAGTGGCAGTCGGCTCGTGACCGTGAATCGGAGGTGCAGAAACGCGCCCGCGAAATGGCAATCTTTTTACGCTTAGAGATGAAAATTTCTGATGTAGAATTTCAAGGAGATGGGTCCAAAGCCACTTTTTATTATACGGCCGAAAGTCGCGTTGATTTTCGTCAACTCATCAAAGATATGGCACAAGCCTTTTCGGTGCGCATCGAGATGAAACAAATTGGGCTGCGTCAAGAAGCCTCTCGTTTGGGAGGAATTGGTTCTTGTGGACGTGAATTGTGTTGCTCCACTTGGTTGACGGACTTTAGAACAGTTTCTACGGCCGCCGCGCGCTATCAGCAGCTTTCCCTTAATCCTGAAAAACTGGCAGGTCAGTGTGGAAAACTCAAGTGTTGCTTGAACTTTGAATTAGACGCCTATCGAAAAGCTCTGAAGACTTTCCCAAAACTGGACGTCAAACTGCATACCGAAAAAGGGATTGCTATATGTCAAAAAACGGACATCTTTAAAGGCTATATGTGGTACGCTTACAAAGGCGATTGGATGACTTGGCATTTATTGACCAATGAACAGGCCGCAGAAATTGTCCGTAAAAATAAAGCAAAGGAAAAGGTAGCCAGCCTGGAACAATACGCCTTGGATATTCCAGTAAAAACAGAAGAAAAGGTGTTTGAAAACGTGGTAGGGCAAGACAGTTTGAATCGTTTTGACCGCCCCAAGCAGAGCAAAAACAAAAAATCGCGAAAGAACAAGTCGCGTAACCGTAACCGCAAGGCACCGCAAAAAAATGAATAAGATCCAGCTTCTTTTTGGACTCACGGTTTTTTTATTCCTCAGTAGTTGTGGAAGCGATGCACTATATAGGCAAGATCAAGACACCCCAAAGGGGTGGGGCCTGAAAGACACCCTTCGGTTTCGTCTAGACAAATCAATAAGCACACCCTCAGACATTTATATTCATTTGAGAAATAACCAAGACTATCCCTTTTCCAATATTTTTTTGGTGGTAAGCATGTATGCTCAAGATTCCTTAATTGAGCAGGACACCTTAGAATTTGCCATGGCAAAACCCAATGGAGAATGGCTAGGGACAGGCTATTCCTCGGTCAAAGAAAGTAAGTTGTGGTGGAAAAGCAATTGGCAAACAACCGAAGCAAGCCCATACCATTTCGACATTGCACAGGCAAACCGTGCAAATGGCTTGGAAAAAGGTGCAGAACAATTGGCCGGAATTATCTCCGTGGGTCTTTCTATTGAAACAAGCACAAAATAATGGCTATAAAGGGAAAAAAAAGAGCGAAAAAGAAAAGAAGTCCAAAAAAGTTTAGTGGCTTGATCAAGTTTTTCTGGGTCTGCTTTACAGCAGGTTTACTACTTGGTGTAACGGTTTTTGCTAGTGCTGCCCTTGGTCTTTTTGGCCCCATGCCTCCTTTGGAACAGCTGGAAAACCCAAAAACAAATTTGGCCACCCAAATCCTCTCTACTGATGGAGAAACTTTGGGAAAATTCTACTATAACGACAATCGAACAGCCATTACTTTTGACGCACTTCCGTCCCATTTGGTTAATGCCTTGATTGCTACAGAAGATGAACGTTTCTACTCTCATTCCGGTATAGATTTCCGCGGCACCTTTCGAGCTCTGGCCTATTTGGGGAAACGCGGAGGGGCAAGTACCATCACACAACAGTTGGCTCGCCAACTCTTTGTAGGGGTTCGGTCGCGAAATAAGGTGCAAGCAATCACCCAAAAATTCAAAGAATACGTATTGGCCGTAATGTTGGAACGCCGCTATACCAAAGAAGAAATTATTGCGATGTACCTTAACATTTACGATTTTGGATACCAAGCCGACGGAATCCAATCAGCAGCAAAAATATACTTCAATACCACGCCAAAAGAGTTGTCCATAGAACAGAGTGCGACCTTGGTTGGAATGCTCAAGAACTCCTCTTTATTCAATCCAAAGCGTCGTCCAGAAATGACCCAGAAACGGCGAAATGTGGTTTTTCAGCAAATGCACCGCAACGAATTTCTCACCCTAGAGGAACTGGATTCTCTTCGCTCTATTCCTTTGGTCTTGGATTTCACTCCCGACTCCCACCGGGAAGGTTTGGCGACCTATTTCCGTGCCTACGTGCAACAATTCATGCAACAATGGGTAAAAGACAACCCTGGTCCCAACGGGAAGAAGTATGATATTTATCGCGATGGACTTCGCATATACACCACCATTGATTCGCGTTTACAGGCCAAGGCAGAGGAAGCTACTGTAGCGCATATGAAAAACTTGCAGGCAGAATTTGACCGTCAAAACACCAAAAGGCTCAATCCAACAGCTCCTTTTTTAGAACTGCGTGAAGGTCAGATCGATACCTTATTGGAGCGTTCTGCACGTCGTTCGGAGCGCTGGCGTGCCATGCGTGTTTCTGGCAAAGACGAGGAGACCATTTGGGCATCTTTCCAAGAACCTACCCCCATGAGCGTGTTTAGCTGGAAGGGAGATCGCGACACCATCATGACGCCCTTGGATTCTATTCGTTACTACAAAAGCTACCTTCGTGCCGCCATGATGTCCATGAATCCTACCACAGGCCATGTAAAGGCATGGGTAGGGGGCTTTGACTACAAACATTTTCAATACGATCAGGTAAAACAAGGGAAACGCCAAATAGGCTCTACCTTTAAGCCTTTTTTATATGCTACGGCCATTGATCAATTGCGCTTGTCACCCTGCGATATTTTACCCGACGCCCTTTTTTGTATAGAACCCATGAAATATGGAAATGTGGATGCATGGTGTCCCAAGAACTCAGGAGATAAATACGGTCAAATGCGCACCCTTAAAAACGCCCTAGCCAATTCTGTCAACACGGTCAGTGCTCGACTAATGGACAAGGTAGGTCCAGCCCCTGTAGTGAATCTAGCCCGAAAAATGGGAATTACTTCTCGTTTGCCAGTGGTTCCCTCCATCGCTTTGGGAACTCCAGATTTAAGCTTATTTGAAATGGTTGGGGCATACAGCACCTTTGCAAATAAAGGAGTCTATGTAAAGCCTATTATGATCACGCGTATCGAAGACAAAAACGGAACTGTATTGTTTGAAGTCGTTCCGGAGACCCGCGATGTTTTGAGTGAAGAAACAGCCTATGTCACCTTAAATTTACTGAAGGGGGTGACCGAAGGAGGCTCTGGCCAACGTTTGCGCCACAGTGGGGCAGACGAGACCAATTATGCCTATCAGGCAGTAGTTACTGGCTATCCCTATGAATTCACCAATCCCATTGCAGGAAAAACAGGAACAACCCAAAACCATTCCGATGGTTGGTTTATGGGTATGGTGCCAAATTTAGTCACTGGTGTTTGGGTTGGCGGAGAAGACCGAGCAGTACATTTTGATAATATTGCTTTTGGCCAAGGAGCCTCGATGGCCTTGCCCATATGGGCAACCTATATGAAGGCAGCCTATGAAAACGAAGCATTAGGGATTTCTATGGATGACTTTGAAGCACCTGCTTTGGTAAGCATTCCGATCGATTGTGAGGAGGTAGCCCCCAATGCCTCAAACCCCATAGAGAAAAAAGAAGATTTAAATGAATTGGGCTTTTAGTGCTGCTCTTCGGCTAGCCATTCAGCAAAAGAGGTTTCGGTTTCCCTCAATTTTAATCCCACCAAAACAATATTTTTTGGCAAGCGTGCACTAATTTTTTTAGCAAAATCGGTCACCATCATTTCACTTGTGGGCTGATAATTTACCCGTAGTATTTTATGCCCCCTTTGTTCCATCTCATCGGCTAGTTCTTTGTGTGGAGTGTTGATGTTTAATACGGTCGCATGGTCGAAAGGAACAACGATCTCTTCTTTGACAATTTTTTTAAGATCGCTAAAGTCAATCACCATACCGTTTTTCACATGATTAGGATCATTTATGGGTCTTCCTTTAACGCTTACAGAAAGCTTGTAGCTGTGCCCGTGAACATTTTTACAAAGTCCGTCATAGCCATGTAGCGCATGACCGGTTTCAAAAGTAAATTCTTTGGTAATTCGAATGATGGAATCCATAGCGTTGATGCATATTTTCGGGAGCAAGTTCCGCATTTTTTTGGAATTGTCCTGCAATGGACACAATTTCTTACAGGAAAAGGGAGCGCTATTTTTTTCCTTAGTACATTTGCATAAACGTTTTTTACCACGCACATGAAAAACATCCTTGTCCCCTTAGGGATTTCTGACAATTCAGAACAGACCCTTGTTTATGCAATTGGCTTGGCCTCAAAAACCCAGGCCGCGATTTATGTCATGGATTCTTTTAATCCAAGTTTTGTAAATGCACATTTACTCAACGTTAAAGAGGTTGTTAAGCGCAACAATTTTAATCGTATAAAAGCCTTGGTAAAATCTATTGATCACCACGGTTTATCAATTCAAATGGTAAGCTATGAAGGCGAATTTTTGGTCGGTGTGAATGCATTGGATGAAAAAGTTGGTCTTGATCTGATTGTTTGTGGCTCCATGCCCAACTCAAATAATGACGCAATATTTTTGGGCCCTACTCCGGGACGATTGGTGAAGAAAACCGACATACCGGTATGGATTATTCCAGAAGGGGCTATTTTTCAAGCACCTAAAAAAGCCTTATTTGCTTTTAAGAAAGGGAAGGTAAAAGGTGAACGCAGCTTGTTACCCTTGAAGTTTCTTCAAGATCAATTTAACACCCAATTAGAGTTACTCTTGGTAAAAACACCTGCGCACAACAGAAAAGAACTGCAAATTGACCATGAGATCGTTGAACTTTCTGATCAGATGACTTCTTCTGAAAATGCAACCATTTATCAGGGAGTACTTGAGCACTTCCGCCAAGTTCATCCAGACATATTGATCGTTTTTGCCCGCAAGCGAGGCTTTTTTGAGAAACTGATAGCGTCTGATGTGGTCTTTAAAAAAGACTTTTTTACCAAAACGCCTTTATTGGTTATTAAAAACCGTCAATAATTTGAAACGCCTTCTCTTTTATGTCTTTTGTGTTGCTTCAACAATAGAAGGGATACATGGACAGGAGGCCTATTTTAATTTTAGTATTGACAATGACTTTTTTTTTGTAAAAGACAGGTACTATTCCAGTGGGATGTTCTTGCAATACGGGAAAGAATTCAAAAAAGCATCCAACGACAGTCTTCGTCGCTTTGAGCAGTGGGAATTGGGACAGGAGATTTATACTCCTTCCATACGGTTATCTGAGGAGGTAGCGGACTACGATTATCCTTATGGAGGATGGCTTTACCTAAAATACAGCCGCCAAAAAGAATTAACTTCCAACAAACAGTTTGAAGTGGGACTTCAATTAGGCGTTACAGGAGATTGGTCTTTAGGGCGTTATTTTCAAAACACCTATCATAGGGAAGTATTGGGCTTAAGAGAAAACGCTTGGGTAGATCAGGTTCCTGAAGCTGTGCATATCAATCTATTCGCAGGATACTTTTACCAAAAGGAATTGATTGAACAAGTTCAATTTCAAAGTCATTTCTATGGTCGCTTGGGTACGCAACGTACGGATATTGGCACCCGATTAGGATTAAATCTTGGTAGGGCAAGTGTTCTTGGTTTAGCAGCAAATTCACGTTATTTTACGACCCCAGGACAAGGCTTTTACGTTGGGGTCGACACCTCTTATATTGCGCATGATTATATGACAACAGCTAGCATGTTTAACGATGATGCCCCTTTTACAGTCGAATCGATTCCATTTAGTCTAGTAGTTGAAACTGGCTTTGCCTTGCAGGGAAATAAATGGAAACTTCTATTTCTGTATAAAAACCGTTCTCCAGACAACAGGCTTCAACCCAAAAAACCCCATCACCTAATGACGCTTTTTTTATCTCTTTTCTTTGATTAATCCCTTTTGGTATATAATTTGCAGGTATAATTAAAAATACAACCATGAAAAAAGTACTTTTTGTTCTTTCAATATCCTTTTTATTGACCTCTTGCTTGGTCATTAAGGTCTATGAATCGCCGAAATCAACGGATGAAGCTCCCAAACAAATCAGTTCAAAAAGAAGTATGATTTCTTCAGACATGACGGTTCCATTTCCAAAAGAAGGCACCGAAATCTTGTTTTTTGGGGATGAAGAAGGCGCACTACCCGAAATAATTCATCGCGATCATGACATCATGAAGTTTGCCTATAGCAGTGATGATTCCACCAAAAAGAAAGCGATAATCATCAAGATGGATAAAGATGCTCTTGACGAAGCATCGACCATGCAATGGACAACAAAGGGAGCAAAGCAAGGGAAGAAAATGATTTTTATTGCAAAAGACTCTCTTTCACTTCCATTTGAATTAGAAAAAGCAATGGGGAGCAATTGTAAGATGGATCCGTCGGAATGTGCTGAAAAAGGGGATAGCTGCATGCACCATGACGACCGCAATGCCTCAGTAGGGGAGAATGTATTCATTTTCAAATCCAAGGGAAGCGGTGAGGCTAAACCTTTGATCATGATTGATGGAGAAATCCAAGAGGAAGGCTATGACATCGAGGCAATTTCTCCAGATGATATTGCTGTCATAAACGTATTTAAAGGCCCCGCTGCTATTGAAAAAGTGGGAGAGCGGGGAGTGAACGGCGTCATTATGATTGAGATGAAGAAAAACTAGGGTTTTCCCAAAAATAAAAATTGTGTGTTCCATCCTTTACAAAACCCATTTTGGGGTAAAGTGCATTTCCGGGAAGATTGCTTTTTTCAGTTTCTAGGCTAATGCCCAATGAATGTGTTCGCTTACAGTGGTCTTGGGCGGCATGCATTAAAAGTTTCCCGATGCCAGTTTCGCGCTTTTCAGGCAAAACAAACAAATCATTGAGAAGCCACATTCGCGCCATATTCGTAGAAGAAAAGAGGGGATACAACTGTGTAAAGCCCACCAACTCATCCTTTATTTCTGCCACAAACAAGACGGATTCTTTTTGTTCGATACGCTCACGTAAAAAGGCCATTGCCGCTGCTTCATTTGATTTTTTCTTATAAAAAACACGGTAGGCGTCAAAGATTTTTGCTAGTGCGGGAAGTTGTTCTATACTGGGGTGTTTAATGTGAATCATTGTTTTTTACGTTTAGGGTTTAACAGGGTATAATGTAAGCCAAGGGCCAAGCCATTGAAGTTTTGGGTTTCCCGTTGTAAGGGATTTATACTGCGTTTTTGAAAGCGATAGGCAAAAGAGGTGGAGAAACGTTTCCAGACCGTATAATGCGCGCTTGCGCTAAGGCCCAAAGAATTGACAAACACCCCTTCTGGATAGCTTATGGGTGTTGTATTCGGTGGAGGTTGCCCTTTTGCATCCAGTAACCAATGATAGCTAATACCAAGCGACAAGCGCATGCGCTTTACAGGGTATACACTAAGGGCCAAGGGGAAGCGTAAAAACAGGAGCCGATCTAGGCTACTATCGTTTTCTAGAGTATAGTTGTAAGCCAGACGATGGTAATGCACCCCAGAGCTCAGGCCGAAGCTTTTGGTAAAACGATAATGTACATTTCCACCCATATCGAGGTTAAAACGTCCTTTGGTTTCACGGTTGGTTGTATTGCTAAGATGAGGCTGTATAAAAACATCAAAATTCCATTTGCGGTAAAATTCATAGTCATAGGGGGATTTGCCGTATTGTTGGCGCAACAATTCGGGACCCTGCGCAAGAACGAGTGAAGCGCAAAACAGGAAAGCAGCAAAAAAGAAAGTTCGCATGAATGGACAAGATGGTATGGGAAAGATACAGTATTCAGTAGAAATGGTTTATTCCGATCTTATTTTTTAATGAAACGCCGAAGCCCATAACCACTCCAACCAAAGAAAAGAATCCACCAAAGCATATAAAACCAATCGTTCATGGAGGTACCATTCCAGTTAAGCCATTCAAACACAAAGATTTCCATGAAGGCGTCTAGAGCAAACAAGAGTAAAAAACCCAAAAACCATTGTAGAACAAATTTGATCATTGCAGGTTAACTTAATTATATTATAATATACTAAATTATTCCATTTTATAAAGAAAAGATCTTTATTTAATAAACAATTATCGAAAGGAAATTCAAGGGATTAAGTAGTTTAAAAAAAATAAGGGCTTGAATTTCAAGCCCTTATTTACAAAATGCAATCTAAAAAAGAGTTTTTAAGCAATGAGCTCTATTTCTTTTTTGATGGTCACTGTTGATGGATTCATCAAAATTTCTGCTTGTCCAGCAGTTTTGGGTAGCTCATAGGCATAGAAATATTCAAGGGTAGCCATTTTACTTTGATAGAATTCCTCTGAGAAAGAACCCTTTCCATTGGTCAAGGCTTCTTGTGCATTGGTGGCAATATCCAGCCAGCTCCATCCCACAATGATCAAGCTAAAGAATTCCATAAAGACAGAGGCGTCGGCTAAAAAACGTTCGTAATTTCCTTTCATGGCATGCGGCATGAGGTTTTCCAAAATGGTTTGGGTGAGCTTTATTTTTTCTGCTAAAACGCCGGTATAGGGTTGTAAAGCCTCGTATTTACTTGCCAACTGAATACTTTGCATGATTTCGGCAGACAATAGTTGTAGGCCTTCTCCGTTCCCCATGGTCATTTTACGTCCCAATAAATCTTGGGATTGAATTCCTGTTGTTCCTTCATAAATGGCAGAGATACGGATATCACGGTAATATTGTTGTAAAATAAAGTCGGAGCAAAAGCCGTAGCCTCCAAGTATTTGCAAGCCATTGTTTACAGCATAACTTCCAGCTTCAGATGGATAGGTTTTCACGACTGGAATAATCATTTCCAGCAAGGTATTGTATTTGTTTTTTTCTTCAGGCGTAGCTGCAGTTACTTCAAGATCGTAGTATTTTGCGGCCAATAGAACCAAGCTCATTGAACCTTCTACCACAGCTTTTTGAAGCAATAACATTCGACGGACATCAGCATGTTCGATGATTAAACTTTGTTTTTGCTCTGGGTTTTTAGTCCCATCTTTGGTCAGTTTTCTTCCTTGGGGGCGCTCGTTGGCATATTGAAGAGAAGCGTAGTAAGCGGCAGAGGCGATGGCAGAGGCTCCTCGTCCTACTCCGATTCGAGCAGCATTCATCATTAAGAACATATAGTTCAAGCCTTTATTGGCTTCTCCAACCAAATAGCCTTGACAGTCTTCGGCATCACCAAACCCAAGATGGGTGGTACAGTATCCGCGCTGTCCCATTTTTTGAAAATCAGCAACGGTAGTAACGTCATTGGGGGTAAGGCCACCCTTTCCATCTGGACGATTTTTGGGCACCACAAACAAGGAAATTCCTTTGGTTCCTTTTGGAGCACCTTCAATACGAGCTAAAAGCAGGTGAACAATATTTTCAGAAAATTGATTGTCTCCTCCTGAGATAAATATTTTTTGTCCACTAATGTGATAATGTCCCTCTTGGGTGGGGGTTGCTTTGGTAACAATATCCGACAAGGAGCTTCCTGCTTGTGGTTCAGTCAAGCACATGGTTCCTCCCCATTTCCCAGCGAGCATATGCGGCACGTAGGTATCTTTTAATTCCTGACTGGCAAAATGAATGATCAATTCTGCAGCGCCTTGTGTCAATCCGGCGTAGCCAGGAAGGTGATTGTTTGCGGCGTCAAGAATATAGTTTGAAGCTGTTTGTACCATCAGTGGAATTTGCATTCCACCGTCATCATAGTCAAAGGGCCCAGAGATAACACCGAGTTCTCCTCCTTTTTCCATCATGGTTTTTACCTGAGGGTGCACATGTACTGTTCCGTCTTTGTGGTAGGCGGGTTGTTCATCGACCTCTTTGATGTAGGGAAAGAGTTCTTTGTCGGCAAAGGTTTTGGTTGAATCTAAGAATAAATCTAAGGATTCCTTATCGTGATCTTGAAAGCGTTCTCTTTCGAGTAATCCATCCAATTGGTGAACGTCGTAAAGCAAGTACTTTAGCGTGTCCATATCGACATACTTATCGGCCATAATTTCTTTTTTTAACTAGTTTAAACACTAATTTCATCCTTCATTTATTGGCGAAGATTTCAAATATACTAAATCATATGAATTAAGAGAGCTGATCTTCAGTAAGTCTTAGGGCTTATTTTTTGTATTTTTCAAACCAAGCGATGGTGTGCGCGACTTTGGTCATTAAATTACTCGGTCGGTTAGCGATTCCATGACTTGCCTCAGGGATTTCTACCAAAACGGTCGGGATTTTTCGCAATTTAAGCGCGTGATACAATTGTTTGGCTTCACTGGGAGGGGTTCTAAGGTCGTTCATTCCCACCATGACCATGGTCGGAGTTTCTACATTCCCCACCAAAGAGATGGGAGAGAAGTTCCAATAATTGGTTGGGTTTTCCCAAACTTGCCCTGGATAACGAGAATTTGCATAGCCGTAATAATTGTCGGCGACCAACAGCTTGGAGATCCAGTTCATTACAGGTTTGACGACAACAGCAGCTTCAAAACGATTGTTTTTTCCAATCATCCAAGCAGACATAATTCCACCTGCACTGCCACCAGTGACATACAATTGGTCCTCGTGGGCAATGCCTTTTGCAATGCAAGCATCGACCCCGTCCATGACATCATTGTAATCTTCTCCAGGGTAGTTGTTCAACAATAAATTGGCGAATTCTTCGCCATAACTGGTACTTCCTCTTGGGTTGGGGTAAAACACAATGTATCCGGCCGAGGCGTACAATTGCATTTCGATGGAAAAACGATCCCCGTAATTCAAAATGGGTCCTCCGTGGTTTTCTACCATAAAAGGGTACTTTTTTTCAGGGGAGTAGTTGGGTGGATAAACAATCCAGCCTTGTATTTTACGCTGATCGAACGAGGAGGTGTACCAAATCTCTTCTACTTTTCCTGGTTTTTTGTGAGCAAATAAGGCTTGGTTGAGGTTGGTTAAACGCTTGAAATTTCCGCCTTTGCTGTCCACAGTCACAATGTCTGCGGGATGCGTTGGGCGGGAATAGGTATAGGCTATTTTCCCTTTGTTGGAAACACTAAACATTCCACTTCCATAAGGTCGTCCAAGGCTTGTTCCCCCACGATTGTCTGCAATTTTCAGGAATCTTCCGTTGCGGTCTAAATACCCAATTTTTCCATTACCATGTTCATCATAATTAAAATAGACCCCTTTGTTATTTGGTTCCCATTGGATGTTGGAAATGCTAAAGTCTAAATTTGTACTCACTGCACGAATGTTACCACCATCAGTATCCATAAAGTACAAAAGGGTGTTTTGATAGGCTTCACGTTTGTCGTCAAAGCCTAGAAAAGCGATGGTATTTCCGTCTGGAGAAACAGTAGGAGAGCCGTCAGGGCCATTGCGATCGCTTAGGGGAGTAATAACACCACTGTTTAGGTTTACCGAATAGATTTCGCTATTTCTAAAATCATATTCCCAATTTTCGGTTCTGTTTGCAGAGAAGTAAAGTGCACTTTCGTCTTTGGCCCAACTGATGCTCCCTCTATGTTGAAAATCACTAGAAGTCACTTGTCGAACAGCACCACCAGTGGCGGGCATGACAAAAAGATGGCTAAAGCCTGTGGGAATATAGCCTCTTCCGTCAGCTTCGTGGTTTAGTCGGTCGGTAATACGTGGTTTTGGTGCCCACTTAGCACCCTTGGGTTGTTTGGGAATTTTTGCAATGACTGGGGCAGGCGATGGAACAAACATACTGAAAGCAAGTTGCGTTCCATTGGGAGACCAAGTCAACGAAGACGGACTTTGTGCTAATTGACTCATGCGCGCAAAATTTCCGGAATCCATCCAATAAATGAAGATCTCAGAACCATTTTTACCACTGCTAACAAAGGCGAGTTGTTTTCCATTTGGCGACCAACGAGGGCTTGACTCATTTTGATCTCTGGAGGTAAGTTTTTGGTGCTGACTCCCATCGGACTTCATGATCCAAAGGGATCCCGTGCTTTTGTCTCCCATAATATCATAGCCCATTCTACGGTAAACAATGTGTTCCCCATCGGGAGATATTTGGATATCATTGGCGTATTGAAGAGAAAAAATATCGTTCATTTCAAAGACCTCTTGCGCACTTAAAAGCGTTGAAGCACAGAGGAAAAAGAAAAAGAGATGTTGTTTTATGCGTTGCATGATTGGAAATTTAATTGTCTCAAGATAATAAAAACAATTATAGGTAAAACGAGAAAGGGGTATTCCTTTGAGTACTATTGACCCAAGGCAAGGGCAAAAAGAAAATGAATTGTAAATATTTTTAAAAAAGAACACAATCTAGCTGAAGTTTTCTGTTAAATTTGCATGTTAGCATTAAGCAAATTATGGGGATGTAGCTCAGTTGGCTAGAGCGCTTGACTGGCAGTCAAGAGGTCGGCGGTTCGAATCCGCTCTTCTCCACACTCGTTATGAAGCACTTACATTAAAATGTAGGTGCTTTTTGTTTTTTAGGGCACAGAATAGGGCACAAAAAGTGAAACT
>Ga0115564_10001467_pt1 | contig 21557 bp, 19 predicted proteins | sample COGITO_mtgs_1105_7_FD_88680 | JGI IMG/M metagenome (GOLD analysis project Ga0115564, IMG submission 88680) | Pelagic marine microbial communities from North Sea - COGITO_mtgs_110523 | ecosystem: Environmental > Aquatic > Marine > Epipelagic | place: Germany:Helgoland, sampling site Kabeltonne...
AATAGATTTCTTAGAATTATGCTATCATTTATTCTATTTTTGCTTCATGGGTAGACGAAATAAAAACAAAGTGTTTTCAAATTTAGAAGTGATTGATGCAGGTGCTAAAGGCAAAACCATTGCGAAAGCTCCAGACGGTAAAGTAGTGTTTTTACCAAATGCCGTTCCAGGAGACATTGTGGATGTACAAACATTCAAACAACGGACAGGTTATTACGAAGGCAAAGCGACGGTTTTTCATAAATTATCAGATAAACGTACCGAACCTGCTTGTGAGCATTTTGGGACTTGTGGCGGTTGTAAGTGGCAACACATGGATTATTCGCACCAACTTTTTTACAAAGAAAAAGAAGTGGTCAATAACCTCACACGCATTGGACATCTTGAATTACCAGAAATCACCCCTATTTTGGGATCTAAAGAGCAATACTTCTATCGCAATAAAATGGAGTTTTCTTTTAGCGATAGTCGTTGGTTAACCGTAGAAGAAATCGCCTCAACAGAAGATCTTGGAGATCGAAATGCTTTAGGCTTTCATATTCCAGGCATGTGGGATAAAATATTAGATGTTAAAAAATGTTGGCTTCAAGGCGACCCTTCCAATGCCGTTAGAAATGCGGTCAAAGATTTTGCCCTCAAGCATAAGATCGCTTTCTTTAACACTCGTCAACAAACAGGCGTCCTAAGAACCCTCATGATTCGAAATACAAGTATTGGCGAGTTGATGGTTGTCGTTCAGTTTTTTAAAGAGGATACTGAAAATAGAATCGCACTTCTAGACCATTTGAAAACAACCTTTCCCGAAATCACTTCCCTTCAATTTATAGTCAATGGCAAAGCCAATGATACTATATACGACCAAGAAGTGGTTTGCTATCACGGTCGAGATCATATTTTTGAAGAGATGGAAGGTTTGCGATTTAAAATTAATGCGAAATCTTTTTATCAAACCAATTCAGATCAAGCCTATAATTTATATAAAATAACGCGTGATTTTGCTGGACTCACAGGAAAAGAATTGGTGTATGACTTATACACAGGTACTGGAACCATTGCGCAATTTGTTGCTAAAAATGCGCTAAAAGTCATTGGTGTAGAATCTGTTCCAGATGCGATAAGTGCTGCTAAAGAAAATGCGATCTTAAACAGCATTGATAATGTGGACTTTTTTGTGGGCGATATGAAATCTGTATTCAACACAGAATTTATAGAAATGCATGGTCATCCTGATGTGATCATTACCGATCCACCAAGAGATGGAATGCACAAAGATGTAGTGGCTCAAATACTGAAAATCACCCCTGAAAAAATTGTATATGTGAGCTGTAACAGCGCAACACAAGCAAGAGACTTGGCGTTGTTAGATTCAGTATATAAAATCAGTAAAACACAAGCCGTTGATATGTTTCCACAAACACATCACGTCGAAAATGTAGTACTTTTAGAAAAACGTAACCCTAAAAATAAGCCATGAAAAAGTTTATTTATATATTTTTAATTGTCATTTTTAGTTGCGAAAAAGATGACATCTGTTCTGAAACCACTCAGACCACTCCCCGACTTGTCATCGAATTTTATGACATCCAAGCTCCTGATGAAATTTTGTCAGTCCCTGGTCTTTTTGCCATCGGGCTTGATGCTGAAGGTCTAGAAGTTCCAATCAATAATGAAATAGTAACAACGCGATCTTCCATAGCACTCCCCTTAAAAACGGACGACATTCTAACAGAATTTAAGATTTACAAAAGTTATGATCTTGAAGATGGTGTGGTCACTGGAAATCCAGATACAATTAAAATAACCTACGATACTGAAAACATTTATGTTTCTAGAGCCTGTGGCTATAAAACGAATTTTGATATTCAAACATTTTCAATTACTGCTGATCCTAGTCTGTGGATGATTAGTTCTGAAATATTAATAACTAAAATTACAAATGAAAATGACATCCATGTTAAGATACTTCATTTATAGCCTAATTAGCTGTTTAAGTCTGTGCATGAGTCTTCATGCGCAAGAAGAAAACACTCAAACTACCGACAGTTTAGTGGTCAAACAAAAATACGGTTTTCGGGCCGGCGTTGACGTCAGTAAGGTTGTACGCACCTTTTTAGAATCCGATTACAGTGGATTTGAACTCAATGCAGATTACCGTCTTTCAAATAAGCTATATGCTGCAGGTGAAGCTGGTACTGAAGAGCGCACGACATCCACGGACTATTTAAACAGCACAGCAAAAGGCTCCTACCTTAAAGTTGGAGTTGATTACAATATGTATACCAATTGGGTTGGAATGGAAAATATGGTATATTCTGGGCTTCGTTTTGGAATTTCTAATTTCGATCAAACGTTGAATAGCTATACTATTTATGATACCAACAGCTCAACTTGGGGACTAACTGAAATATTAGAAAGTCAAGAGTTTACCGGCCTTAGTGCTTCGTGGTTAGAACTTATATTTGGTTTTAAAGCGGAGGTTTTAAACAACCTTTTTGTAGGACTTAATGTTCAAATTAAAGGACGCTTATCTGAAAAACAACCTGACAATTTTGAAAACATATACATACCTGGATTCGGTCGCACCTTTGATAGTGGAAATTTTGGAGTCGGCTTCGGTTACAATATCAGTTATTTAGTGCCTTTATTTAAAAAGGCTAAGTAGTAGTTTTTTTAATAGGACGCTTTTCAAAAGTACCTCCACAATTGGGACACTTATTTTCTAGAACGGTTTAGACACAATTGCTAAAAAACGTACAATCGTAAGCACAGACCATCACTTCACCACTATCTGATGGGTAATGCTTTTGAACAGTGCTCACAAACGGAACGCATTTCTAACATACTTATCTAACTAGTTTTTTATATTTAATACGTTTAGGCATCAAGTCACCGCCTAAACGTTGTTTCTTATTCTCTTCGTATTCACTAAAACTACCTTCGAAAAAATAGACATCTGAATTTCCTTCAAAAGCAAGGATGTGCGTACAAACACGATCTAAAAACCAACGGTCGTGACTAATGACTACTGCACAGCCCGCAAAATTTTCAAGACCTTCTTCCAAAGCTCTTAAAGTGTTGACGTCCAAATCATTCGTTGGTTCATCCAAAAGTAATACATTTCCTTCTTCTTTAAGCGTCATTGCCAAATGCAAACGGTTCCGTTCACCACCAGAAAGCATGTTCACTTTTTTGTTTTGCTCACTACCAGTAAAGTTAAAACGACTGAGATAAGCACGAGAATTTACTTGCCGCCCTCCCATCATAATGAGCTCTTGCTCATCACTAAAGTTCTGCCAAATCGATTTTTCAGGATCAATGTTGGAATGGCTTTGATCTACATAGGCAATTTTAGCAGTTTCTCCTACTTTGAAACTTCCTTTATCAGAATTTTCCTCTCCCATAATCATTCTGAAAATAGTGGTTTTCCCAGCACCATTGGGACCAATAATTCCAACGATTCCAGCTTGAGGAAGATTAAAGCTTAAGTTATCATATAATAGTTTATCATCATACGCTTTACTAACGCCCTCAGCTTCAATGACATTTGTTCCCAAACGGGGACCGTTAGGAATGTATATTTCTAATTTTTCATCAAGTTGTTTCTGATCTTGATTCATTAATTTATCATAATTCTTCAAACGCGCTTTTTGCTTTGTTTGACGGCCTTTAGCCCCTTGACGTACCCAGTCCAGCTCCCGCTCTAAAGTCTTTTGACGTTTAGAAGCCGTCTTGCTCTCTTGTGCCAAACGCTTCGATTTTTGATCCAACCAAGAAGAATAGTTTCCTTTCCAAGGAATACCTTCTCCTCTATCCAATTCTAAAATCCAACCTGCTACATTATCTAAAAAATAACGGTCATGTGTTACTGCAATCACGGTGCCTTTATATTGTGCCAAATGGTGTTCTAACCAATGAACCGATTCTGCATCTAAGTGGTTAGTAGGCTCATCTAACAATAAGACATCCGGTTCTTGAAGTAGCAAACGACAAAGTGCCACACGACGGCGTTCACCTCCAGAAAGTACACTAATTTTTTTAGAACCCTCAGGGGTTCTTAAAGCATCCATGGCAATTTCTAATTTTGTGTCTAATTCCCACGCATTTGCCGCATCAATTTGATCTTGAAGCTCTGATTGGCGGTTCATTAGTTTTTCCATTCTGTCCGCATCGGAATACACTTCTTCCAATCCAAACATATCATTTATTTTATTGTATTCATCCAAAATAGCAACCGTTTCAGCAGCTCCTTCTCTAACAATTTCCATCACTGTTTTAGATTCGTCTAATTTAGGCTCTTGCTCTAAATAACCCACCGAATAATCTTGTGAAAACACCACATCCCCTTGATAGTTTTTATCTACCCCAGCAATAATTTTGAGTAAGGTTGATTTACCAGAACCATTGAGCCCTAAAATACCAATTTTAGCTCCATAGAAGAAACTAAGGTAAATATTTTTTAAAACAGGAGTATTTGCACTTTGGTAGGACTTTGTCACCCCAGACATTGAGAAAATAATTTTTTTATCGTCACTCATTATACACGTCCTTTTAAAGCATTAAACACCCAAGCATTTGCAAAAAATCCGATACCCACAGCGGCAAAGCCCCATCCAGCTACATCATCGTACCTGAAAGCGCCTAAAGCTATTAAAGTAATCCCTACAAATATCATTATATACGTGGCCCAAGCCAGCACTGTATTTTTATTCATTGTCATGTTTAAATTTTTATAATTACAAATATCGTTAATTTGATTGAAATGCGTTTAGCTTTCAGTAAAAGTTACAGGAACTTCTATAAATAAGAGTTGTGAATCCTCTGTAACTTCAATTATAAATTCTTCGGTTTCAGAAATCCCAACTGCATCTCTAGCGTTTAATACTGCTGTGTCCATTTTTGAAGCTCCAAATACTTGCATCACATAAACTCCATGATTAGAAGATTTCATACTATAACCAAAGGATGTATTAGCGGATAAATTTATTCGAGAAATTTGAGCATCTTGATGAATTTTTAAACTTGAATCTGCAGATGTGTCATCAATTGATGATACCAAAATCTGCAATTCGCCCTCTGATAATTGCTCAAAATAATGTTGATCGTATCGTGGTCTAACATTGTTTTTATTGGGCAAGATCCATATCTGAAATAAGCTTAAAGATTCCGAAGAAGACCCATTAATTTCAGAATGTTGAATTCCCGTACCAGCAGACATTACTTGAACTTCTCCGGCTTTCACTTCTTCCCAGGAATTGCCCATAGAGTCTTTATGTTTCAAAAGCCCCGAAATTGGGATGGTAATAATTTCCATGTTGTCGTGTGGATGGGTACCAAATCCCATGCTTGGCGCAATTAAATCATCGTTCAAAACTCTTAACGCTCCAAAATTCATTTTTTGTGGATCGTGATAATTCGCAAAACTAAAAGAATGATTGGCTTGCAACCAACCGTGATTTGCAAATCCTCTTGAAGCAGCACTGTGAAAAACTAACGTCATATGTGTCTATTTATAATTGTTCGTTAAACAAAAACTTGAAATCAAAGAATAATGTTATTTTTGTTACCACAAAGATAAGTACCATGGATTTAAACTTCAATAAAAACGAGGATTATAATAAACTACTCGTAACAGATTTAAAAAAGCGTTTAACGCAAGTTAAATTAGGAGGTGGAAAACTCAAAATCGAAAAAGAACATGCCAAAGGAAAACTGACCGCACGCGAACGTATTGATTATCTATTAGACTCGAAATCAAAATCAATTGAAATCGGAGCCTTTGCAGGTGATGGCATGTATGCAGCTCACGGGGGCTGCCCTTCGGGAGGCGTTATTGTGAAAATGGGATATATCAAAGGAAAACAGTGTATTGTCGTTGCTAATGATGCCACTGTTAAAGCAGGAGCATGGTTTCCAATCACTGCTAAAAAGAACCTTAGAGCTCAAGAAATTGCTATAGAAAATAAATTACCAATCATCTACTTAGTAGATTCGGCAGGAGTCTATCTCCCGATGCAAGATGAAATTTTTCCAGATAAGGAACATTTTGGACGCATTTTTAGAAACAACGCACAAATGAGCAGTATGGGTATTACTCAAATTTCAGCAATTATGGGCAGTTGTGTTGCTGGAGGTGCTTACTTGCCTGTTATGAGTGACGAGGCTATAATCGTAGATAAAACCGCGAGTATCTTTTTGGCTGGGAGTTATTTGGTTAAGGCTGCTATTGGGGAAACCATAGATAACGAAACGTTGGGCGGTGCCACTACGCATTGCGAAATAAGTGGAGTGACAGACTACAAAGCCAAAGATGATGCGGATGCACTAGATAAAATAAAATCCATCATGGATAAGATTGGTGATTTTGACAAAGCGGGCTATAGTAAGGTTGCCGCCAAAAAGCCTATCTCAGATCCGAAAGAATTGTATGGAATCTTGCCTAAATCAAGAGCCGATCAATATGATATGTACGAAATCCTCAAACGTTTGGTGGATGGTTCTGAATATGAAGAATACAAAGCCGATTATGGCAAAACAATTATTACAGCTTATGCACGTATCGAAGGATGGGCGGTTGGAATTGTAGCCAATCAGAGGAAACTCGTTAAAAAAACTAAAGGAGAAATGCAGTTTGGAGGCGTTATTTATAACGACAGTGCCGATAAAGCAACGCGCTTTATCGCTAATTGTAACCAGAAAAAAATACCCTTAGTTTTCTTACAAGATGTCACTGGGTTTATGGTTGGCAGTAAAAGTGAACACAGTGGAATCATTAAAGACGGTGCTAAGATGGTAAATGCTTTAAGCAATAGTGTGGTACCAAAATTCACTGTTATTATTGGTAACAGTTATGGTGCTGGAAATTACGCGATGTGTGGCAAGGCATACGACCCACGACTTATTGTTGCTTGGCCTAGTGCGGCCTTAGCCGTTATGAGCGGTAATAGCGCGGCTAAAGTACTTTTGCAGATAGAAACTGCCTCTTTAAAAAAGAAAGGCGAAACTATTACACCAGAAAAAGAAGCCAAATTATTCGATAAAATTAAATCCCGTTACGATGAGCAGGTATCTCCTTACTATTCTGCTGCTCGCTTGTGGACAGACGCCGTCATTAATCCTACAGATACACGAGATTGGATCCGTATGGGTATTGAAGCTGCTAATCATGCACCTATTGAAAAAGCGTTCAATATGGGCGTTATTCAGGTTTGATTTAAAAAGAAGTAATTTACTTGTAGTTTATCTTTTTATGACATTTGTCATATTTAATCTTCAATTGTATCCTTATTTTTGTGCGGAAATTTAATTTAAGTCAATGAGTAAAGCAATATATGTTGCCACAATAGAATCTGATAGTGGTAAATCTTTGGTTTCATTAGGTCTATTAAGAATGATGTTAACCAAATCTTCTAAAGTAGGCTATTTTAGACCTATTACAAACGAAGTTAAAGATCGTGAATTTGGTGACCATAAAAATACTGCCATTGAATTTTTCAACCTTGATATCGAATACAATGACTATTTTGCGTATAAACAAAGTGAGGTTGTAGAGCTTTTAAGTGATGGTAAATATGAAGAAGTCATTCATAATGTCATCAAAAAATACAAAAAATTAGAAGCAAAATACGATTATGTTCTTGTAGAAGGCACCAATTTTTCTGGGGATGGAGGTTTTACTGAATTAGATGTAAATCTAATGATTGCGAAAAACTTAGGAATACCTGCTTTAATTGTTGGTTCAGGAAACGGAAAAAAAAAGAAAGAATTCATTAACACAATGCAGCTTTCATACCACTCTTTTATTAGCAAAGAAGTAGATGTCATTGGTCTTATTGCTAACAAAATTGAGCCAAATGAAATAGAATATATTGAAAAAGGATTAAGGAAAAAATTTCCTCCCAATTTACAGATAGATATTATCCCTAAAATTGATTTTTTAGCCTATCCGACAGTTAAGGAAGTTGTACAAGCTTTAAATGGTAGGGTTTTATTTGGAGAACAATTTTTAGACAATTCCATTGGAAGCTATAGTACAGGTGCAATGCAACTCCGTAACTATTTAACTAGAATTCAAGATAATGCTTTGGTAGTTACACCTGGAGATAGAGCAGATATCATTCTAGGGGCTTTACAAGCAAATGCTTCAACTAATTACCCCAAAATTGCAGGTATCGTTTTAACAGGCTCATTAATACCAGAAGAATCTATTACAAAACTGATTGAAGGCGTGCATTCTACAGTTCCTATTATTTCTGTTGATGAAGGAACCTTTAAAATTTCAAATAAAATTGGAGCCGTAAAATCTAAAATTTACGCAACACACAACAAAAAGATTTTATTATCCTTAGACACTTTTGATAAATATGTAAATGGAGAAGGTTTAACAAACAAACTAACATCTTATAAATCCAATAAGTTAACTCCAAGTATGTTTCAATATAACTTACTTCAGAAAGCAAGAATTCATAAAAAACATATTGTATTGCCAGAAGGTGAAGATGAAAGAATTATTACTGCAGCAGCCCGTTTACAACTGTTAAATATTGTTGATTTAACCTTATTAGGAGATCGAAAAGTAATTCAATTTAAATGTGATCAAATCGGATTACAAATTGATTTAAATAAAATAACCATTCTAAACCCTGAAGATTCTGTTCATAATGATCATTTTGCAACTACCTTATTTGAAGCACGCAAACACAAAGGAATCACGGAAATTATTGCTAAAGATTTAGTGCAAGATGTTTCTTATTATGGGACTTTAATGATCCTAAATAAATTAGCAGATGGCATGGTTTCTGGAGCCGTTCACACAACGATGCATACTATAAAACCTGCATTGCAGCTAATCAAAACAAAACCTGGAGCTTCTTTAGTATCCTCTGTATTTTTTATGTGTTTATCAGATAGAGTTTCTGTAATGGGAGATTGTGCTGTCAATTCAAATCCAAATGCAGAACAATTAGCAGAAATTGCAATTTCTTCAGCTCAATCTGCAGAAGATTTTGGTATTGAAGCAAGAATTGCTATGTTATCATATTCCTCAGGAAGTTCAGCAAAAGGGGAAGAAGTAGAAAAAGTAAGAAAAGCAACAGAAATAATAAGAGGTTTACATCCTGAGTTAAAAATTGAGGGACCCATTCAATATGATGCTGCTGTGGATAAAGCGATTGCAAAAACAAAAATGCCAGATTCTGAAGTTGCTGGTCAAGCATCCGTTTTAATTTTTCCTGATTTAAACACTGGAAACAACACCTATAAAGCCATTCAAAGAGAAACTGGCGCCTTAGCTATTGGTCCTATGCTTCAAGGGTTAAATAAACCTGTAAATGATTTAAGTAGAGGCTGTACAGTAGACGATATTTTTAACACAGTTTTATTAACCGCTATACAAGCCCATCAAGGATAATATGAATATTTTAGTTGTAAATTCAGGTTCGTCTTCTTTAAAATATCAAGTGATAGAAATGCCATCGCAGCTTGTAAAATGTGTTGGATTGATAGAAAGAATAGGAATGAAAGATGCTATTTTTATACATGAAAAGGGAACTAAAAAACACACTGAGGTTCTATCTATATTAAATCATGAAATAGGTTTAAAAAAAGTAGCTGAAACGTTAATGAACAAAAACCTAGGCGTTATTAAATCTGTTGATGAAATTAAAGCTGTTGGACATAGAGTGGTTCATGGTGGGAGTAAATTTAGCAGTACCGTCATTGCCACGAAAGAAGTTAAAGACACTATTCGTGAATTATTTGACTTAGCTCCTTTGCACAATCCTGCAAATTTAACAGGGATTGAAATTGCTGAAACTATTTTTCCTTATGCGAAACAAATAGTAGTTTTCGATACCGCTTTTCATCAAACAATGCCAAGAGAAGCCTATCAATATGCCATTCCAAATTCATATTTAGAAAACACTAATATTCGAGCCTATGGTTTCCACGGGACAAGTCATAAGTACGTTTCAGAAAAAGCAATTAAATATTTAGGAGAAAAATCTAAAAATATCATTACCATTCATTTAGGAAATGGCTGTAGCATGTCTGCAATTAAAGAAGGGAAAAGTATAGAAAACTCATTAGGTTTTGGGCCAATGAATGGGTTAGTAATGGGAACGCGTTCTGGAGATATTGATCAATCTGTGATTCTGTTTTTGATGAAAAAACTCAATAAATCTGTTGATAAAGTAAATGATCTACTTCAAAAAGAATCTGGGATGAAAGGTTTAACTGGTTTTTCTGATTTAAGAGAAGTTTCTGAGAAAGCTGAAAAAGGAAATGAAAATTGTCAAAATGCTTTAAAATTAGCGGCCTATAGAATTAAGAAATACATCGGTGCATATACAGCTGCTTTAAATGGATTAGACGCTATTGTTTTTACCGCAGGAATTGGAGAAAACTCAAGTTTAATGAGAAAAATGTCTACTGAAAATTTAAACTGTTTTGGAATTGAGTTAGATGAACAAAAAAATAAAATTCGTTCTAAAGAAATAAGAGAAATTCAAAAAGTATCGGCAAAAGTTAAAATTTTAATTATCCCTACTAATGAAGAAATTGAAATTGCAAAACAATCCTATAACTTTTTAAAATAATATTTTTATTTAACTATTCGCTTAACCAAACTTGTTCTAAAGTTTCTTGACGTTTGATTTTTCCAGAAATGGTCTTCAAAAACTGATCGATATAGTAAATATGTTTGGGACGTTTCATTGGTTCTAAAACATCAAAATTTAAGGTTTCATAAGGTGAAGCGCGTTCAATCACGATAATGACTATTTCTCCTAAAGAATCGTCTTTTTGAGAGGTGATAAAAAAGCGTTCTTCAATAAAACTTTCGAGTTGTTGTTCTAATTGTTCAGGAGCTATTTTAATACCCCCTGAATTGATAATCGTATCATATCGGCCTATCCATTCAAAGGTTGTTTTGGTTATAATTTTGACAACATCATTGGTTTGAATTCGTGTTGAAACTATGTGTGGTGCTTCAATAAACAAACAATTTCGAGCATCTATACCTATTGCTATTGAAGGTAAGACCTCAAACACATCCGTTGATTTGCTAATGTTCTTAACCGCCATATGACTGACGGTTTCCGTCATGCCAAAAGTTTCATAAATAGAAGAAGGTGAGTTTATGAGTTTTGATTTTAAGCCATTCGATAGCTTGGCACCTCCAACAATAATGGTTTTAATGTGATGTAAATACTCTATAGAGCTTTCTAATTGTAAAGGAACCAAAGCACAAAAATCATAACTTCTTGACACAGCTTCTAAGGGGTTGGAACTAGGTTTTATGCAATCTAGTTCCAAACCTAAAACATAGGCTCTTACAAACATCATTTTAGCCGCAATATATTCGAATGGTAAACAGGATAATGCAGAATCACCAGCCCTCAATTTGAAGTAGTCTCCCGTTACAATGGCAGAGTTTACCATAGCTTGTTTGGACATTAAAATCGTTTTAGGCGTTCCTGTGGAGCCCGAAGTTTGAAGTGAAATTTCAGAACTTGAATCCATCCATTTGGCTATAAAACTTCCTAGTGTAAACTGATAGTCCTCACCTTCTTTTATAAAACGTTCCGCAAGACTCAACAGCCCTATAGTATCATAAAAAACACCTCCCAATTTGAAGGAAGTATGTGGATGTTTATATGTGGTATTTAGATTCAACTATTTTGGTAAACTCTCGTTTGACAATTGATCATTGATCACAGGGCCTGCTAATTTATCTTTCCAATTATTCCATTTATATACTTTCGCAAAAATAAAAATCAGAATGGGGTATATAATAAGTACTGATGCAAATATTTCAAAGTTACCTATATCTGGGTTGGAAACATCTCTAAGAACGGAGTTTGTCTGGAAAGCAGTCCAATCAGCCGTGACCAAAAGGGCTGTAAATAAGTTGTTTGCCGCATGAAACCCTAAGGCCAATTCTAATCCTTCGTCCATCAAAGTGATGATACCTAAAAAGAAACCCGTACCAATGTAATGCACCAATAATATGTAGCCTAACTTGTCAATTTCTGGATTTGCAATATGAAGAAGTCCAAATAAAACAGACGTAATTACTAAAGGCATCCATTTATTCTTACACAAAACTCCTATACCCTGCATCAAATACCCTCTGAATAGATATTCTTCAAAACTTGTTTGAAGTGGCACCAATACGATAGCGATGACTGCCAAAATCAAAAACGGAACCAATTTAAAATTAAATACATAATTTTCAGGGGACATATAATAGTCTACTAAAACCAACCCACTAGAAATAATTCCCCAAAATAAAAATGCAAACCAAAAACGTCTCCAATCAATTTTTGATCTAGAAGTAGTTAAGCTTTTAATGCTTTGTTTATGGAGCGTTTTAACCACAAAAAAGATTCCTAATAGGCCTGCAGCAAAAGACAATAACATCAAAAACAAATTCAGATTGGAATCTAACAAACCCATAGTTTGACTCATATCTAGTTTTTGAAGGTCCAATCCTGCTTCGACTGCTTTCGCAATTAAAATTATCGTGTATGGGATTTGTCCTAAAATCACAGCAACAACAATGATTGCTATACCAGCAATGTAAAGCCACCAATCGTGTCTGATATTAAATGCTTGTTTAATGTACATAAATTAAAATTTTAAGTTCCACTTTGTTTTTAAATCATAAAATAACTGCCCCGAATCAACCACTAAAGGGGCTTGAATATTATTGGTAAACAACCCACCCGTTCCCAAACCTTGAGGAAGCTTACTTTGTAGTGTATAAGTCCATTGCGCAATCGCATTGAGTCCTATATTACTTTCCAAGGCACTGGTCACCCACCAGCCAATGTTATTTGATTCTGCGAGGTCAATCCATTGCTGACTGCCTTTAAAACCACCAACTAAAGTTGGTTTTAAGATGATGAATTGAGGCTTGATAGTTTGTAGTAATAATGCCTTATTTGTTACAGAAAACACACCAATTAATTCTTCATCTAAAGCAATTGGCAAAGGCGCATTTGCACATAATTCCGCCATTTCTTGAAGTTGTCCCTGTTGGATTGGTTGTTCGATCGAATGTAAATTATAGTCCGATAAGCGTTTTAGTTTCTCTAATGCTTCATCTGGTTTGAAAGCGCCATTGGCATCGACACGAATTTCGATAGTTTGTGGATCAAATTCGTTACGAATCGATTTGATAAGCTCTAATTCTTTATCAAAATCAATCGCCCCAATTTTAAGCTTTATACATGAAAACCCTGCCTCAAGTTTGTCTTTGATTTGATGTTTCATAAATTGTTTATCCCCCATCCATATCAATCCATTGATAGGAATTGAGTCCTCTCCTTCAGTGAAATCAGATGGAAATAATTTGAATGGATCATTAGACTTCAATGATTGAAACGCCATTTCTAACCCAAATTGAATGGAAGGAAATTCAATTAAATTCTCTAACAATGTGCTAAGTCCTAAATCAATATTTTGACAAACCCACGCGAGTTTGATTTCAAAATCTGGGCGGTCATCAATACTCAATCCTTTGAACATACCGCATTCTCCAATCCCTTTGAGTGAATCCTGTTCGAGTTCAATAAACCAAGTGTCTTTATAGGTTAAAACCCCGCGAGAGGTACCGCTTGCTTGCTTGAACTGAAGTTGATATTTAAAATAAGTAGCCTTCATGTTGTAAGTACTAAAAATTTAACTTCTTGTGTTTATTATACATTTCTAGTTACAAAGTTTTAAATTATAATCTGACAAATACTAAAAATTATTGCGAGTAAAAATGTCGATAATGCTAATACTTTAAGTTGAGGGTCGTAATCCTTAGGATTGTCTATTTTACGAATAATGTTCAAATGAAATAAGAATGGCACAAATGCAATTAACAACAAATACATTGCGCTGTTTGTCTTTAAAAATGAATAGACCCCTATTAATACTAAGGCAGACACAACCAACAACTGTTGATAGGTTTTTGAGTTTTTAAAACCAAAATATCCTGCTAATGTATTCTTGTTAGATAATTTATCAGACTCTAAATCCCTCATATTATTCAAATTGAGCACCCCAGCACTTAACAGTCCTATGGTGCTTGCAGGCATCAATATTAAGAAGTCGATTTGTTTAGAATATAAAAAATACGTTCCTAGCACACTTAGCCAACCGAAAAACAAAAACACCATGACATCGCCCAGTGCTTTATATCCATACGCCGAAGCGCCAACTGTATATTTAATTGCTGCGATAATGGCTAAAATTCCAAGAATTACAAACACCAAGGAGGTTAGGAATTGCTCCGCCCCAAATGCTGTGTAAATTAAACTAAAGACCAAAATAAGGCAAAGAATGACATTGAAAATAATTGCATTTCGCATCTGTTTTGGACTTATTATTCCACTTTGTAAGGCGCGTTCTGGTCCAATACGATGTTCGTTATCAGTGCCTTTGACCCCGTCACCATAATCGTTAGCGAGGTTGGATAAAATTTGTAAACTTAAAGTCGTAAGGATTGTCAAAACAAATATTGAGCTATCGAAAAAACTTTTAGAATAGGCAATTCCAGAACCCACAATTGCCCCTGAAATTGACAATGGTAATGTTCTTAATCGACATGCGGATATCCATGAACCAAGTTGCTTCATACTATGGTATCCATTTTTTTTCAAAGTTAGGCGGTCTTTTTTCTAAAAAGGCATCACGTCCTTCTTTGGCTTCATCAGTCATGTAGGCAAGTCTCGTGGCTTCTCCAGCAAAAACTTGCTGACCTACCATGCCATCATCGGTAAGGTTCATCGCAAACTTGAGCATTTTAATTGATATCGGAGATTTAGCTAAAATTTCTTGTGCCCATTCATAGGCCGTTGATTCCAACTCAGAATGTGGCACAACCGCATTTACCATACCCATATCAAACGCTTCTTGAGCATTGTAATTTCTTCCTAAGAAAAAGATTTCACGGGCTCTTTTTTGACCCACCATTTTGGCGAGATAGGCAGATCCATAGCCTCCATCAAAACTGGTAACATCGGCATCTGTTTGTTTAAAAATAGCATGTTCTTTGCTTGCCAAAGTCAAATCGCAAATAACGTGCAAACTATGACCTCCACCCACAGCCCAACCTGGAACGACAGCAATGACTGCCTTCGGCATAAACCGAATAAGACGTTGTACTTCTAATATGTTTAATCGGTGGTAACCATCATCGCCTACATAGCCTTCATGACCGCGTGCTTTTTGATCGCCGCCACTACAAAATGAATAGACACCATCCTTGGAAGAAGGCCCCTCGGCACTTAACAACACTACGCCGATACTGGTATCTTCATTGGCATCGTACAAGGCTTGGTATAATTCAAGTGTTGTTTTAGGTCTAAACGCATTTCTTACATCTGGACGGTTAAATGCAATACGTGCGACGCCATTGCATTTTTTATAGGTAATATCTTCGTATTCTTTAACAGTTTTCCATTGTATACTCGGCATAGAATTACAGTTTTAGGTTGTTAAATAAATCCCATCCTGTTCGATGCGGATGCGACGTTGCTTATAAAGGGTTCCAATCGCTTTTTTGAAACTTTTCTTGCTCATTTGAACGGTCGATTTAATATCTTCAGGAGAGGATTTATCTGTGAGTTTTAAACATCCATCTTCATTGTTCTCTAAAAATTCTAGTATTGATTGTGCATTAGGCTCAATATTTCTATAACCAATTTTTTCGAGGGTGATATCTAGCTTATTCCCTGGACGAATTTTTTTAACGATTCCCTTGAGTTTGTCGCCAATACTCAGATCCTTAAATAAATCTTGATTGAAAATTAACCCTAAATGAGTTTTATTAATAATAACATTCATTCCTAAATTAGACGGATGCGACACGATCAAATCAACCTCGTCAAAGGCTTCAACAGTGAGTTCTTTATTATCCAGGAAACGATTTGTTTTACTTGAAGCTACCAGGCGTTCAGAGGTTTCGTCTAGGTAGCAATAGACCAAATACCAGCCTCCTGCTTTCATAGGGAATGCTTGTTCTCTAAACGGACAGAATAATTCTTTTACCAGTCCCCAATCGAGAAATGCACCAATATCAGTTACGTTATTACAGCGTAGCAGCGCAAATTCTCCTTTTTTAATATATGGATGGTCTGTGACCGCTACTGGGCGTTCTTCATTATCTAAATAAACAAACACCTCAATGGTGTCATCAATTTCAAATTCTTCGGGAACATAACGGTTCGGTAGTAAGACTTCTTGATCTTCGTCATCTCCCAAAAACAATCCTGGCTCTGTATCGCGCAGAATTGTAAGCTTATTGTAGTCTCCTATGTGTATCATGCCACAAAGGTAAGAATAATAGAGGGAGAAAATAAAAAAAGCGTCACAACAAATTTCAGGACTGAAGAATTGTTTTTAAAGGAAACTTACACTGAACGATGATAGTCTTTAGAAGGCCCAATAGGATGGAACATTCTCTATATTATTACACTAAGTGTCTTAGGTATTTGGGCATTAGTTGGTGTTATTCATATAATAACATCAAACTCCCCCAAATTATAACCTACATCTAAAGATAAATTAAAAATTGTCTGAAAAGTGCGTCTGCTCTGTTATAAAAAACTTTGAAGTGCTAACTCGTAGCTCTGAAGACCAAAGCCAAGGATTACACCTTTTGCATTTGGTGATATAAAAGATTGATGTCTGAACTCTTCTCTCGCGAAGGTATTGGAAATATGCACTTCAATTACCGGAGTTTCAATGGCTTTGATGGCATCGCCAATTCCAACAGATGTGTGGGTATAAGCCGCGGCATTTAAAATAATTCCATCGTAAGAAAACCCAACTTCTTGAATTTTATCGATCAACTCCCCTTCTATATTGGATTGAAAATAGGATAACTCAAAGGCTTCATACTTATGTTTTAAACCTGTATAAAAGTCTTCAAACGATTGAGCGCCATAAATACCCGGTTCACGCTTGCCTAATAAATTCAAATTTGGGCCGTTGATAATGATAATTTTTTTCATCATACAAAAATACAAAAGTTATGGAAATAAAAAAGGAGCCATTTGGCTCCTTTTAATTTATTTAATAAGTCTCAATTATACTACTATAGTCTGAACCCTAATCTTAACATTCCAGTAACAGAACCATCTAATGCAAAAGCTGTATCATCAGCGGCAACAATACCTAAGCCATATCCAACTTCAGTTCCAATATATACTTTAGGGATAATATAGTAATCTGCTCCTAAGAAGACGCTTGCACCAGCAGTAAACATATCATCAGTTCCGTCGTCAGCAAATCCAATATTTCCTCCGTATCCCCAAAATGTAGATAGACGTTCGGCCCCAGAAAAGTGGTTTTCAATTCCGTAACCAAGACCAACAGCAAAAGCAGCATCTACACCATCTACTCCCGAATCAAAAACTTCTAAATTTAAAGCTAAACGAGTAGCTTTCGTATCAGACTTAAAGGAACGCATCATTAAAGTCCCAGAAGTCGATTCAGCAAACATTGCAGTACCATCTAAGTTTGGCATAAATTTCATTTCAAAAGCAGTATCACCAGCAGTTGGCTTGTTGAATGTACCTGCATTTGTTGTAATTTGAGCAGAAGCATAACTAATTGATACTAAAGCAATAATTGTAAATAATTTTTTCATAATAATTTAGTTTGTTTGTTAATATATTATCAATATTAAACAAAAATTATATTAAAATATAATTTTTTCGAAAAAAAAACATCTTTTAATCGAAAAAATACGCACTTAATAGAATAAAACTAATGTTATCATTTGTAAATTCAATCATTATTTCATGCAATAAACTAGATTACAAGGAGAAATCAGTAGTAATTCGTTGTTAAAAAAATTACAACCGCAATATTAGGACTGAGACTTTAGGTATTTAGAACTTTGAATAAAAGGCTGTAGCTAAGCGTTTACCTAAATTAATATATTTCTAAACATTATTTTCAATTTTAGAGACTACAAAAAGTTATGGTATAAAAAAAAGAGGAAGCGACGCTTCCTCTTCAAATTAAAGTATTTAAGAGTCTTTTTCTTAGAACTTGTATTGAACACCAACAGAGAACTTCATGATTGACTCAGAGTCAGTAGCATCTTCTATTGTGAAGGTAAAGTAATCTAAATTAGCGGCTAAACCCCAGTTATCTCCAAGAGAATAGTTGTAAGTCGCTCCAATAATCCAAGCACTTTCCATATCAACATCAAGTTCTACGCCTCCATTTTCGATAGTCGCAGAAGAAAAAGCATATTGAGGTTTGAAGTCAAAGTCACCAAAAGAAATCATTGGACCTACAGCAAAGTACCCAACTCCAATAGTCCCATCATCAGTACCTTTTAAAGCATGACCAGTAGCTCCCCAATTTACAGTTGCTCCCCATGTTTCGTTGAAACGGTAACCTGCATTGATGAGACCTAGATCTAATCCTGTTTTAGCTGTGTCAGCTAAATCTCCTTGTGGGATGGCTGCACCAATTGACACACCTACGTATCCTTTAGAATCTTGTGCAGTCGTCGTATTTGTTAAAAACAATGCAAGTACTGCAATACACAATAATTTTTTCATAATATTAATTTTTAGTTTATGATTAATTATGTAAAATTAAACAAAATATTGAAAATTATGGTTTCATAGTTAATAAATATTGAAAATTATTACATTATTATAGAGGATGCTTAAAAACTAACAACAGATTATTTGCTATACTATAGTTCATATTATAGAGATGTAATGCTTCATTTATTTATGATTTAACTATGACTAAATGATTTAGATATAAGTTAAACATTTTATAGTATAATTTATTTGAGTAACTATTTATTAAAAATAGATTTACGTTTACATCTTTAATAATGGGTGAAATACATTAAAAAAAAAGAGCCAATAAGGCTCTTTTTTTTTAACTACCACAACTATTAGAAATGCAAAGCAAATCCAATATTAAATTGAAGTATGTTATCCTTAGTATATTTATCGTTCATTGTTAGATTGTAACGCAAACCAGGCTCAACAGAAACATTTGACCCTAAGAAAATTGCATATCCAGCTCCTAAACCTATCCACGAAGGATTTTGATCACGATCTTTAATAGATGCTCCTGTGTAATCAAGAGTTAAAGGAATGTTTCCCATTAGATAATACTTTGCTCCTAAACGGTAAGAAAAGGTGTTAGTATCTAACATAGAATTAGAGGCATACCCTAAACCTGCTTTAATTGCAAGGTCATCCATAATAAAGTAACCTCCATCGACTCCAACACCATATATAGTTTCACCATCTGAAGATTGAAGTGAAAATGATGTAGTTCCAACCATTTGATTAGCAATGTTAGTTTCAATTAATAAACTTCCTTTTTCAGTTTGTGCAGTAACAGTTGTTAAAGCAAATACAGCGGCAGCTGTTAGTAATAATTTTTTCATAATAGATTTTGGGTTTATATGATTAATAAAGCCGTAAATATATTACAAAAAATAAAATAAAAAAAGCCTGGAACATAGAGAGAGACTGTGTATTTAATTTCTATTGAAACATTTATATATTATAATTAAACAATAATTTATAATTATAAATTATTATATTTAATTTTAACTTATACATTAATATTTAATTTTCAGCTTAATAGCTTTTATATTTAGAAATAATTTTATTTTAAAACTGTTTGTTTTGTTGAACATAATATATAAACTATTAAATAAAATAATTTATATATTATTTTATTATAATTCATTTAATCGTGAAAACAATATACTTGTATGTATTTTTAAGAGAATAAATAACATTACAAAATACCGTTAAAAAGTATGAAAATCGATAAATTCAATTAAATGTTACTGGAATTTTTGTAATATCGTTGTTTATATTCAACTTAATAATACATTTCTATGAAACTTAAACGCACGCTATTACTACTTATATTAATAGCGAACCAAAACATTGGTCAGTCACAAAATCAAGAAACCTATGCTTCTAGTATCACAGCAGAGGAGTTAAAAGAAAAGTTGTACACCTATGCTTCTGATGAATTTGAAGGAAGAGAAACTGGTACTAAAGGACAGAAAATAGCTATCGAATATTTAAAGAATACCTATACAAATTTAGGAATAGCCGCTGCCAAGGCTGATGGTGGTTATTTTCAAAATGTACCTTTAGTATTGGTAAAGACTCCAAAAGTATCTATTAAAATAGACAGCAGTTCATTTGAATATTACAAAGATTTTATCAGTATTAATGATGCGGAATCAGACACGATTAACTCTAACGATATTGTTCTTGTAGGATATGGAATTAAGGATACACGTTATAATGACTATAAAGAATTAAACGTTGCTGGTAAAATTGTAGTTGCTATTGGAGGTGAACCAAAAAATGAAAATGGCACCTATCTTATTAGTGGGTCGGAAGATATTTCTAAATGGTCTAACGGACGCCAAGCTCTAAAATCTAAACAAAATACCGCTAAAGAAATGGGGGCTAAAGCTTTCTTTTTAATTGATGAACCTTTGTTTAAACGCTATGCGCCTTACTATCAAGCCCGGGACGAACGTGCCGGAGAAAGTAATTTAGCCTTGGATGTCAATGAAAACCCAATGTATGGTTTCTTAATTAGTGAAGCTATGGGTGCTGTTTTATTGAAAACAAAAACTATTGAAATTGCTTTTGATCAAGTCAGTGAGCCTATTACTTCTGAGAATGTCGCTGCTATGATTAAAGGGAGCGAAAAACCTGACGAATATATTATTCTTTCGGCGCATTTAGATCATGTAGGGATGCACGATGGAGAAGTTTTTAATGGTGCTGACGATGATGGTTCTGGTACCGTTGCTATATTAGAAATTGCAGAAGCTTTTAAAACAGCTCAAGACAAGGGTCAAGGACCTAAACGATCCATTATGTTTTTACATGTTACAGGTGAAGAAAAAGGCTTATTAGGGTCACAATATTATACGGACTACGATCCTATTGTACCCTTAGCGCAAACTGTTTCCAACTTAAATATTGATATGATTGGACGTACTGATCCTAAACGAATCGAAGGCGAACGCAACTACATCTACCTTATTGGGAGTGATAAACTAAGTTCAGATTTGCATAACATTTCTGAAGAAATGAATACAAAGTACACAAATATTGAATTAGACTACACTTATAATGATGAGAACGACCCCAATCGTTTTTACTACCGATCGGATCATTATAATTTTGCTAAAAACAACATTCCTATTATATTTTATTTTAATGGAACACACGACGATTATCACAAAGCGACGGATACTCCAGATAAAATTGAGTACGATTTATTAGAGAACAGAACGCGCTTGGTTTTTCATACGGCTTGGGAATTGGCCAATAGAAAGGACACTGTTAGAGTTGATAAAGCTGTAGAGTAAAACAAATCAAAATTAAATGTACAAAAAAAGCTTCTCTAAAATATAGAGAAGCTTTTGCTTTTTGGGTGGAAGACCGGGTTCGAACCGGCGACCCCTGGTACCACAAACCAGTGCTCTAACCAGCTGAGCTACAACCACCGTTTGGCATTCAAATAATGCGTTTGCA
>Ga0115564_10001473_pt1 | contig 21486 bp, 11 predicted proteins | sample COGITO_mtgs_1105_7_FD_88680 | JGI IMG/M metagenome (GOLD analysis project Ga0115564, IMG submission 88680) | Pelagic marine microbial communities from North Sea - COGITO_mtgs_110523 | ecosystem: Environmental > Aquatic > Marine > Epipelagic | place: Germany:Helgoland, sampling site Kabeltonne...
ACATTGATGGGTCTTTCGGATTGAGTCCATGACTTCCAGGTTTTTATATCGACTGCGGCGGTGCCAAACTCATTTCCATAATCTGAAAATATACCAATCGGAGAAATTTTCTTTCGACCGGAAGGAGTATCCAATTCAGTTACACCACCATTAATCAGATCAAATCGCCGGGCAAAAGTCTCACTAATTAAAGCAGGCTCTGCCCCCTTCTCGGCAATGAAAGAACCGGGTGGTTTGTACCAAAGTTGTTTAATTGAAGTAGTCCATGCTTTCATATCCACTCCGGATAAAATAGTAATACCCTCCTTTGGTTTTGCGTAGGAAATATAAACCACATCCGCATAAGCAATCGTTTCGTCCTGGACAAGCTCATCCATAATGGTTGGATCGATACCATTGATCGTACCCGCACCTGTAACTCCCCGTTCGGAAATGTAAAGTTCCGCCTGAAAACGAATATCAAACCATTCCTCGATCGTATAGCGAAAACTGTCCACCATTTGAAACATACCAGTCACCATCCCCACCGCCACGACCAATCCGGCCACTGCCAATCGATGCCTGCTCGAACCATCCTGTAATCGGCTACAGGCTAACCGGCTGACCGGTTGTGTACAAACAGGACGAAACCACCCTGCAAGCATGACCAAGGCATGACCTGCAAGGAGTGCTGAGCCCAGAATCCAGAAACCGGCAGACAGAAACCCACCCACTGGCATTTTGCCCCCACCCTCCAAAGGTAAGGGAGGGAATAAAAGACATACTCCCCCCAAGAGTAATAGGCCCAAACCAACTTTTGGTTTTTGTAACCAAGTAAAACCAGGTGACCAATCACCCTTGGAAAGAACCTGAGCCGGTGGGGTTTGCATCGCGTCACGAGCCGGTAGCCAACCAGCAACCAGGGTAAAGAAAAGACCCAGTCCCACCCCGAAAACACAATCCATCCATGTAAGTGAAATCGCATCCAGTGTGGTCGCAAAATAAAGCGCATTTACAGTATCAGCTAACATCTGGGCGGAAAAATAAGCAAAGAACCAACCCACCCCAATTCCCGCAACTGATCCAATTAATCCAATGATAATTGATTCCAGCAAAGAAGTGATAAAGAGCACTTGGCGACTGACACCAAGTGAAATAAGGGTGGCAAATTCAGTTCTTTTACGAACCACAGCCGCATCCAGAGCCTGTAAAATAAGGTAGGCTCCGACCAAAATTGCAATCAGGGAAAGAATAGTGAGGTTCAGGCGAAAGGCTGCGGTCATGGCCGCCCGATCGACCGCCCGATTTTCGGTCGGGCTCAGGGAGATATTTTCCGGAAGCTCGCGGGTTAGGCGTTTCTCAACCTCCTTGAGGTATCCTGAATCCTGTCGAAGATCAGGGCGATTGAGGATAACCTCGACCCGGTTGATTTCCCGGGGCCGGCTAAGGAGGGATTGAACGGTGGGAATATCTGCGATGACCAAGTCGTCCGGAAGAGGCGAGCCGTCCTGCTTTAAAATTTTTCGGATCCCCATTTGCTGACGGCGACCACTGGCAAGAATTGTGATCTCACCACCCTCCTCCACTCCAAGTTTATCCGCAGTGGCTTGGCCAATCCAGACCAGGTTTTCACTCCCCAACCAATCATACCAGGAAGATTCGTCCTCACCAAAATCAATTTTATTTTCGACTAAGTCGGGCAAGTTGGCGAGTGACATTAAATCGAGTCCGACCAGACGAAGTTGTTGGGCTGGTTGATTTTCGGAATCAAGCGCAGTGACGGAACCTTCAATAACTGGCACCATATGCCAATCCGGATCTCCCGCCAAATTACTCAGCCTGGGCAAAACATCAGTGGATAACCTCTGGGTTGGTGATTCGATCAAAAAATCGCTCTGTCCGGAAACCGCCTGATTAAAAAGACCAAAATTGGCCGAAGCAGAACGGCTCGCCTGGCGAATTCCATTAAATGCACCCACGCCGACTGCAACGATGGCAAGGAGCAAAAGATAACTACCCAGTTTTTGCTTCCAATGCCTGAGTGTTGTCCGGACAAGAATGAGCAGGACAAGACGGATAGAATGTGGAAGTATGGACATCCAGGAGCTTAGGTCAGCATTCCATCTTTCATGGAAATCACCCGGTTACAAATTCGAGTGGATGCCTGATCATGGGTAACTAATAAAAGGGCGACCTGAAATTCTTTTGACAAGTTTTCCAACAGGTCAAGAATCTGTCCGCCAATATCCGAATCCAAACTACCAGTTGGTTCATCGGCAAGAATTAGGTTCGGTCGGTGAATCAAAGCACGTGCAATAGCAACTCGTTGGCATTCCCCTCCACTCAGCGCATCCGGTTTATGATGTGCGCGATGAGACAAGCCAATTGCATCGAGTAAATTATCGACTCTTTCCCTGCGTTCTCTTTTAGGCATATCAACTAACTGCGCAGGGAATTCTATATTTTCCATCGCTGAAAGTGTGGGCAAAAGATGAAACGATTGAAAAACATATCCGATTGCCTGCCGCCTGATTTGCTCAAGATTTTTTGGGCTCATATCGTTAAGGGATACACCACCCAACTTAATTTCCCCCTGGTCCATTGATTCAATCCCACAAATACAATTGAGTAATGTGGATTTACCACTACCACTGGGGCCCATTAATGCAACCCGTTCACCAATATCTAATTTTAGATCGACCCCCTTGAGGACATCAACCTGTCCGAATGATTTATGGACCGAGTTTATCTCCAATGCAAATTTTTGTATACTCTCCATGTGAGGTGATGTAACGGAAGAAACCATCCCAACATACTACTGATCAAAGACAAAAAGTCCAAAAAGGAATTATGTAGACTCCTCCCTCTTTGAATAATTCCGCTCAGCATTTGGCATATGGTAAATCGGGACCGATTCCGGCCACCTCCACTAAAGTTTCAACTTATTGTCAGTATTTTTTCGGTAGTCGTCATTTCTGAGGACTGAAATCAATATTTGCTAATTCGTTGTTACGGTATAATTGCAAGTAAGTGGTTTATTCTTCATTGCCACTTTTCAAGCTTAATTCCTTCTCCACTTCCAACTTCAAGATTTTCAGTTTTTCGTCATCGGGCTTTATTCCGAGCCCCTTCTTTGCCAAAGCCAATGCCTTTTCAGGCCGACCATTTTCTTGGCAGGCTTCGGCGGCCTTCCGAAGTAACCACACCTTACCTGGACTCAACTCGATCTCGAGCTCCATGAAGCGGAGTCCTTCATCGATTCGACCGTCCTTGATGAGTTGTTCAGCGAGGGTCATGGTGGTACCTCCCCATGCTGCCTTTTTTCCTTTCGCGATGAACCATTCGATTGCCACCTCAACGCCCTGTTTCTTCACCATGGAATACATTCGCTGTTCCTGACTGATACGGGCCTTGGCGGGCATGCGGAAGGGTTGGCCGGTGACGATATGGATCAATTCGGTACTTAGATTTACCACAGCTCTCCATACATCCATATTGCCAAAGGAATCGCCTTGGTTGCAGAGCACGATGACAAAGGCATTGTCCTCGACGAGACGGTTTTCCATCGCTCGGAAACCGTTGATCGCACCGCCATGATTAATCACCTTGGTGCGGTGTTTCGTAACCGGGTGAGTCCGGGTGTAGATTTGCCAACCGTAGCCATATCGACTTTGGGGCCGCCCGCCCGCTGCCTTTACCTCGGGAACATCCCGGTTTGGGGTAAACATAAGATCGCGGTATTTCTGTTTAAGTAATTGGCTGCTGTAAAGGGCACGGTCCCAAAGGAACATATCCTCCACCGTAGAATAGAGAGCACCAGACGCACCAGGTGAGGAATCCATATCTATGTAATCCGCACGGGTATAGCCAAATGAACCGCGGGTGTAACCGCTCGCTCTTTTCTCGATCACATACACATTGCGCTCATAGCCGCTATTCTCCATCTTGAGCGGTTCGAAGATACGTTTCTGAAGATTCTGCTCGAAAGTCTTGCGGGTCACTTTCTCAATAATCCGGCCGAGAATTATGTAGCCGGCATTGCTGTAAGAATAAATCGTGCCGGGTTCATGTGCCAAGTCGCCACTGCAATGCTCCTTAATGAACTCGTCCTTCCCGAATGACAACCTCGAGACTTTACCTCGATAGTCAAAACTGGAAGTGAAGTCCGGAATCCCTGACTGGTGTGCCATCAGATGGTGAATAGTGATTCGGCCCCCGGTATCTTTGCGGTAGTAAAGGAGGTGATCGGAGATGGTGTCGCCCAGTTTGACCTTGCCCTCCTGCACCAACTGCATGATGAGCATCGTGCAGAACTGTTTGCTTACAGATGCCAGCCGGAACCGGGTATCCAGGGTATTGACGATGTTCCATTCCCTATTGGCCAGACCGAAGGCTTGCTGGAAGATAACTTTGCCCTTTTCAGCCACCAATACTGTTCCGGAGAACAGCCCCGTCTCGGCCGTGGCTTCACACAGTAGCTGCAGTTCGACAACCTTATCCGAGCTTACCTCTTGATATCCCTTAGGCAGCGGAGAGTTATTCTGTTGTGCTTCAAGACCTTGGGGAAGCAACACGGCAGCGGTAACGCAGAAGAGTGCTAAAGGTAATGGGCTTATCATTCTTTTTATTGTTACTTTATCCAAGGCAAGGTCGTCCATCTTTTTTTATCTGTCCTGTATCGCTACTCCTATATTGCCTTAAGCTCAATCCCCCTTGTATCCTTGAATCAATTTATGAAATCTTCTCCATTATTATTCCTGATCCTTATTGCCTTTCCCCGCATTTTTTCCGGCCAATCTGCCTCGGGGGATGATGCAGATTTTTCTCACAGTCTAACGACTCCTCAAAAACCATGGACGAAAAAAGCGTTCCGAAATGACCCAAATAATTTTCAATTTGCCATTGTAACTGACCGAACCGGCGGTATGCGACCGGGTGTTTTTTCCCGCGCTGTCAAAAAGGTTAACGAGTTGCAGCCAGAGTTTGTTATCACTGTGGGCGATCTTATCCCCGGGGGCGGTTGGCAAAAAGACGAGAAGGAAATTCGGCGGCAGTGGGACGAGTTTAACGGCTTTGTCGAAGACTTTGAAATGCCTTTCTTTTATCTGCCAGGAAATCATGATATCAGTAACGGTTTGATGGATCGTATTTGGGACGAAATGTATGGCGTAAGATACTATTCCTTTGTTTATAAGAATGTGCTCTTTCTTTGTCTCAATACACAGGACGGCGCCGGTTCACGACCGTTTCTCGGTGATAAACAAATTACATGGGTCGCGAAAGAGCTCGCAGCTCACACCAATGTTCGCTGGACAATGGTATTCATCCATCAACCGCTCTGGGTTTTCGAGGAGGGGATTATGCGTAATGTAAACGGCAAGCGCGTTCTTAAGAAGTCGAAGACGGGCTGGCCCGAAGTGGAAAAGAGTCTGGCAGGACGGAAGCATACCGTTTATGCAGGGCATGTGCACCGTTACGCCAAGTATGAACGTAACAATGCAAACTATTATACTCTCGGAACAACCGGTGGAGGCAGTGCCCTTCGAGGAAGTCCCTTTGGGGAATTTGATCACGCGAGCTGGATCACAATGACGGACGACGGCCCTCGGATGATGAACCTGACTCTTGATGGAATGCTGCCGGAAGATGTAACAACCGAGGCTGATCAGAAATTCTGGAGAAGCCTGAAATTCATCGGGAATTTCAGTGAAACCTTTCCGTTTAAGGACAAGATCCTGACACTTCCTTTGGAAAACCCTCTCAACTCGACTCTTTCGGCTCAATTTTCGTGGATCCTGCCTATCTCCGATCATTGGAAGGTAACGCCTCGCCGAAGCTTCGTTGAGTTGGCACCAGGTGAAAAAAAAGAACTTCAGTTCACTGTGAGCCATGGCGGAGAGGTTTCCACCTACTTCCCGCTTCCTCGCATGCTGTCTCACTTTCACGGCGAAGAAGAACAATTTCATTTCGAGAGAACGATCTCCCTTCCGCTAGACTTAACTGATCATGTGAAAAAGTATCCAGAAAGAACCCAGATTTCATCTACAGGCAGTATGCTTGTTATCAACGGGCAACTGGATGAGGAGCCGTGGCAAGGTGCCCCTACCATCCCCCGCCTGATCCCCCGACAGGCAGATGGCTACACCCCGTTCGATACCGAGGCGTGGATGACCTACGACGACTCCTTTCTTTATGTAGCTGTTCGCTGTCACGAGCCTGTGTTGCGTGATATTCTCAGCGAGGCAACTACGCGCGATGGGAATGTGAGGAACGACGACTCGATCGAACTCATGCTCGACATCAATAATGATAAAAAGACATTTTACCACTTCGCCGTGAATTCAGGCGGTGTGCTCTACGATGCTCGCCGCGATGACCAAAAGTGGGACAGCACTGCGATCCTTGCTTCGGAAAAAGAAGAAGGTGCCTGGACTGTGGAAATGGCGATTCCGTTGAAAGAGATTAATGCGTACCCAGCGGCCCATCGGGTATGGGGGTTCCAAATGGCGCGTAATCGTCCACGTTTTGAGGAAAAGAAATCATACCAGTGGTCGCCCACCTTCTGGTACGGAAACTACATGCCCAGATTTTTCGGTATACTGGAATTGAACTGAGCGGATTCGTTCACAAAGAGACTTGTAGGAAATTATTTTATAAAAAATTATTGAGGAAAATCACTATGAAAACTTCTTTCTCAACCGGTCAATTACTTGAATTCTCCAGCCTTGCGGGCGTCACGACTCATTTCTTCCTGAAACATGACTGCCATACCTCGTAATTTCCGACTCAATTCACGGTTACGAATAGGCTTAGATTCCTTTGGGTCCTTTTCCAAATCATAGACTGTAATCCTTGGGTTCAGCATGGCCTTATACTTTCCCGACCTTACTGCAGCCAAGGCTCCGTGACTACCATGATAGAAAAAGGCGTTTATATAATCATCCCGATTGAAATAGGATTTCCATTCAAGCCCTTGCTCCCATCTGCGTTGAAGTGGAACATCTGAATTAAGAGATAATTTGGTGCTAGGCTTGGGTATGCCTTTAGTCTTACCCGTCATCATTGGCCAGAGGTCTCTCCCGTCGATAATTGGATGATCCTTGGGAATACGAATATTGGCGGCCGTGGCCAAGGTGGGCAACCAGTCCATCGCATTTACGATCTCACCGCAGACATGTTTAGCCAGTACTTTCTGTCCGGGAGCCCTAATAATTGCAGGTACACGGACGCCACACTCCCAAGTGGAAATCTTTCCCCCGATCAACGGTTGTTCATTATTTCTGCCGGGGCCGCGACCGTTATCCGAACTGTAGACAATAATCGTCTTTTCGTCCAAACCAAGTTTCTTGAGCGAATCCATGAGTCTGCCGACACCGTGGTCCAGTTCCTGAATTGCATCGCCATATTCTCCCCACTCTGAAGTGCCTTGAAATTTTGGGCTTACTCCCAATGGGACATGGAGCATGGTGTGTGGAAGATAGAGAAAAAAGGGATTATCTTTATTTCTTTTGAAAAACTGGATCGCTTCCTGCGTGTAAAGATTCGTTAATTCAGCGGGATCTGCCGGACGCTTGATAACTTTGCCATTCCGTAAGATCGGAACACCCTTATTCCCAAAATAGACCGTTTCCACCGGATCCAGGTTGGAATACATTCCATAATGATAATCAAATCCCTGTGCCATCGGAACAAAAGGTTTCTTATCTCCGAGGTGCCATTTACCGATGCATGCAGTGGTGTAGCCATTGGCTTTAAATAATTCCGCAATGGTCACCTCATCTGAATGAATACCACGATTTGAATCCGCCCGCTGCACCCAGGTTTCCATTCCGATTCTTCTTGGATAGGCTCCTGTCAAAAGTCCTGCACGTGAAGGACTGCAGATTGGGGCGGCTGCATAGTAGTCTGTAAAACGGATTCCTTCTTTTGCCAGTTGATCGATTCGAGGAGTTTTTACCTCCGTGGCTCCGTAACAACCCAGATCATAGTAACCCTGATCGTCTATAAATATAATGACTACATTGGGTCGGGACTCTGTGGAATGCATTTGTCCCCATCCAGAGAATGACAAGAGAGTCAAAAGCAGGAGTTGGCTCCATTTCGCCTTCCAAATTACATGGGAAAAGTCTTTTAATTTCATAGATAAAAGTAAAATTCAGTGGTTTTATTCGCTAATTAATGTGCTTAGGTAAGCAATAAGATCTCTCAGCTCACTACGTTGCATCATCGCTCCCATTGGTGGCATCACCGAAACGACTTCACTACGAGCAGAGACATTCCTATGACTAATAAATTTGAAAGCACCCGAAGTTGGATCCTTGAGCTTGATACCTTTTTCGCTTTCTTCAACAAATAACCCCGAAATATTTGATCCGTCTTTCAAATCAATGGACACATTTCCGAAATTCCTGGCAATGGTAGCTTGCGGAGCAACAAGTGATTCAAGGAGGTACTTGGGATCGCGTTCACCAATCTTCCACAGATTGGGTCCAATGTTCGATCCAGGCCCTCTTTTCTCATATTTATGACAACGAACACATTGCCCTCCGATGTGGTTCATGAAAACAGTTTCCCCCTTTTTTGGGTCTCCGCCTTCGAGACATTCCTGAAAAGATTTCGGATTCATCAAATTACTTCTTCCAGCTAATAACGATATAAATTTTTCGTCTGTAGGAAGTAAAATACTGGCGGCCTCAATTACCTCCAACTGAAGGCCGGGATCTAAATTTCCAGTTACTAGTTCTTGGGTTAGCTTGGAAATCTCCTTAGTCGCTTGTAATTTAAGTAAAGATCGTACCCCTTCTTGTCTTTCAATCAGTTTCTCGGACTTAAGAAAACCCAAAGCAGTGCCCAGTGCATTTGGCTCCGCAGCCGATAAATACTGCATCGCTACAACCCTAAGCTTAGAGGAATTTGAATTGATCACTTCACGGAGCACCTCCCTATTTGAGATTACACCTTTTTCATCGGCCATTGCTTGAAGTGCAGCGATTCGCACAGATTCATCGGTAGTCTCCTGTTTGATTAATCGGACGAGTATTTCATGGCTCGGCAAAAGGTCGTACTTACGACTCAGTTGCATCGCGGCAGCCTGAACTTTAGCCGAACCATCGACTAGCAATCTTTGGATAAAGGGCTCAAGGGCTTGGCGAACACTCGAAAACTCAGCTATCGAATCCTGTGAAGACCGATAACGCCCTGTTACGGCATCGAGCTTTGGAGGAGAATTCCAATCTATTAATCGTTTGAGAGCAAACAAACGATGTTCTTCAGATTGTGTCTCATCACTGGCCCATTTGGCCACTCTGGCCGAATTTTCAAGTGAACCGATTCTGGCATTGGCATTGATTGCCCTTAAAACAAAAGCGGTTGTATTATTATCAGATGATTCGAGTGCTTCAGCCAGATATGACATTGCAGGCAGAATCGAAAAATCATCATAAATCCCAAGTGCAGCTTCAGTAGATACGAAATCACTCTCCGCTTTCAAAAAACGTCGAATTTCCGGTGCTTTATTTCTTCTTAGAGCTACTACCGCACAAAGCTGTACTTCCACTGAGTTGTGATTATTTAATATCCCTAAGGTCTTAGCATCAAACTTAGTCAGAGCCTCAATGGCTGCGTGACGTAAATACAGATCCTTACCACTATTTTCCTGAATTAGATTTACAATTAAATCCAGGTCTTTTCGGTCACCGTGCTTCTTGAATGCAAGCAGAGCAAAATATTGTTCCCGCATGGATAAGCTTTGCATACCCTTAGCCACGGTCCTCGTAGGGAAAGTCGAAACATCGGGCGCCACCCGAAAAATTTGTGCCCGCAGTTCAGGATTGGAGGCAATTTCGGAAATCGTGAGAAGGCGGGCAATTTCATCTCCCGTGGTGTGACCCAATCTAGCCGACTGCCCAAGCCCCCAAATCATATGGACAATTGCCAGTTCTTCAGCCTCAGCTATATATCCAGCTCCGAGCAAGTTAGAAAATGCTTTTCGTTTCACTAACTCAAACTGTGCTTTGAGTCGCACTCTTTGGTCGGGCCAACCAAGAAGATCAAAGAGTTTTGATTGGTTCAACGCCGCGAAATCATCCCCAATTAAACTTTCCGTTTGTTCGCGCAAAGGGTGTTTCTGGGAATCATTGACATCCATTTTCCATATCGCCCCAGTTTGATTGAGGGGATAACCGCCCGCCCAATCAACGGCATACAAAGCTCCATCCGGAGCAAAATTCCATCCGATCAAGGCCTTGCCTTTTGAGATCAAACGCGAGTTTATCATTTCAAAACCCGCTCCCTTTGGTTTTGTCTGGAATGCCCATTGATCGCCCCTTGGTGCACCAGTCAGGAAGAATGTTTTCTCCCAACCAGTTCCTAAAGCGGTACCCGGATTATAAACAAACCCACAGGGTCCATCACGGTAATTACATATAGGTGGTAATGAATAGGCGGAGCGTCCATCATGTTGTGGTTTCCATAAACCCTCCTCCGTCCACGGATTATAATCCCTTTTTCGATACTGATAATTGCAACGCCACCCGGAGTCTGAGTTTGCCCCAATATAAACAAAGCGCTCCATCTCTCCAGGATTATCCGAGTCATTATCCACTCCAAACAAATTGCCGTATTCGTCGAATGCTAATTCCTGCACATTTCGAAGCCCATGAGCAAACACCTCAAAGTTCGAACCATCTGGCTCACACCTCATGACCGCACCCTGATTGGGGTAATGCCAGCGTTTACCATTATTATCGGTTACCGAGACTCCTTTGTCACCTATACTCCAATAGATACGACCATCAGGGCCAGTGGTAAGTCCATGCATATCATGCCCGGCATATGCAATGTGCAAGCCATACCCAGTGGATATAATTTCCCGTTGGTCTGACTGACCATCTAGGTTTGTATCTTCCATACGCCAAACATCGGGAGCTATAGTGGCGTAGACTTTATTCTGGTGCCAAAGTACACCCGCTGCGATACCAGTCACTTCGGTTTTAAAATCCTCGGCAAAGGTTAGCATGGTATCAGCAACCCCATCATGGTCAGTATCGGAAATTTTATATATTTTTTCGCTCAGTACTTTTAAGTCATTAAAATCAATGATACCGTCGTCGTTAAAGTCTCTGGTATGCCTGAATGCATCGGGGTTTTCAGGAGATAATATTTTGCGATAGAAATCCTGTTTGTCTTGAACAGATTCAAAGGACAAATCGTCTTCGATCCACTGCGGGTGTTGCCGGATATCCAAATCCTGAACCTTTCTGCGCTGAGTTTGTGTGACATATGCATTTCCCCGATCATCAAATGAAATTGCCACAGGATCTGGAATATTAAGCTTACCACTCCATTTGCTTAAAATCAGATCACTCGCCTCCTGAGATAAAAGAGCGGTGGTCAACGAGGTTAGAAGTAAAAGCAGGAAACAATTTTTTAAGCAAACCCATCTAAATAAATTTATAACTACCACAATCGCTTAGCTTGGATTTATGATTTTTTTTAGTAAATCGATGTACTCGGGAACTTTTTCACGTGGAGCTTCCTCTTCGTATTCCAAAACCACATACCCCTGATAACCTGCTTCTTTAATAAGGCTTATCATTTTTTTAAGATCGACTTCAACCTTTGTCCCATCTGGTAATTTTCGCTTTACCTTAACTTGTACATTAACTGCATAAGGCAGACTGCGGGTGATGGCATCGTAGAGTTCATCGTCGGTCTCGACTATATAATTGGAAGTATCCAAATTGATACCAAACCACGAACTATCTACGCTTTCCAATATGTAGAGCATTTGCTCGACGCTCATATTCCCGTGGTTCTCCACCCCAACCACCACTCCCTTCTGCCCTCCATAATCAGAACATTCCTGTAATGCATCTATTGCCTCCCCCATTCGCACGGGAGAATTTATAAAGTCTTTGGCCAATCCCGGAAAAACTCTCATGTGAGAAGCACCCAACAAAGCAGTTTTATCGATCCATGCTTTGGTTTCGGAAATTTGCTTATCTAAAAGAAGACCTTTCCCAATGGAGAAGTTATTTCCAATCGCAGTTCCAGACAACGCGACCCCACGATTTTGGGCATGAAGACGAAGTCCCAATAGAGCATCTTCGGGAACTTCCGGTTCAAAAAAATAAGTTGTAATTTCAGCCGCGGGAATTCGTTGATTCGCACAATAGTCGACAAAATGATGGAGAGTCATCTCACCTCCATTTTTATTTCTGCGATTTTTAAACCATTTAAATTGGTTACGGAAAGAATAGGCGGCCAAAGATAACTTTAAATTCGGAGAACCTATTCTTTCCACTGGCCCCCTTCCAAGTAAAGTTCCAGGAAGAACTAGGGCAGAATTACGAATAAAAGAACGACGGTTCATAGGTTAAAAAGAATCAGGTTCGAACTCACGCAATCAATTCATTGATCACTTCCCCTCCAAACTGCGAAAGTTGTTTATATCTCCCCGCATGATAGAAGTTCAGTTTGTTATCGTCGAGACCGAGCAAATTTAACCAAGTGCAATGTACATCACGGATATGATGAACGCACTCCACGGCCTCGGCCCCGATCTCATCGGTCGCTCCGATCGTGTGTCCTGCTTTGGTTCCTCCACCCGCGAACCACATTGTCATGGCCTTGGCATTGTGGTCCCTTCCATAGCTTGCATCCCCTCCCCTGATACCATTGTCCGGTGTTCTTCCAAACTCGCCGCAACATACTACCAGAGTATCATCCAAAAGCCCGCGCTCCTTGAGGTCACCGAGGAGAGCGGCAATTGGTTTATCGACCGACCTAATAAGGGAACCATGGGCCCGGGAAATATAATCGTGACTATCCCAATTACCGGCATAGGCCTGAACAAAACGGACGCCCTTCTCCACCAACCGACGGGCCAAAAGGCATTTCCTTCCGAATGAACCGGTCTTACTATCTCCAATACCATAAGCCTCACGGGTCTTTTCAGTTTCTCCTTCAATATCAAGAATGCCAGGCACTTCCATCTGCATCCTGTAAGCCAATTCGTAAGACGACATACGGGCATTCAGTTCATCTTGTTCCTGACGCTCAATAAAATGCTTACTATTCAGCTTCGCAAGCAGGTCTAAATTGCTACGCTGATCTTTGCGCGTCATACCAGCTGGCGGGTTAAGGTCAAGTATAGGACTACCCTTTGGCCTTAATGGCGTACCTTGGTAATCTGCGGGTAGAAAACCGTTGGACCAGTTATTCGCACCACCCTGCGGATAACTGGTTCGCGGAAGCACGACAAAGCCAGGCAGATTATCATTGAACGAACCCAATCCATAGTTTACCCACGCTCCGACCGCAGGATCACCACCGAAGCGGTTGCCCGTATTTACATGATAACAAGCGGTGGGGTGATTTACTGATTCGACTTGGCATCCTCGATAGAAGCACATGTCGTCCGCATAATTTTTCAAATGATGCCATTCGGATGAAAAATCAGCGCCGCACTTGCCGGCTTTAAGAAAATCAAATGGACTCTTGACGAAATAACGTTCCCCCGAAGACATTGCACTCTCGCGTTCGCCACTACGGTTAAATCTTTGGAGATGTCTTTTATCCAGTTCCGGCTTTGGATCGAAGGTGTCGATATGAGACGGACCACCTTCCATCATTAAAAAAATGCACCGTTTTGCCTTTGCAGGGTGATGGATACCAATAGAATTAATGCTTTCGGCCTGTGCCATAGAGGAGAAAGCAAGCGAACCAATCCCCGCACCCAAACCATAAAGTGCCTCCCTGCGGGAAAGCTTAGCGATCAAGTTTTGCTGTTTCATAATGTGTATCAGGTTGAAGTCTAATCGATGTAAACGAATTCGTTCGAGTTGAAGAGAACAAGGCAGATATGAGCAAGCCCACGAGTCCGTGCATCCGCGTCACTCCTTTGCAGGTCGGGTTGATAAGATTCGTATGCCGGAATAAATTCCCAAAAATCATAGGGCTCACCCGTTTTTTCCGCCATTACTGTTCTTTTAATCTTCCGGGGATAGGCTCGGGCAAGAGGCGTCTTTTCGCTTTCTGTTTTTGTGGCGTTTTTCCAACGTGTAATGCAAGCCGTGATTTCCCCTTTGGTAGGAGAACGTCCAAGGGCGAGTTCGAAAGCTCTTTGGATAATAGAAGATTCACTACTCTTCTTTTTCAAAAGACGATCGGCAAAGGCAAGGGCCCGGTCTTGCACTTCTTCCCCGTTCAAAAGAGTAAGAGCCTGGGGAGCAACAGTAGATGATTCGCGCTGTTCGCAGGAAACATCAGGACCGGGTTGATTGAAGGCTTCAAGGAAAGGATCACGCAACCCACGTAGTTTTTCCGCATAGATGGTACGCCTGTTTCTTTGGTGGGGAAGAGGATCAGGTTCGTAGACCGAAGCAGTACCACCCATTATTTGACGAGGTTGGAATGCCACTTCAGGATTAATATCGGGCCGAACGGGAATTCCGCCCACATCGTAATTCAATTCTCCGCTAACCCGTAGCATGGCATCGCGAATTTCCTCTGCGACCAAACGACGGGGAAGAAAGCGGGCATAAAGAATTCCCTTCGGGTCTTTCTCGTTCAGAGATTCTGAATCAGGATGACGGCTGCTGCGACCATAGGTTTCAGAGGTTAAAATTAAATGATTCAGCTTTTTTACAGACCATCCGTTTTTCATGAACCAATCCGCCAGATAATCAAGCAAGGCCGGGTGCGTGGGTAACTCACCGGTTCCACCAAAGTTGTTGGGATTCCCCGCGATTCCACGGCCATAATGCCATGACCAAATACGGTTAACCATCACTCGTGCGGTAAGTGGGTTTTTTTCGTTCACTATCCATCGGGCAAGAGCCAAACGTCGCTTCCCCTTCCCTTTAGGGAAAGGCTGGACACTCATTCCTCCAAGAGATTCGGTCGCACTCAGGCCTCCAGGTATAACTAGCTCACCCTCCGAGTAGACATCCCCTCCAGTGTAAATAACATCTGAGTCAAAATAACCTTTTAGCCATGGATTCTCTGGCATATCAAGACGTCCTTTTACCTCTTTTCTGGATACGGTTTTACCGGTAAAAACGGCATGAGTGAGCGGCAGAACTCGATCCAGTTCGATCCGGTGGCGAGTCAAGTTTTTGAAGATGCGCGACTGGGAAGCTTCGTCCCCAGGGTCCAATCCGTTGTCTCCCACTTTCGCACTTCCAGACTCTTCTTTTTTCAACCGTTTAAACTTTTCCTTAAGCTCTGCTCGTTGTTGCTCATAGGAAGAAATCTTGGAATTAGCAAGTTTGGTGAAAGAATCAAAACCTTTCCTGGACTCAGAGGGAAGAAACGAAGCGTCCCGTTCTGCAAACTGCGTCGTCGAAAAGACGGCCATCATGCTATAATAATCACGGGTAGGAACAGGGTCAAATTTGTGATCATGACATTTGGCACATTGCATGGCATGGGCAAGAAAAGCCTGCCCCACTGAATCAGTCACATCGTCCAACCAAAGCTGACGGGTTTCTTTAAATACACTCATTCCAGTTTGTTCCCATGGCCCCATTCTAAGAAAACCGGTGGCAACCAAATTCTCGGGCTTACTCGGGTCCATCTCGTCCCCTGCCAATTGTTCCATCACGAATTGATTGTATGGCTTATCCTTATTAAATGCCCGGATGGTGTAGTCACGATAGCGCCAGGCGTTGGGGCGAGAGTAATCATTGGCGAACCCGCCGGAGTCGGCGTAGCGTGCTATATCAAGCCAATGCCTGGAGAAATGTTCTCCATAATACGGTGAAGCCATTAACTTCTTGGCATAAACAGACAAAGCATTCTTCGATTTTTTAAACTCTTTCTCAAACTTACTGGCCTCGATGGGCTTTGGTGGCAATCCGGTCAGTCCGAAAGAAAGGCGGCGGTATAATTCACGGGCTGTGGCACGCGGTGCGTAATCCAGATCGAATTCCTTAAGCTTTCGATTCACAAACCAATCAACCGGATTTATGCCAGCGGGAACCTTCTCTACCTTGAGTGGACGGTAAGCCCATAACTTTTCAGTCTCGTATCGGCGGTTCTGCCAGTCTTCGGAAAGTGCCTTCGATGTGACTACTTTCTCGCCCTCCGCATACTCTTCCTGAATATCGGCAATCTGCTGGTCACTTGGCCAGGGTGCCCCATAATTAATCCAGTCACGAATCCACCCGGTCTCTTCATCGGTTAATTGATCAGTTTCCTTAGGAGGCATCTCAAGGTCTTCTTCCACTCGGGTACTGAGAATGTAAAGATAACTTTTTTCTCCCTGCCCCGGGATCAGGACTTCATCTTCAAAGATTTCTCCTCCAAGCAGCATCGATTCTCTACTCCGCATGTCAAAATCACTTTTAATCTTTTCCAGTTTATCACCATGACAAGCCATACACTTCTCAGCAAACAGGGGTTTAAGCTTCAAAGAAAAGAGTTTCTCCCCTATTGAGGGTTCTCCTGAATATGCAGAGTTTGCGAAGAATAAGAAAACAATGAAATAGCGAAGGTTCATACTCATCGATTTGGTTTCCCCATATTGTAGATATCTGCAATTTCATCTGGGGACAGAACGACTGAAAAAATACCAAACTCATCAATTCTTCCATTGAGGCTACGGATTGAACCTTGATTTATCGGTTTACTCCAATTACCCAGATCGCTTTTTCCGATTCTAAGTTTCTCAATTGACTTGTGATGTTGGAGTCCGTCGACCACCATGATTTCTTTTCCATTAATATAGTTATGAACTTTGCCAGTGCCCTGTTCCACTGTCACTGCAAGAAGAAACCACTTGCCGCTATCTGCGGGCGTCCAAAAACTTTCAGAATAAAAACGCCTGTTATTTTCATACAGATCCACAACGCCTGTCGGGCTGGTTGAGAAATGAATGAAGCCCGTCTTTGATATTTGCCAATGAATCTCGTAGGGATCGAAGTGGTCTGTAAGAAATAAAGAATTCAGGGATCGGTCCAGTGCGTCGATCCTAACCCAGGCAAAAAGACTCAGGGCTTCCCATTTACCTTGAATGTCAAAACGGACCCTGTCCCCCTCGGAACGAAAGTCCAGGGCTGGTTTTTTCGACCAACGGCCATGAGACACCCGAGCACCAACTATTCCACCGTCACATTCACTGCCGAGTCCGTTTACGGCACGATTTTTTAATCGACGCGAGGAGGGACTTAGATTCTCAAAGTCATAGTAAGCAATCAATCTTTGGTCTTTGGCGATTCTCTCACTCGATTCCTTCCATTCTAAATAATGTAAGCTCTCGGTATTTGCGGACGCAGATACCACATCACTTATATCAGGAAAACGATCGGGTCTGACGGGGCTTTGTAGAATCGGATCCTCACCGGTTAAATTAGCCGCAAGACCCTCTGTCAGAAGAATCGGGGTGCCGGACTTACCAGTGATCCGAACTTCACCGTCAAAAACCAAAACGTCCGCTTTTCCTGTCTCGTAGTTCACTTCCAATCCAAAACTGGTTCCTAAATCCTCAAGCAATACCTCTTTTGCCAAAATCTCAAATCCTCGGGCAGCGGGTGGAACTTGAGCAGTGACTCTGCCATAATGGAGAACCGCTTTATTTTCGTTAATTAACTCGAATTTTGCTGGAGCCGAAAGACTGATTGCAGCCCCACCGTAAAAGTCTATCTGTGCAATTCCTTCAACAAGAGTTATAAGACTCGGCTCCAAAGGTGACCCAACCTGAAAATCCTCTTTTTTCCATTTAGCTCCTGCCTGTGCTGTTATGACTGCCACGCTTTGAACGGGTATGCCCAAGTCAGGTGAATCGGATTCGGGAAAATCGGTTTTGGGTAACCAAGTAAGAATCAAAAACGAAAAAATACCAACTAATGCGGTGGCTGCAATCCAGCCCCAACCCCATCGATGAAGCCAGGGATTCTCCTGTTTTAATTCGCTGTCTTTTATCGGCGATTTGGATCCTTGCTCATAGTGAGCATCTTGCAAAGCTGCATCCATTCGAGCCGATTCGATGTACTCGCGCCGTGCATCGGGATTATCCTGCAGATAAGATTCAAGTCGTCTGAATTCTTCAATGGAAAGCATGTCATCCAAATGCTTTTGGACTAATTCTTGTAATTCGCCGTCATTCATTTTAACTTTGCTTTTATATGGATGGAAAAGTCATGCCGGCGGCAGTCGAGCTTCAACGCAGGATTTGAGTTTCTTTCGTATTCGATCGATCATCTTGTAAAGAGAAGTTGCGGATTTTCCAATTTCTTCAGCTATCTGCTTAATGGTCTTTTCGCCTTGATAAACCAAGTGGATTAGTTGTCTCGATCTTTGAGGTAACCGGTCGATACAAAGTTGAAGCGCTTCAGTATAATCTTTGCTTGATAATTCGCCCTCCAATTCCTCGCTGGATTCAGCCAGAAGGTCGATTAGATCTTCGTTAAAAACCAACCGGTCTCTGCTCATTTTTCGGCGATATTTCAAGACTTCAAAACGAGCAATACCCCTAGCCCATTTCATGAAGTCAGAACCGACCTCAAACTTATCCCATTTTCTCCACATGATAACAGCTACTGCCTGAGATATTTCCTCGGTAGCATTCCAATCCATACCAGTGGAACGGACAAACGAACGGATGTGCCGTTCATTTGTAGCTAAGAGCTTTACGAAAAGTTTATCTGTATTTGAATGGGACAAAGACTTTACTGTTTTAAAATATTTTTAATTTTAGCTGGTGGAAATAAGTGATCCGCCGGCGCTGGCTGATTTATAAATTCTCTCGATAATTTGGATATCCCGCAAGCCCATCTCACCGGACGCCTTAAAATTTTTCTCCCCCCTTTTAATAGACTGGGCAAATTCGTCTAACAGCACCCCCTGCTGGAGGGTTTGTTTCAATTTGATTTCTTTTCGGCCATGAAAGAGAGTCTTCGGGTTTGGTTTACCAGCTCCGGATTGGCCGTATGCACTACCCCATCCTTTGTTTTCGCGTGGTCCTCCCTTTATCTCGATCGAGCCATGATCTCCCAGTGTGATGCACTGATGATGGCTATGGCTGTAACTTGCCCTGCAGATCGCTTGAAAGCCATCGTCGAAAAGTAGTTCGTAACTCATTGTTTCTTCTATCCCATCAGGAAAGATATCGGGATGCACTTTACTGCTCATTCCACGAACAGATGAAGGTGTTCGCCCGCTAAGGTAGCAGGCAGCCTGTATAGGGTAAACACCCGTATCGAAGAGTGCACCACCACCTGCCATCTTGGGATCGAGTAACCATTTTTTAATTTTGTCTTTATTGGGGCCCTGCAAACCTCTTGCATACCCCCAGGAAAACTCGTAATTACCGGAGGAAATTTGGCCAAACTTATCGTTGCTGATAATTTCAGTAGCTTTGACATGGTGGGGCTCCCATTGCAGGCGATAATTCACTCCAAGTAGCACTCCTGCTTTCTTTGCTGAAGCGATCATCGCTTCACATTCACCGCTCGAGATTGCCATCGGTTTTTCAACCATTACATGCTTACCGGCTTGAGCACACTTGATTGCATACTCGGCATGCATGGCATTTGGCAGGGCGATGTGAACCATATCGATTCGATCATCCTCAGCCAGACGATCAATCTGATCGTATCCGTAAACTGCATCTTTCGGGAATTGGTATTGGCGACTCCATTCCTCACCTTTTTGCTTACTGCCCGTAACCACGCCAGCCAATCTTACATGAGCACAACTCGATACTTCTGGGGCAATACACCCGGTTGCATATCCACCCAGACCGACAATCGCGAGGCCCAGCTTCTTACTTTTACTGGATGCTGCTTTGGTAATCAAAGGCCCTGATTGCAAAGCCATAATAGCTGCCAGACCTTTTACAAAGGTACGTCGTTGGAAATTTGATTCAGAATGAGGAAACTGTAAATTATTTTTCATTTCAAACAATATACTCCCGGTTGGTCTGCAGATTGCCCATAAAAAATGATTGTTGGAAGAAATTTAGACTCTTGTGGTAACACTTCCGCACTATCAATTCTACTGCATTAGAATTGAAACTTGGCAACATATGCAAAACTCCTTGTAGTCACTGCCACCCAATGGAAGTCACCACTATCATCAGTCATAAAGTCGATCGATGACGCTCGCTCGGGTAACGCAAGATGTGCTATAGACTTACCGCTTGGAGAGATAATAGATACCCCTTCTTTACCCGCTACCCATAGGTTGTTTTTGGGATCCACGGAAACCCCATCCAGACCTTTGGGAAAGGTGGCCACGAGCTCAGGAGTATCAGAAATAAGTTCGCATTCATCATTCAAAGCAAAACGGAAGAGTTTTCTTTGCTTTGAATCGCCAATGAAAAGGCTTTTTCCTGTCCGATCGAAGGCGATGCCATTTGGTAGCTGCAGGGTTTTAATCGGAGCGGTTAATTGTTTTGTTGTTGGATCATATCTAAGCACATACTGACCGGGTAATTCCTGACTTTCCAAAGGTCTCATCCGGAATAGATAATTTGGATCGGTAATCCAAATGCTTTTATCACGCGGGTGAACTCGAAAGTCGTTCGGGCGATTGATTCGTTTATCCCCCAGTCGATCCGCGAGTATTTCGTTCACCTCACCGTGTGCTGATAAGGAAACGAGTTGTCGTGTAGTCTGTGCAACTGCGTAAAAGCCCTCCTCCCCTGATCCCTTTGGTCGCACAGCACTAATTTCGGGCGTCGATTCGACCCAAAGTCGAAGTCCTCGTTTTTCGTTCCAGCGATACAATAAACCATCATGATGGGCAGCAAAGATTAGTTCAATTTGGACCGGAGCATTGAGTCCACCGGGAAACCGGACCCACTGGGCACCCTCACATCCGTTATAACTCCCCCCCAGCCTTGTCCAATTCTCACTTATCGACTTGGGTGAGTCTTCAGGTAGATTAGTTTGAATTTGGAGTGGGATGGCTCCATCTTTACCCTTGCCAAGATAAACTTCAAAAAAATTGTCGAGTGCTTGGATTGCAACTTGACGGTGCTCGTCAGCCCTTAGTAATCCATGAGGAGCTCCTGGGATTACAGTTAAACCAGTAGGGACTCCGAGACGAAATGCCTGATGACGAAAAGCATTAGCACGGGTCGACGGTTGATCGTATTCCCCGCAGATGATGGCGATGGGTGGATCATCGGGAGAAAGATGAGCGATTGGGGACTGGCTCGCGTAGTTCTCAGGAACATCGTGATAGAACCCCCCCATGAATTTTGACCAGTTTAAGACTGTTGAATTTTGGATATGCGGGGAGGTCAGATCCGTCTGTGCCCCCATGCCGACGGCTGCATTCGGGCGGGCTATTGGGTCGCCTCCATTAAAAGTTGCTGCCATCACCGCTAGGTATCCACCAGCCGATGAGCCCGTCACTCCGATCTTTGACGAATCGATACCATACTCATTGGCATTTTCTCGAAGAAAACGGATTGCTGCAAATACATCATTTAACTGAGCCGGAGCAGGTGCAACATCCGTCAGACGATAATTAGAGGACACCGCAACATAGCCCCGG
>Ga0115564_10001483_pt1 | contig 21406 bp, 19 predicted proteins | sample COGITO_mtgs_1105_7_FD_88680 | JGI IMG/M metagenome (GOLD analysis project Ga0115564, IMG submission 88680) | Pelagic marine microbial communities from North Sea - COGITO_mtgs_110523 | ecosystem: Environmental > Aquatic > Marine > Epipelagic | place: Germany:Helgoland, sampling site Kabeltonne...
AGCCTACCCACAAGTCCACTTCCATCAGCCATAGCATCCTCCAACAAAAACAATGGAGGAGGTATCAGACCAATCAAAAATTGACGGTAGACGCTAAATCAATGGGACAGAGACGGCGCATACAAAACACCGTCTGTCTTCAACTCCCGATAACGATGCACAATGCCGCGCAGATGGGACGGCGGTTCAATCTCGACAAAACGTACAGCCTGCACATCTTTGTCTTTGCCGTTGCCTTTGGGATCATACATGCGCGGGATCTAACTACACTTAGGTCCCACTAGACTACCGCCCAAAACGGGAATGGCCCAGACCTTTTCCCGGATTTGAACCGCGCGGCTGTGGTCGACTCTCACCGATCTCTACCTTACAACCGACAAAACCGATCATTCCAAAAGCAAGGCACATTTCCATGCCCAAGACCTTTACCACAACCCGCGAATTACGATTTGGTGATTGCGATATCTCCGGCACCGCCTACTTCCCTGCCTACCTCGACATCCTTAATGGTGTGAACGAGGAGTTTTGGGCGCATCTGGGTTATCCGTGGCACGAAATCATCTGGAAAGAGCGCTGGGGCACCCCGACTGTTCATCTTACTTGCGACTTTTCGATCCCGTCGCTCTTTGGCCAAACGCTGACTTTCGAGCTGCAGGTCATCAAGGTCGGCCGCTCCTCAGTAACGCTCAAGCATGAGATCAGTTGCGAGGGCGAGAAGCGCTGGAACTCTACCCAAGTTCTTGCAGCCTCGGACCTGGACAAACACACCTCCGTGCCGTGGCCCGACGCAGTGAAATCCACATTGGATGACTGGCTTACCACGGGTTAACGCCCGCAGTTTCATTGTCTTTCAGGTTCTTTTCGCCCCAAATACTGTAACCCGCGCCCGCGTCTGAACGGCGCGGTTGACATCATGATCAAACAACATCGCCCGCATCCAGTTTTTCCAACCATGCCTCCGCATCGTTCAACACTATCTCGCGGCGATCTTCATCCATTCTGTCCCACGTCCGGTACATATTGCCCATCCGCGCATTATTCGAAAATCGCGCGCGGTGCCGATCAAGAAAATGCCAATACAGCAGGTTGAACGGGCAGGCGTCCTTGCCTGTTTTGACGCTCACCTTATAGGCGCATCCCTTGCAATAATCCGACATCCGGTTGATGTAAGCGCCTGAAGACACATAAGGTTTCGACGCAATCACACCCCCGTCCGCGAACTGCGACATGCCCACGGTGTTGGGGCTTTCCACCCATTCAAACGCATCCACATAAACCGCCAGATACCATTCGTGCACATGCGTCGGGTCAATCCCCGCCAACAGCGCAAAATTACCGGTCACCATCAGCCGCTGAATATGGTGCGCATAGGCTTGCTCTTTGGTCTGTGCCACCGCATGCGAGACGCAGTTCATCTTAGTCTTACCGCCCCAATAAAACGCAGGCAGCGCGCGCTCATGTTTCAGGACATTGCGCTTGGGATATTCAGGCCCTTCAAGGAAATAGATGCCCCGCACATATTCGCGCCAGCCAATGATCTGACGGATAAAACCTTCGGCAGCATTAATCGGCACATCCCCGTTTTGCCACGCTTTCTCAACAGCCTGACAGACCTCCAACGGCCCCAGCAGCCCGATGTTCAAATAGGGCGACAGCACCGCATGATACAAGAACGGGTGCCCCTTCAGCATGGCATCCTGATAGTCACCGAACTGTGCCAAAGCATGTTCAACAAAGTAATCCAACGCCTTCAACGCTTGTGCCCGCGTCGTCGCAAACCCGAAAGGCCGCAGATCGCCAAAGTTGTCTCCGAACTGCGCCTCAACCAGCATCAGAACCTCCTCAACCACCTCATCAGGTTCAAACCACAAAGGCCCCTCAACCGACATATCACCGGGGGCCGCCTTGCGATTGTCGTGATCATAGTTCCACTTGTCCCCCGCAGGTTTGTCGCTCTCCATCAACAGGCCCGTCTTGCGCCGCATGTCGCGGTAAAAATACTCCATCCGCAGCGCTTTACGCCCCTCGGCCCAAGCCTCGAACTCCGCATGGCTGGCGATGAAACGGTCATCGGTCAGGATATGCGTCTTGACCGGCGCGTACTTCAGCTTCTCGATCAACCGCCACTCGCCCGGCTCGGTACAGATCACCCCGGCTGCACCGGTCTCCTCTGCCCGCCGCAACAACTCGCCTACAATAGACCCTGCATTGTCGGCATCATCCAACCGCGTATAACGAACATCCCACCCATCCTGACGGAGTTCATGCGAAAATTTGCGCATCGCAGCAAAGATAAGCGCGATCTTCTTGGGGTGATGCCCCACGTATTCCGTTTCTTCGGCAACCTCTGCCATCACGACAATATCGCTGCCCTTGTCCGCCTTTTTCAATGCAGAAAGCCCATGCGAAAGCTGATCCCCCAGCACCAGAACAAGACGGCTCACCAAGACACCTCTTTGCCAGCCCAATCGTAAAATCCACCGGTCTGCGCAGGCATTAGCCCGTCCATCACCGCTAACAAATTCTCAGCCGCCTCTGCGGGCGGAACCGCCGGATGCCGCCCCAGATACTTCTGCGTAAATGGCGTCTCGACCGTGCCCGGATGCAGGGCGGCACAAACCGCCTGCTTGTGGGTCCGCGCCAATTCAATCGCTGCTGTATGCACCACCTGATTAACAGCCGCCTTGGCACTGCGGTAACTGATCCAGCCGCCGATCCGGTTGTCGCCAATCGACCCGACCCGCGCCGATAGCACAGCAAAAACAGCGCGCTCATCCCGCGCCAGCAGATCATGTGCATGGCTCAAGACCAATGCAGGCCCCACCGCGTTCAACGCGAACTGGTCCATCATCGCCTCCTTGGAAATCGCCTTGATCGACTTTTCCGGCACGGCCCCGGCAATCTCCAACGCGCCCGTCGCAACGACGATCCGGTTGAACGGTCCCGCCATACGGCCCAAATGCAACGCTACCGATGCGGGGTCCGTCACATCAAACCCATCGCCACTGCGCGACAACCCGACCACGTCTTCGCCCCGCGCGCGGCACGCCGCAACCAACGCTGCGCCGATCCCGCCCGACGCCCCTATTATCAGTGTTTTATCCATATTAAATTAGCTAGCGGCACCGCGCGCCTCTTCAACATTTCTTTTCGCTTTAAATACTGAAATTCCGCCACATCGTCCTCGCGCCAAGGCCTGCGGTAAAAACCCTCTTCCCATTTCAAACCGCAACCTTATAACTACCGCCATGACACACGCCGCACATACCCTCTTCGCCCCGCGCCCTGCCGCGGCGCTGCTGCGTGCCAACCTGCTGCTGCTAATCCGCCTCTGAGCGTGCCATCCCGGCGCGCCCGCTCAGAGGGAACGCCAGCGCGCCACGGATAAAAACAGCAACACGAAAGAACCCAAAAATGACTGATATGCACAAACAAGACCGCGTCTTGATCTTTGACACGACCCTTCGCGATGGCGAACAATCCCCCGGCGCGACAATGACCCACGCCGAAAAGCTGGAAATCGCCGGTCTGTTGGACGAAATGGGCGTCGACATCATCGAGGCGGGTTTCCCGATCGCGTCCGAGGGCGACTTTGCCGCCGTGTCCGAGATCGCCAGGAACTCCGTCAATTCCGTGATCTGCGGCCTTGCCCGCGCACAAATCGGCGACATCGACCGCTGCTGGGAAGCGGTGAAGCACGCAGCGCAACCGCGCATCCACACTTTTATCGGCACCTCGCCTCTGCACCGCGCCATTCCCAACCTCACCATGGACGAGATGGCCCAGCGTATTCACGAGACGGTCACCCACGCGCGGAACCTGTGTGACAACGTGCAATGGTCCCCTATGGATGCCACACGGACCGAGCTGGATTACTTGTACCGCACTGTCGAAATCGCGATCAAGGCTGGGGCGACCACGATCAACATTCCAGACACCGTAGGTTATACCGCCCCGCGCGAAAGCGCCGATCTGATCCGTAAACTGCTGGAAAATGTACCCGGCGCGGATGAAGTCGTCTTTGCCACGCATTGCCACAACGACCTTGGCATGGCGACAGCGAACTCTCTCGCCGCTGTCGAGGCTGGCGCGCGTCAGATCGAATGCACGATCAACGGTCTGGGCGAACGCGCTGGCAACACCGCACTCGAAGAGGTCGTAATGGCGATGAAGGTCCGCAACGACATCATGCCTTACCAGACCCGCATCGACAGCACCAAGATCATGAACATCTCGCGCCGCGTGGCCGCCGTGTCCGGTTTCGCAGTGCAGTTCAACAAGGCGATCGTGGGCAAGAACGCCTTTGCGCACGAATCCGGCATCCACCAAGACGGCATGCTGAAAAACGCGGAAACGTTCGAGATCATGCGCCCCGAAGACGTGGGCCTGTCAGAGACCAACATCGTGATGGGCAAACATTCGGGCCGGGCCGCGTTGCGCTCCAAGCTTGAAGACCTCGGTTTCACCCTTGGTGACAATCAGCTGAAAGACGTGTTCGTGCGGTTCAAAGAACTCGCAGACCGCAAAAAAGAGATTTATGAGGATGACCTCATCGCGCTCATGCGCACCACCACTGATCCTCTCGAGGACCGTGTCAAACTGGTCTCAATGCATGTTGTTTGTGGCACCGAAGGACCAAATCAGGCGCGTATGACGCTCAACGTGGACGGAAAAGAACTCCAGACACAGCAAACCGGCGATGGCCCGGTAGACGCTGCGTTCAACTGCGTCAAAGCGTTGGTTCCCCACAACGCGCGCCTGCAACTTTATCAGGTCCACGCTGTCACCGAAGGCACAGACGCGCAGGCCACCGTATCGGTGCGCATCGAAGAAGACGGGCGCATTGTGACGGGCCAATCGGCGGACACGGATACAGTGGTCAGTTCCACGCGCGCCTATATTCACGCGCTCAACCGCCTGTTGGTACGCCGTGAAAAAGGCGGCACCGACAAGCGCGAGATCAATTACAAAGACGTGGGTTAAACGCCTCTCAGATCAGTGGTGAGCTGCTAAAATCAGAATGAACCATGCGGGGCCACGGCCCCGCATTCCCTTGGACCACGCTTAGCGGTAAGGGTTCCGCGCGCTGCGATCCTCGCTCAGTGAGCCTTGCGACCGCTCCACGATCATCACGGCCGCATCCGCCAGATGTTCGCGTTCAATCGCCTGCGCCCCGCGCGCCACGCGCAGCTTATGCGCCTCCATCATTACCTCGGCATGGCTCGACCCGCGCGGCGGAATGAAGGTGTAGCAGGCAAGCTCAATCAAGAACCCAAGCGGGTCTTTGAAATAGATCGAGTGCATGAACCCCCGGTCTTTCACGCCGGAATTGCCGATCCCACGCGCGCGCAATCGGTCCAATACCTGATCAAACATCGCCCGGTCCACCTCGAACGCGATGTGGTGCACACAGCCTGCATCCATTGGCGTCCGGTTATGCACTTTGGTGCGGGCCTCGTTGGTGAAAATGGTAATCAACCGTCCGTCACCGGGGTCAAAGTAAAGGTGCCCCTCCTCTGGATCATCCAAATTCGGTTGATCAAAGATGAATGGCATACCCAAAACACCTTCCCAAAAATCAATGCTCGACTGCCGGTCTGCGCCCATCAACGTTATGTGATGTACACCAAGGCTTTGAATTTTCTTCATAAGAACGCGCTCCTGCCTGCATAGTAAATCCTGCAACAGAGTTAATCAAAAATATGCCAGCGACAACATGCCTAGTATGCGGATGCGCCCCCTTTCGCCTCACCGCCCGCGCGCCTATAAGAACCTCTAATCCGGGCCCGAAAGAGTCGCGGGTCTAGCGATTATGGGCAAGGTACGTAAGCGAATGAACATCTTAGGAAGCCTGCGCGGGCTGTTCTCCTCCGACATGGCGATTGACCTCGGCACAGCGAACACACTGGTCTATGTCAAGGGCAAGGGCATCGTCCTGAGCGAACCGTCGGTTGTCGCGTATCACATCAAGGATGGTGTCAAAAAGGTGCTTGCTGTCGGCGAGGATGCCAAACTGATGTTGGGCCGCACCCCCGGCAGCATCCAAGCCATCCGCCCGATGCGCGAAGGTGTTATTGCGGACTTTGACACCGCAGAAGAAATGATCAAACACTTTATTCGCAAGGTGCACAAACGCTCTACCTTTTCAAAACCCAAGATCATCGTTTGCGTACCCCACGGTGCAACCCCCGTTGAAAAACGCGCGATCCGCCAGTCGGTTCTGTCGGCTGGTGCGCGTCGCGCCGGTCTGATTGCCGAGCCAATCGCCGCCGCCATTGGCGCAGGCATGCCAATCACCGATCCGACCGGCAACATGGTCGTCGACATCGGTGGTGGTACGACCGAAGTTGCGGTTCTGTCGCTGGGCGACATCGTTTATGCCCGTTCGGTCCGCGTCGGTGGTGACCGTATGGACGAAGCGATTATCAGCTACCTGCGCCGTCAACAGAACTTGCTGGTCGGTGAAACCACCGCGGAGCGCATTAAGACATCCATTGGCACGGCACGCATGCCCGACGACGGGCGCGGCACCTCGATGCAAATTCGCGGTCGCGACCTGTTGAACGGTGTGCCCAAAGAGATCGAAGTCACCCAAGCGCAAATCGCCGAAGCGCTTGCCGAACCGGTGCAGCAAATTTGCGAAGCCGTGATGACCGCGCTTGAGACAACACCGCCCGATCTGGCCGCTGACATTGTGGACCGTGGCGTGATGCTGACGGGGGGTGGCGCGCTGCTGGGTGATCTGGATCTGGCCTTGCGTGAACAAACCGGGCTCGCTGTGTCGATTGCGGATGAGCCGCTCAATTGTGTGGCTTTGGGCACCGGCAAGGCGCTGGAGTACGAAAAACAACTGCGGCACGCTATTGATTACGAGAGCTGATTTCAGGTGATGCGCGTCCCGGACTTGATCCGGGACCTCCTGCTGCGGCAACATAACCGCAAGACCCCACAAATGGTTCGGGCCGGGATTGAGCAAGATGGCCAAAGACAGATCAAACGCCAATGACTTTACCGGCCCATTGCGCCGGTTGTTGCTGGCTGTCCTGATTTTGATCCTTGGTGCAATTTTCCTGCTGTGGCGTATCGACAGCCCGAGGGTCGAACGGTTTCGCGCACAGATCACCGACAGCATCATTCCTAACATGGATTGGGCGCTGGCCCCTGTGACCGGCACGGTAAATTTGTTGCGCGATTATCAGTCTTATCAACGGCTTGCAGATCAAAACCAAGAGCTGCGCAGCGAGCTTCGGCAGATGCAAGCGTGGAAAGAAGCCGCCCTTCAGCTTGAACAGGAGAATGCGCGACTGCTTGATCTCAACAAGGTTCGCCTTGATCCGCGTCTGACGTTCATAACGGGCGTTGTGCTGGCCGATTCAGGCTCCCCGTTTCGCCAGTCGGTGTTGCTGAATGTCGGTGCGCGTGACGGTCTGGTGGACGGCTGGGCCACAATGGACGGCATCGGCCTTGTGGGCCGTATTTCTGGCGTTGCGCAAAATACAGCGCGGGTGATCCTGCTGACCGATGCATCAAGCCGCATTCCCGCAACAATCCAGCCTTCCGGTCAACGCGCGATTGTGGCGGGGGACAATTCTGCGGCACCGCCCATCGACTTTCTGGAAAGCCCCGATTTGGTACGTCCCGGCGACCGTGTGATCAGTTCCGGTGATGGTGGCGTTTTTCCTGCTGGTTTGCTGATTGGGCAAGTCGCTGCTGATCCCGGTGGGCGGCTGCGCGTAAGGTTGGCGGCAGATAACGAACGGCTCGAATTTTTGCGTGTGCTGCGCCATTACGGCACAGAAGATGTGACAGACACCGCGCAAGTCGTCTCTGACGCGCCGCCGGTTTCCGGTGAGGGTCCGGTGACAGAGGCAACCGAGGTCGTCATCGAATGACAGAACTTTCGCCTATGCGCCTTTGGCTGATGCGGGGTGGCTTTGTTCTGCTGGCGCTTGTCATCGTCTTTTTCCACATACTGCCGTTGGACACGCAGCCAACACGCTGGGCAGGACCTGATCTGATCCTTGCGTTTGCCTGCGCATGGTCTTTGCGTCGTCCCGATTATGTACCACCGCTCCTACTTGCGGTTGTTTTTCTGATTGCTGATTTATTATTGCAGCGCCCCCCCGGCTTGCTGGCCCTGCTGGCCCTGATCGGCTGCGAGAACCTCAAATCTCGTGGTCGTTCGTTGCGCGACGCCACCTTTGCGGTGGAATGTTTGACGGTTGCCGTCGTGATCACCTTTATTTTAGTCGCCAATCGCATCATATTGGCGTTGGTATTGGTGGACGTACCGGGCCTTTCGCTGACGCTTTCAGAATTGGGGATGACCTTGCTTGTGTACCCTTTGGTCGTCGCAATCACCCATGGCCTGATGGGGGTGCGCAAAGCGGCGCCGGGCGATTTGGACACCACAGGCCAGCGCATTTGATGCCGACGAGGATAACATGAGACGCAACCGCGCAGAAAATGACGCAAGCCACATCAAGCTGACACGCCGCGCGGCGCTGTTGGGCGGTGCGCAGCTGTTGTTCATGGGCGGTCTGGCTGCGCGCATGCGGTATTTGCAGGTTGATCAGGCCGATCAATTCCGTCTGTTGGCCGAAGAGAACCGCATCAACATCCGCCTGATCCCCCCTGCACGCGGAGAGATTTTTGACCGCAATGGCATGCGTCTTGCCGAAAATGTACCGTCCTACCGGATCGTAATGGTGCGCGAGGATGCAGGCGATGTGGACGCGGTTATGGCGCAGTTGGCGCAGGTCATTACCATCGACGACGAAACGATGGCGCGCGCAATCGCGGAGATCAAGCGCTCTGCGCCATTTCTGCCCGTCACGATCATTGACGATGTCACGTGGGATGATGTGAGCCGGGTCAGCGTGAATGCCCCCGCTTTGCCCGGCGTCACGCCAGAGGTTGGTTTGACCCGGGTCTACCCGCGTGGTTCCGACTTTGCCCATGTCGTCGGGCGCGTGGGCCGGGTCAGTCAGGCAGATCTGGACGCGCTAGAGAACCCTGATCAGCTATTGCGTATTCCGCAATTCCAAATCGGTAAAATCAATGTAGAGGCCCGCGAAGAGAGCCTTTTGCGCGGTTCTGCAGGCACCAAACAAGTTGAAGTGAACGCCGCCGGTCGGGTGATGCGCGAACTGGCGCGCCGCGAAGGCCAATCAGGCGCGGATGTCCAGTTGACCGTTGACGCAAAGCTGCAAGGTTACGTGCAAGCCCGCCTGACTGATGAGAGCGCAGCCGTGGTCATGATCGACTGCGAAAGCGGTGATCTGGTGTCAATTTCCTCCGCGCCCAGCTATGATCCGAACCTCTTTATCGGCGGCATTTCATCCAAAGATTATGACCCTCTTTTGCAATCCAAATACCGCCCCCTAGTGAATAAAACCGTGCAGGGTGCCTATCCGCCCGGCTCGACCTTCAAGATGTTGACGGCGATGGCTGCCCTCGAAGAGGGGATTATGGGGCCAGATGATACCGTCTACTGTCCCGGTCATCTGGAAGTTGCCGACCGCAAGTTCCACTGCTGGAAGCGCGCGGGTCACGGATGGGTCGATCTGGAAAACTCGCTCAAGCAGTCTTGTGACGTTTATTATTACGATCTGGCGCTCAAGGTCGGGATCGAGAAAATCTCGGCCATGGCAAACAGGTTCGGTCTTGGTATCCGCCATGATCTGGCGTTGTCATCGGTAAATTCGGGCCTGACGCCAACCAAAGAATGGAAACGCAAAGCGCGTGGCGAGGATTGGGTGATCGGCGACACAGTGAACGCGTCTATCGGGCAGGGCTTTATGCTGGCCTCACCGCTGCAATTGGCCGTCATGACAGCGCGGATCGCAACCGGGCGCGAGGTCACACCGCGTTTGATCAAGTCGGTCGATGGTGTTGAACAGAACTCCGGTGCGGGCGGCTCTCTTGGTGTGAATGAAAACAACCTGCGCAAAATGCGCCGCGCGATGTATGAGGTTGTAAACGACCGGCGCGGCACCGGCTACCGCAGCCGCATCGTCGCGGATGATCTGCGCATGGCGGGCAAAACCGGCACCAGTCAGGTCCGCAACATCACCACAGCAGAGCGCGCGCGCGGCGTGACAAGTAACGCTGATCTGCCATGGGAACGGCGCGATCACGCGCTCTTTGTCTGCTATGCACCCTACGACAAGCCACGATATGCGATGGCGGTCCTTGTCGAACATGGCGGTGGCGGATCGACTGCGGCAGCGCCGATTGCGCGCGACGTCATGCTACAAGCCCTATACGGAGGGGAGCCCCCATTGGATGCGTACCCCAAAGGCGATCAGGCGCGGATCAAAAACCAGCAAGAACGCTTGCGTGATATACAGCCCCAAGCCGCGATCAAAGGCAAAGATCAGGCATGAGTTATCTTGAATATTCCGTCAAATCGGTCCCAACCGGGTTCCGCAAAGTCCTGCACCTGAACTGGCCTTTGACGCTGTTGCTGGCCTCCGTCTGCGGCGTTGGTTTTTTGATGCTCTATTCGGTTGCAGGTGGGTCTTTCTCCCCTTGGGCGGAACCACAGATGAAGCGTTTCGCGCTTGGTCTGGCCCTTATGTTGATTGTGGCGATGATCCCGATCTGGCTGTGGCGTAACCTGTCCGGCATCGGTTACGGGGTGTCATTGCTGCTGTTGATTGCGGTGGCCTTGGTCGGGGATGCGCGCAAAGGATCCCAACGCTGGCTCGATCTTGGCTTTATTGATCTGCAACCCTCCGAGCTAATGAAAATCACGCTGGTGATGTTTCTGGCGGCCTATTACGACTGGCTTCCGGCCAACAAGGTGTCGCGGCCTTTCTGGGTTCTTCTACCCGTTGTGATCATTGCCATACCGACTGCGCTGGTGCTGGAACAACCCGACCTTGGCACGTCAATCTTGCTGCTGGCAGCGGGGGCGGGCCTGATGTTTCTGGCTGGTGTGCATTGGGCGTATTTCGGCGTTGTCATCGCCTCTGGCATCGGCTTGATCACGGCCGTGTTCCAGTCACGCGGGACCACATGGCAGTTGTTGAACGACTATCAATACCGGCGGATCGACACATTTCTGGACCCTTCTGCCGACCCGCTAGGGGCGGGCTATCACATCACGCAATCCAAGATCGCGCTTGGCTCTGGCGGGTGGACAGGTCGGGGGTACATGCAGGGCACGCAGTCGCGGCTCAACTTCCTCCCCGAAAAACACACCGACTTTATCTTTACCACATTGGCCGAGGAATTCGGGTTCATCGGTGGCATATCCCTGTTGGGCCTTTATGCGCTGATCATCGTCTTTTGCGTCGCCACCGCTGTGATGAACAAGGACCGGTTCAGCTCGCTTCTGACACTTGGCATCGCACTCAATTTCTTTTTGTTCTTTGCGGTGAATATGTCGATGGTCATGGGCCTTGCACCCGTCGTCGGCGTACCCTTGCCCTTGGTCAGCTATGGCGGGTCCGCAATGCTGGTGCTGCTGCTGGCCTTCGGTTTGGTGCAATCCGCCCATATCCACAGACCGAGGTAGATCATGACGCTGAACATCCTGTTTGCCGCCCGTCCCGAGCGGTGGAAAACCTATGAAGCACCTTTGCGTGCAGCCCTTGCCGATGCGGGCATCGACGCCCATCTGGCCACGGATATTGCGCCCGATCAGGTTGATTACATCGTCTATGCGCCCAACAGCCCCTTACAGGATTTCACACCCTATACCCGCGCCAAGGCCGTTCTGAACCTGTGGGCAGGCGTTGAGACGATCACTGGCAATAAGACGCTGCACATCCCGCTGGCCCGCATGGTGGACCCAGGATTAACCAAAGGGATGGTGGAATGGGTGACGGGCCATGTGATGCGCCACCATCTGGGCATGGACAGCGATATCAAACGCGACGATGCGCAATGGGTCTTTCGCACGCCACCGCTGGCGCATCAACGGTCAGTCGTGATCTTTGGGCTTGGGGCGCTTGGGCTGTCTGTGGCGGAGACGTTGGTAATGTTGGGGTTCAATGTCACAGGCTGGTCGCGCAGCCCTAAGAACGTCGAACGGATTGCCACGCTGCATGGTCCTGACGGATTGGACAAGGCGCTTGCCGTTGCCGAAATCGCGGTGCTGCTTCTGCCTGACACACCCGCGACCGAGAATACGCTAAACGCGCAAACGCTGGCACGGATGCCAAAGGGCGCGTTCATCATCAACCCCGGTCGGGGGCCGTTGATCGACGATGATGCCTTGGTGGCGGCACTTGATAGTGGCCACATCGCGCATGCGACGCTGGATGTATTCCGGGTTGAGCCATTGCCGCAGGACCACCCCTACTGGGCGCATCCATCTGTCACTGTGACACCGCATATCGCAGCAGAAACACGCGCCTCCACCGCCTCACAAGCCCTTGTCGAAAACATCAGGCGGGGTGAGGCGGGAGAGCCGTTTCTTAATCTCGTAGACCGCGCTCTCGGCTACTGACTTGCCTGCCTATGCAGCGGCAAGGCCACGCCCCTTCAGCAACGCCTCTACCCCCGGCAAACGTCCACGGAACGCAACATAAAGTTCAGCTGCGTCCTGACTGCCGCCGGTCGACAGGATATGGGTTTCAAGCGCGCGTGCACGGTCCGCATCAAATGCGCCGCCCGCTTCTTCAAACGCCTCGAACGCATCGGCATCCATAACTTCCGACCACATGTAGCTATAGTACCCACTGGAATAGCCGTCACCGGCGAACACATGGGCGAACTGCGGCGTCGCATGCCGCATACGGATCGCGGCGGGCATGCCAAGCTCAGCAAGAACTTCGGCCTGTTTGGCCATCGGGTCAGCGGTTGCCAGACTATCATGGAACGCCAGATCAACCAAGGCCGACGCGACATATTCAACCGTCTGAAACCCCATGTCAAAGGTCGACGCACCCAGCACCTTTTTCAACATCTCCTGCGGAATCGGTTCGCCTGTTTCGGCATGTACCGCAAATTCGCCCAACACCTCTGGCACATCCAACCAGTGTTCATAAAGCTGGCTCGGCAGTTCAACAAAGTCCCGCGCAACAGAGGTGCCGCTGACGGATTCGTAAGTCACATTCGATAGCATCTGATGCAGCGCATGGCCAAATTCATGGAACAACGTGCGCGCATCATCATAGGACAACAGCGCAGGATCCGATTTGGCAAAGTTGCAGACATTGATCACGATGGGCGTTTGCACCTGAGGATACCGCGCCTGCGCACGCATCGCAGAACACCACGCACCCGATCGTTTTGATCCACGCGCAAAATAATCACCGATAAACACCGCAACATGCGCACCATCGCGTGTCACTTCCCACGCGCGGCAATCAGGATGGTAAAGCGGCACATCAAGAGGCGCGAAATTCAGACCAAAGAGGCGCGTGGCACAGCTAAAGGCCGCGTCGATCATCCGGTCCAGCTGAAAATACGGTTTCAACGCGGCCTCGTCCAGATCATGCTCTGCCGCACGCCGTTTTTCCGCGTAATAGCGCCAGTCCCACGGGGCCAGATCGCCGTTCACGCCATCCGCATGCATCATCGCTGTCAGCACCTCGGCGTCCGCGCTTGCCTGTCGCTTGGCAGGCTCCCACACGTCCATCAGCAACGCTCGCACAGCGTCCGGGGTCTTGGCCATTTCCGTCTCAAGCTTGTAAGCTGCAAAGCTCTGATAGCCCAGCAATTGCGCGCGTTCTTCGCGCAGGGCAAGCGTCTCGGCAGCAATCGCGCGGTTGTCCGTGTCCCCACCATTGGCGCCTCTGGCTTCCCAAGCCCGGAAGGCTTTTTCGCGCAGATCGCGGCGCGGGCTGAATTGCAGGAACGGCACGATCAGGGACCGTGACAGGGTCACAACCGGGCCACCTGCCTTTTTATCTGCACCAGCGGCGCGGGCGGCTGCGATGACAAAATCAGGCAGACCGACCAGATCGTCCTCCGCCAAGGGCATAAACCATGACCGTTCATCATTTAGCAGGTTCTGGGTGAATTGCGTGCCCAGCACAGCCAGCCGCGCTTTGATCTCTTTCATGCGCGCCTCGGGCGTGCCCGTCAGTGCGGCACCTGCCCGCACAAACCCACGGTGCGTCAACATCAGCACACGTGCTTGTTCATCGGTCAGCGTCAAATCCTCGCGCTGCGCCCAAACATCGGACACCCGCGCGAACAACGCCTTATTCCCCGAAATTTCGGAAAAATGCGCCGCGAGTTTCGGCGAAAACGTGCGTTGCAAATCCTCGCGCGCGGGATTGCTGTCGGCGCCTGCGACGGTAAAGAATGCGCCCAGTACCTTATCCAGTGCCTTGCCGACACCCTCTAGCGCTTCAATGGTATTGGCAAACGTCGCGGGCTCAGAACTGTCTACAATTGCATCAATCTCTGAACGGTGTGTGGTCAATGCAGTCTCAAGCGCTGGTGCGAAATCATCGTCGGAAATCAGGTCAAACGGGGCAAGACCAAAGGGGCGGTCCCAGTCTTGCAAAAGCGGATTTGTCATGTGGTTCTCCTTTCCGCTCAAGCTAGGGCGCGCAAGGGGCAGTTACAATGAAGCGGAAGTTGCAATATGCCCGCAAGTCGGGCAATCTTTGCGGCGGCTGACCTTGATACAGCGGTTTTCACCATAAAGCGCATCATAGATCAGCAATTGACCGCGCGCAGGCGTTCCCGCGTCTGTGATCACCTTTATGGCCTCAACCGCCATCATCGACCCGACAACGCCGGGCAGCGGTCCGATGACACCGGCCTCAGCACAGCTTGGCGCCAGATGTGCGGCGGGTGCAGCACGAAAAATACACTGGTAACACGGCGCGCCATTGGCGGGATCAAAGACGCTCAACTGCCCTTCCCACTGGCTTAGCGCGCCAAAAATCAGCGGCACCTTTGCAGCGACGCAAGCGGCATTGACCAGATAACGGGTCTCAAAATTATCGGTGCCGTCCAACACAAGATCATATTCTGCAATCAGCTCGGCGGCGACGTCTTCGGTCAGGCGCCGGTTGTAGGGGCGCACTGTGACAAAGGGATTTTGCGCCTCGATCTCTGATTGTGCAGAGAATACTTTGGGCATCCCGATTGCGGCGTCCTTGTGGATAACCTGGCGTTGCAGATTGGCGTTTTCTACCTTGTCGTCATCCACAATCCCGATAGTTCCAACGCCCGCCGCCGCAAGATATTGCAATGCAGGCGCGCCCAGACCACCAGCACCGACCACCAGAACTTTGGCATTTTTCAGCGCTTTCTGACCGGCCCCACCGATCTCGCGCAGCACGATGTGGCGGGCGTAACGATCCAGCTCGGTTGGGGAAAAACTGCCGGATTTTGCGGCAGGTTCAGACGTGGCAACCACGCGGCTGCGCAACCGGCGCAGGCCTGCACGATAGGCATAGAAAAGCACCCCGAACCCACCCAGCAGCAACCAGAACGATGCGTCCCCGCCGGTCATCAGCCGAAGCGGATGCGCATGAGGAAAAACCAGATGGATGCTCAGCACAGCAACATAAAGCAGCCCCAAAAGCGTCTGACGCACTTCTTTTGGCGCGCCGATCAAGCCGCCGATAAACCAGATCGCTACCGCTATCAGTCCAACGAAAAGCATCAGCTTGTCCCTGTTGACCCGAACCCGCCGGCACCACGCACCGTCCGGTCGGTGAATTTTTCTACGACCTCGAATGTCGGGCGAACGATGGGCACGAAAACCATCTGCCCAATTCGCTCTCCGGGGCGTATTTCGATTGGCGCAGTGTCGATCGCACTCCGGTTCCAAACACTGATCAGTATTTCGCCATCATAGTCGGGATCTATCAATCCGACCGTGTTTCCCAGTACCAAACCCTTTTTGTGCCCCAGACCGGATCGGGGCAAAACCAGACCGGCTATGGATAAATCTCCAAATGAAATAGCAATGCCCGAGTTGATGAGCACCGCGGGGGCTTGGGCTTTGATAAAGATAGTCTGCTCAGTGCATGCAACAAGGTCGATTGCTGCGGCGCCTTCAGACTGGAAATCCGGCAACCCCCACTCCGATAGTCGCGGGTCGATAATCTTGATCTGCATCTTCACTCTCCGGTAGCTATTCGCAGCTATATGGTCTTTCACCAAAGGTATCAAACAACGCCGCGAACTCACCTACTCTAATGGCAGCATATTCCCGCAATTTGCCTGAACTTGTCGCGGCTTGATGCGGCGCTACACAATTGTTTGCCAGTTTTTTTGGAGGGGCACGAACATGTGGGCACCGTCATTCGATCACTCTCCATTGATGATCTAGACGGCGTCCTAGATGCATACCTGCCAGCAAATGTCACAGTCCAACAAGCGCGGCGGGCCGTATAGCACCAACAACGGACAGGGCTTGTATTTTTGCCATCCATAACAGCACCCTGACGCAACCAATCTGTAAAAAGGGAAATGCAATGGACCCGCTCTTGTTCCTCAGCTTTCTGACCGCGACGCTGATCATCGTGATATCGCCCGGCCCTTCCTGCGCGCTGGCGTCAAGCCAAGCGGTGCGCCACGGCCCGCGCGCGGCGGTCATTTGCGTTGCAGGCGATGCATTCGGATCGGTGCTGCACATCGTCATAGCCGTGGCTAGTTTGCAGGTTTTGATCAGGTTGGCAGATGTGATCCTGCCTTACCTGCAAATCGCGGGCGGCATGTTCATCCTGTACCTTGCATTTCAAGCGCTGCGCCCAATCCAAGACGGCGTCATGCCCAGTCGTCTGACACCCGGCAGGTCCGCATTCCTGTCTGGATTCTTTGCCTGTGTGACCAACCCGAAGGCAATCGTGTTTTTTGTAGCCCTCTTTCCGGGCTTTATCTCGACCGAATACGCGATCCTGCCGCAGACGTTGATCTATGGCGCGATCTTTATCACGCTGGATGCGCTTTCCATTCTCGGCTACGCGCTACTGGCGCGCTATCTGCTCAACTCGACCATCGGGCGACACATCAACATCGACCGGCTCAGCGGTTTTGGCCTGCTGGGCATCGGCACGCTACTGATTTTCAAAGGCTGGAAAGCATTGCCAGCGCAGTAGGTTATTCCGGCAACGCCCCTGTAAGGACATAGCGCAAAATTTCTACCACCTGAACCGGTTCGCGCGCGACAGCTAGCGCTGCGGCATCCACCTCTTTCAACGCGTGGGCATGGTCGTCCCCGTGCAGGATGATCAAAGACTTGCCCAACGCCGCAGCATAGCCTGCATCGAACGCCGCGTTCCATTGCTTGTATTGATCGCCAAACCGCACCACGACCACATCTGCATCGGCAATGCCCTTGCGCGTACGGATCGCGTTCATCTGCGCGCCTTTGCGATCATGCCAGAACTTGTCATCCTCCGCCCCAAGGATGGCCACACCGCAATCATCGCTCGCGGCGTGATCCGTGACAGGGCCGCTGAACGCAATGTCCAGCCCGACCGCACCTTGGGTGATTTGCTCACGCCAGTCGGTGTGAATTTCACCAGAGAGATATACGTTCAGGGTCATGGTATCATCCTCGTTTGCTTCCAAGAGAAGGCGGCGTGCCGACGTTCCAGATTAACCGCGTAACACTGCGCCCGTTGCCTTGCTTACTTTCTCGATCACCTTGGCTCCCACTGCCTCGATGTCCTTATCTTTGAGCGTCTCACCCTCGGGCTGCAAGCGCACGGTAATCGCCAACGATTTCTTACCTTCTCCCAAACTGCCACCCACGAATTCATCGAAGACACGCACATCGGCGATCAACGCCTTGTCTGCGCCTATGGCCGCATTGACCAAGGTCAACGCCTCGACATCCACGTCAACGACAAAGGCAAAATCACGCTCGACCGCCTGCAAATCACTGATTTTGAGCGCAGGCCGCGTCGCACCCGTCTTGCGCGACAGCGGGACTTCGGCTGGCCAGATTGTGAATGCCATCGCAGGCCCTTTCACGTCCATCGCTGCGAGAATCTTTGGATGTACCTCACCAAAAATACACAGCACCTTTTTCGGTCCCAGACAAATTTTCCCGTGGCGACCCGGATGCCATTCATCACCGGCATCACGCAAAATCTGCACCTTTGCAGGCGCGCCAATGGCTGCCAGAATCGCCTCTGCGTCAGCTTTGACGTCAAACACATCTACCGGCCTAGACGCACCATGCACATCTTTGGGCGCCGTGCGCCCGATCAGCAGCCCCGATACAAGCATATTCTGCTCGCCGGGCTCTCCGCCACTGAACGCAGGCCCCACCTCAAACAGGGCCATATCCGCAAACCCGCGCGCCTGATTGCGCGCCGCTGCCGCCAGCAAACCGGGCAGCAAGGCAGGCCGCATACGGCTCATGTCGCTGCTGATCGGGTTCTCCAGCATCGTCGCATCGGTGCCGCCACCAAACAGCGCGGCAGAGGCCTGATCAATGAAGCTATAGGTCACACATTCATTGTACCCCAATGCCGCGCAAGCCCGTCTTGCTGCACTCTCGCGCCGCTGCGCAGGCGACAAAATGGGCCGTGGCACGCCATCCGTCAGACGTGGCAACGGCACGCCCTCAAGCTTGGTAAGTGATGCAATGCGCGCCACCTCTTCCACCAGATCAGCAGAACCCTGAACGTCAGGTCGCCAGCTTGGCACATGCGCCATATCGCCTTCCAACGTAAAGCCCAGCGCCTCAAGCGTGGCGCGCTGTGTCTCGGCAGGGATACTCATACCCACCAGCGACTGCACGCGATCGGTATCCAACTTGTAGGCACGGCGGGTATCAGGCACAGCGCCCGCAATCACAACCTCGGACGCCTCACCGCCTGCATGATCCAGGATCATACGGGTGGCATGCTCAATCCCCTCAGGCGTCCACGCGGGGTCAGTCCCGCGTTCAAACCTGTACCGTGCATCCGAATTGATCTTGAGCGCGCGACCCGTATAGGCTGTGCGCACCGGATCAAAGTACGCGGCTTCAATGAACACATTCGTGGTCTCGGCCGTACAGCCGGACGCAAGCCCACCCATCACGCCACCAATGCTCTCGACACTATTGGCGTCAGAAATCAGCGTCATACCTTCGGCAAAAGTATATTCCTTGTCGTCCAGCGCCATGAACGTCTCGCCACCCGCTGCGCGATGCACACGCAAGGTATTTCCCGCAATCTTGTCCGCATCAAACACGTGCAACGGACGATTGCGGTCATAGGTAAAGAAGTTCGTCACATCGACGAGGAACGAAATCGGCCGCAGTCCAATGGCACGCAAGGTGTCCTGCAACCAAACCGGCGACGGCCCGTTTTTCACACCCCGGATCACCCGACCGTAAAACACCGGACACTGTTCAAGCGTATCCTCGTCAATCGTCACGCTTACGGGACAGGCAAATGTGCCCTCAACCGGCGCACAATCGCGTGCCTTGAGCGTGCCCAAACCACGCGCGGCCAGATCACGGGCAATGCCCCGCACACCCAGCGCATCAGGCCGGTTCGGCGTAATCGCAATCTCGATCACCGGATCAACCTTAGCGGGATCATTCACCGCCAACCAGTCAACGAACGACTGCCCGACCTCCCCCGACGCCAGTTCAATAATTCCGTCATGCTCTTCTGACAGTTCCATCTCGCGCTCGGACGCCATCATGCCGAAACTCTCGACACCGCGAATTTTGCCCACACCAATCGTGGTATCAATACCGGGCACATAAACGCCCGGTTTGGCCACAACAACGGTGATGCCTGCCCGCGCATTCGGTGCGCCACAGATGATCTGCATCACCCCTTCATCCGTCTCGACCTGACAAACATTCAAGCGGTCCGCATCAGGATGCTTTTCTGCCGATTTCACAAACCCAATTGTAAAATCACGCAGCTTCGCGCCGCGATCTTCCACACCTTCGACCTCAAGACCAAGATCCGTCAGCGTCTCGCAAATCTCTTCCACAGATGCATCTGTTTCCAGATGATCCTTCAACCAGGACAGCGTGAATTTCATGTCTCAACCCTCGTGCATAAACTTGACGCTTCGGTATCGCCAAACGCCGTCAGGATCAATGCAGCACGCGCCACCTGTGCTGCAACAAACCACTTCCCGCCTCATTTCGCCAAAAATACTGAAATCCGACATCACCAACACCCACTCAAGGGTACGTTGGTTCCCGTCCCATCACCTGATCCAACTGCCAGCCAATCCAGCCATGCGGGATAAAATGCCCGCCCGCGTGCAAATCCAGTACAACGCGCCCGCCGTCACAGTCCCAGACGCGCCGGTCAAAAGTCAGCCAATCTACCGCCTGCCAATTGTCTGCCGGCTGCTGCGCCCCACATCCATAAACGTCGCGCCATAACGCCACTGGATAGGTCTCGTCTCCGCCCGGCCCCATGGGAAAGCCCAGAACGTTATCCTTGAACCCATAGACCTGCCGAACCTCGGCAGGCGCTTGTATACACTCCTCATCCTGCCGCAACGCGCCCGAAATGGCGAACAGCGCGGCCACACCATCGCCCTGCGCGCAAGCATACCGCCATGCCATCGCTGCCCCATATGAATAGCCAGAGATGAAGATTCGGTTACGATCAATCGGAAACCGCTTGGCGACGTCCTCAATCACCGCCGTGGCAAAGCCGATGTCCCGACTATCTGCACTGCGAAAGTCCCACGTCCGCCCCTCACCATTCGGCGCGATCAACAGCACACCGCGCCTGCGGGTATGGCCTGAAATCCGCTGATGATTGACGATCAAATCGCCCTGCCGCCCCCAACCGTGAAAATGCAGCAACACCGGCAGCGCGGTTTCCCCGTCCCAATCATCCGGCAGCTTGATGTGATAAGACCGGTCGCCAAGCGCACAGGCCTCGGCACCATGGCAACCTTTCCAAGGTCCCATTGCTGGCAGCAGGACAATCGCAAGTAATAGAAAAACAAATCTCATGACCGCGACACTAGCTGCGTATGCGGCGGTGTCACCTCACAAAAGCGCCACCGCGCGCCGGGCCATGGCCTGCCCGCGGGATGGCGACCTGACGTGGGTTCGTTGCCACTTTATAACTCAGCTAAGATGAACCTCATCAACGAACCACCAAGCCTTAATTCCGTGCTAGGTCGTATTAAAGACTGAAGATTCAAAAACCTTGAACCAAATTCTTTGGTATACTTAAAAATCAGGATGGTTCGAAATGTCCTTCTGTGCTGCCGCTTGAAGGGGTCGGTTTACCAATTGGGACCACATATTCAAACTCGTCCGAATTCAATTTTGAGCCGTTGAAGCAATCGCGCCTCATCGCAGTAATTAGTGTGACTACTGCTGCATGAACATCGAGTGGACCCGTCGCATTCATGTCCATTGTTGCCAGGGAGAGTGTCTGATCTTCTGTGTATGAGTAATTCGGTCCATGCTTCATTAACGAAGGAGCATGAAGACAATGACGATTACGAAGGAAGTATTAGATGAGCTGCTGAGCGGCGTTGAGAACGC
>Ga0115564_10001492_pt1 | contig 21345 bp, 28 predicted proteins | sample COGITO_mtgs_1105_7_FD_88680 | JGI IMG/M metagenome (GOLD analysis project Ga0115564, IMG submission 88680) | Pelagic marine microbial communities from North Sea - COGITO_mtgs_110523 | ecosystem: Environmental > Aquatic > Marine > Epipelagic | place: Germany:Helgoland, sampling site Kabeltonne...
GGATAACAGGCTTAGATATTGATATCAGTGAGGTAGCAACACGATGAGCTATGTGCCTACAACCTCATCGGCTCAGAGCTTACCGGATATTAAAAACTGGATAGCCGGTGAGCTTGTGAGGATATCAAATAGTTTTACAACATCAAGACAAACTTTAAACATACCCGTCGTAAATGCAGCACCCGCAAAGCCACAAGTTGGTGATGTTGTGTTTGCAGACGGCACTAACTGGAACCCAAGCGGCGGTCGTGGACTTTATTACTACGACACAAGCTGGGTAAAAATAGCATAGGTACAAGTAATGGGTTTATTTAGCTTTGGCGGTTCAAAATCAGATTCAGAATCAAACAGTAGTTCTTCTACATTTGTTGATCCGAATCAATCACCATACTTACAAGACATTTACGGTCAAGCGCAGCAGCTTAACGCTCAAGGGATGCCCGTTGAGGGCGTTGCCGGGATCAACGGCATGTTGGGTGGCGCACTTGGCACAGCTTACGGCGCTGGAGGTATGCAAGCGGGTGTTGGCGCTAACATGATGGCCTCTGGCGCTAATGCGACCCAAGGCACAGGTATGGCGTTGAACTACGCGGGTGGCGCGATGGGTGGTAACGCTCAAGGTGGCATCAACACCGCAATGGGTGCGGGTCAAGGCATGGCGAACATGGCGGGCATGATGGGAGCTGCTAACAACCAAGGCTTTAACGCCGCAAACGCTGGTCAGTACATGAACAACAGTGTGCTTAACGGACAGATAGATGCTGCAAGTCGGGACGTTGTGCGTAACCTTCAGGAAAACCAATTAACAGGTATCGCGTCTAACGCCGCTGGTACAGGTAACTCTGGCTCTAGTCGAGCGGGTGTCATGGCGGGTATTGCTGCACGAGGCGCTGGTGATCGGATTGGCGATATATCGGCAAGCATGAGAGGTCAAGCATACAACACGGGTCTTGGTATAGAGGCTAACAGAGCATCTCAAAACGCTGGGTTCCAGCAACAGGCTAACCAAGCAAATCAAGGTGCATACAACAACATGTTGCAGTTTGGCGCTGGTATGGGTCAGAGCGCGTACAACACCAATCAGCAGAACCAACAGTTTGGTGCAAACTTGGCTGGGCAGTTAGGCCAGCAAGGGTACGGCAATATGATGTCAGGCGCTAACATGATGAATCAAGGCATAGGAATGCAGCAGGGCGCTGGACAGTACATGCGAGATTACGATCAGCAGCTTCTTAATAATCAGTATCAGCAAGCTATGTCTCCGTTTAATAGTCTCAATTTCTATAGCAATCTTGTTGGTGCCCCAAACAACTTGAGCGAAGCAGAGTCAAGCTCAAATTCAAGCTCAATGTCTGTCAGTGGTGGATTCGGTTAAAGGTAACTATTTATGAGAAATTATTTAACAAGTGGCGGGTTGCTCCAAGATGGTGAGGAGTTAGGCCGTCTTTATTCTGAAAATAGAAATAATATAGAACAGCAAATGCCTAATTTTTTACCGATGATTCCTCAGAATCGGCAAGAGTTGGTGCTAATGCAGAGGTCTATGATTCCGACAGGGCAGATAGACCCGCAGACAGAAATGCCTACGTTTGTTACGCCAGAAAAATTTATTTACGAAAAAAACACCGCAAAATTAAATATGCTGCATGGAAAAGCTAACGAAGAATTTAAGCGTAAAGTAAGCAATCCGTTATTTAAGATTGGGGATTTTGCTGCTGATATTGCTCGCAACACAATAGGCGCTCCAATCAATTTCATGACTGACGGCGTTGGTTTTCAAATGGATCCAAGTGAGAATTCCAAAAGAAAATTTGAATCGCGTTTAGAAGAGTTAGATCAACTACAAGAGCTTAACGCTAGAGGTTTTGCAAACTCTAGAGCTGAAAGAACAAAGGTTATGGACAGTGCTGTAACAAATCGGCTAGGTAAAAATGCTTCGGGGATAAACGCAAACAACATTAATAATATAAACCCAAGAGACTATACCGTTGAGTCAGTATCAAATTTCCAAAAAACTGGTAATTTTTCAGATTTAAAAAGATATGACTCGATAGAAAGAGTAAAAGATACGAACGGTATTGTTCGTATGTTCGATAAGTCAAGTAGTGAATATCTAGGTCAAGCCTACGGCGCAGATTCGGTAGGTGCGGACGCAGCTGAAATTAGCGCAATAAAAAAGTTTGACGAACATCGAGTAGATTTTAAAGGAACATTTAACAAGCAATACCAGCGTATACGAGGAGTAATGGCGTCCAGAAAAATTCTGGAAGATGAGATAGCTAAAGTAATACCTATATTAGAAGCCGGAAAAGGTGCTGGTTTAGAATCATTGTTAGCTTCTATACCAACCACAGATGCAAACAGAGTTAAAAACATTTTAAGCACAGTCCAAGCAAACATCGCGTTTGACAGGCTTCAAAAAATGAGAGATGACAGTGTTACAGGTGGTGCTTTGGGTAATGTTTCCGATGCAGAAATAACATTGTTAATGAATTCTTTGACACAACTGTCTAACGCTCAAACCCCAGAAGCCATACTAGAGTCTTTGGAAGTTGTCATGCGTAAAAACCATGAGTATCTTGGTTTAATGGAAAGTTCTTTTGTTGAGGATATCTACAAATACGGTGGAGATAGGGAATTGCGTAAATTAGACGAAGAAGGTTTCTTAAAGTATCCACCGATAACAATTGGCGGCAAGGAATACAACCAGTTACCCGTAATGCCTAACTCTACTGATGATGAAGAGATATCTGAATACGACAAAATGTTTGGACTATAAGGTTAGTAATAATGGCGGAACTTACAGAAAAAGATTACAAAAACGCTTACCAAACTTACAGGGATGCGGGTCAAATTGATAAAGCTAAAAAAGTTGCTAAACAATTTCAGGCTTTTAAGCAAAAACAAAGCCAGCCCGTTGAATACAAGCCTATGGAGTCTGTCAGGAATTTCTTTCCATCTCTTGGCGGCGTAGTATCTGACATAGGTTCTGCGGTGATGAGTCCTATAGACACTGGCAAAGCTGTGCTTAATTTAGGTAACAGCGCAATTACTAACGCTGGGCAGATGATGCAAGATGCGTTACCTGAATCTTTTGTTTCAAACATGAATCGTTTAGAGAACACACTGACGGGGCGTGATCTACCAACTGAAAATGCAAAAGACTATCAGCGTCCAAACCAAGAAGCCGGTGAGGCTTTTGCGGGAATGTTGGATGACAGATATGGTTCTATGGACGCTTTAAAAACAACTGCGATGGAAGACCCTGCTGGTCTTCTTTTGGATTTAAGCTCAATACTTACAGGTGGCGGCACAACGGCTGCTAAAGTCGGCGGTAAGGTCGGAGCTATGGGGCAGAAAGTCGCTGACGTTGGACGTTTTATTGACCCTATTACTGGTGCAGTAAAAGCTCCGGTTGCGGCTATTGAAAAAATTACTGGCAAACCTATTTCTACCTATCTTTATGAAAGTGCTATGAAGCCAAGCACAACACTTACACCAGACGCTAGAAAAAATCTTTTAGAAACAGCAATGGATTTAAACGCAAGACCAAATGTTAAAAGCGTTGAGAAATTAAAAAGACAGCAGCAAGGTGTTTTTGATGAGATATCGGAAATAGAAAACAGTGCCGGTGCAAAAGCATTTGGCGATTTTGTAGATAACTCTGAGCTGTTTACAGGCATCCCTGAAGTTGCGGCAAAGTACGCTCCACCCTCAACAACAGCTAGAGCTGATTTAAATTCCATAGCTAAAGTAATGCAAGATCAATTAGATTCTATTGAGGCAATGGGCATTTCTGGAAGCCGGTTATCTATTGACGATCTGACAAAAATAAAAAGAAATATCTATGAGAAAGTTAAATTTGACGAGGGGCAGCTTGCGGGTCGAATGGATAGGCCAACAGAGAGAACGTACAAAGCTATAGCGCGTGCTGCTAAAGAACAGTTAGAGATTTACATCCCTGAAGTTAAAGAGCTAAATAAACTTTATGGAGATATTGCGCAAGTTCAGAAAAAACTGCAAATACCAGCGTCAAATCGCATAGGTAACAGGGATTTAATAGGGATTGGTGCTCCTATAAAAGCAGGGGCGGGTGCCGCTATGAGTGGCAGTGTTGGAGCCGCCGCTGGAGTTTTAGCTGGCCTTATGGATACGCCTAGTATTAAAGCTTCTTTAGGTATAAATGCAAGAAGAGCCGGAAAGGTTGTTAGAGACCCGGCGACTAGCGACATTTTAAGAGCAACAGCCTTAGCTGGAAGAAATGAGCAATATCAGGAAGCAGTTTTAGCTGATAAAGAAGAGCGTCGGCGAGAAAGAGAATTAAAAGAAGCACAACGAAAGGATCGACCGTAATGGGAATGTTAAATTATTTTAATGAGATGGCAGAGCGTATGCGGTCAGAACAGACTGCGGTAGATGCTCGTATGGACGGGTATGATCAAAAATATGGTACTAATGCTCTTAGTTTTATCCAAAGCCAGTTCCAACAGCCGCAAACCGCAGACTTCATAGACTCTTCCAACCTAATGGCACAAACAAACTCAGCAGCCGGTATTGTGAACCCAGCAGCCTTTATGCTTGAAAGTTCAGCGCAGCCGCTACCATCAATGCCTTCTTTGGCGATGTATGATCCTCGCAGCAACAACATTGGCGCTTTGGAAGAGCTGACGGTTGAAGAACAAATGGCTCGTGCTGGGTTAACGCCTTATCCTGAAATAGAGATGATTCAGTAATAGTGAGCATACTTAGCCAAGTAGCAAAACGAATCAAAGCCTACCACGGCTCTCCCCATGATTTTGATAAGTTCTCGACTGAGAACATTGGAACCGGTGAGGGCGCACAGGCTTATGGTCATGGTCTGTACTTTGCCGAGCGTGAGGGTACGGCTGCAAGTTATAGAGACGCACTGTCTGGGAAAAATGCAAGTTTTGATGATGGGTCGTATGTTCCAGAATGGGTTTTGCAAGCCCAAAAAGATGGTAAGTTAGACACAGCAAAAAAAGATTTTCAAGACAGGATTGTACAAATTAAAGACGCGATGGATTCAAGCCCGCAACCTCACCTATTACAAGATCAACTAGATTCAAACGCAAAGATTCTGCAAGGCATCGATAGATTAAATTCTGGAGATGTTCCAAAAGTAGGGCGCATGTATGAGGTAGATATTGATGCGTCGCCAGATGAGCTGCTTGATTTTGATGCGCCCATAAGCGAGCAAAGTGATTATATTAAAAATGCTTTAGAAAATTTAAATATGAAAACTTTTAGCGGCGATAAACGCGGCATCGATTTTATGTCTAAAAATAATTGGCGTGGTCAAACTCTTTATGAAACTCTTGTAGGTGCAAACGTCAGAGGACAACCTCAAGCGACAGCAACATTGCAAGAGGTGGGCATTAAAGGCATCAAGTACGCTGACGCACAAACCCGATTCTCTCCAAAAGGCAGAACTAATAACTACGTTATATTCGATGACAAAACCGTTGAAATAGCGCGTAAGTATGGCGTATCTATGCCAGTGGCGGGAGCTATCCTTGCTGGCACTATGACGCCAGAAGATGCACAGGCTGCATCAATACCAAAAGTTACTAGAGATTTGATGAACAAATATTTTACGCCTGAAGCAATTGAATACGCAACGAAACAAGCTGATGCTAGAAAATCAAGGGAGGCTATTACAGAGATTGATATAGATGATTTTTTAAATTTAGCTAGAGAGGGGTATTCACCTCAAAAAGCTGAAGGAATTGCAAGCGTAAATCAGTTCGATGATTTACCTTTTTTAAGCATAAGAGAAGAAGATGGTATTGCTAATGTGATAGGCCACGAGGGGCGGCATAGAGCAAGACGCTTAAAAGAAATGGGTGAGTCTAAAATGCCTATTAGAGTAAGAAGTGACATCCGATGGGATCAACAAAATGACCCAAAAGCTTTTGATTATTTACATGATTACCCCCGTATTTTGTTTAATGAAGACAGAACTAAAAAAACTCCGTTCCCTTTTCGTCAAGGTGAGTCTAATTTTATACCTTCTGAGTTTATGGATATTCAGGATATATCCCGTGCAAAAAATCAACGCAAATCTGCGTTTACAAGTAGCGATGATAAACTGTTAAAAGAATTAGGTTTGGGTTCTTCGGCAGCTCTTGCATCAGGGAACACACTAGCCTCTGTAAAGCCTCAAGACGGTCTTCTAAAAGATACTGGTGATGTATTAGGTGAAATTATGGCGGGTGCAAACCGAGGTGTTGTAGACGCGCTAAACTTTTTTACAGTCGATCAGATTAACGCAATCAGCCAACTTATGGGTAGTGATAAAAGAGTGCCCACGCTGTATGATGTGCCCTTAATTGAAGAAGCCACCAGCGGTAATTTTATGGACAAAGGTGCGTTACGACAGGCAGTCAGACAAGGCAGTGAGTTTTTATCACCGATTTGAACATAGGTTTGCTCGAAAACCACTGTACCCGGACTGTACAAAATGGCTGGAAACCCCTGAATTACCTACATAAGTTTCCTATCAGGAATAATAATTAAAATATCTATTTCGTTAATTATCAATCACTTAGCTACATCTTGTTCTGTACCGAAGTGTACCTAACCCTTTTATTTATCATCATTTCACACTATACTGTAGTTTCATTCTGTACCAAGCGGTGTACCAAATGGGTGTCATTCAAAAACGCGAAGGCGTGCAAGGAATAACCTACCGAGTTTTAATTCGTAAGAGTGGGCACAAGGCTGTTAGCAAAAGTTTTAGTAAGAAAGCTCTTGCCAAAGAGTGGATGTCAAAAACCGAATTTGAGCTTGATCGAGATTTGTATCGAAATGACAAGGCCACTTTAAGAGAAACAATTGATAGATATTTTAAAGAGGTTCACAGCATCAAACCATTTGGAGCTTCCAAAAAGTGGTCGCTTGAGTTGCTGAGTGAACGATTAGGTGATTTAAAACTTACCGAATTAACTAGCAGAAGGCTACAAGCCTATGCGGTTGAGAGGTCACAAACAATATCTCCTGCGTCCGTAAATATTGAAATGATTTATCTTGGTGGCGTGTTGTCTGCGGCAGATTCTATTTGGGGAGCAAAGCCCAAACTGCAAGATTACAAAAATGCCATGTCAAATTTAAAAAAGCTAGATGTCATATCGGGTTCTGAAGAGCGCGTAAGACGAGCTTCCGATGCAGAACTTACACTTATCAAAGATACAGTCGTTAAAGGCTCACCAGTACCTGATTGGATTGATTTCGCTGTGGCTACAGCTATGCGTCGAGGAGAAATAGGCGCTTTGCTTTGGAATGACCTAAGTTCTGACAAAAAAAATATAATAATTAGAGAGCGTAAGCACCCTCGCAAAAAACACGATGACGTAGTACCACTGTTACCGGCAGCTATTGAAGTCATATCCAGACAAGTGCCTGAAGACTCGGACAGAAAAGTGTATGTTGGTAAAGGTAAGAACAAGCGTCTAGTGTATGCTTCTGAACTTATTTTCCCACAGAACGCGCAGTGTGTGGCTCAAGCATTTAAAAACGCGTCAAAGCGTTGCGGCGTTGAGGATTTAAGGTTTCACGATTTAAGGCATGAGGCAATATCCCGATTGTTTGACATGGGGCTTGACTCGATGATTGTTGCCGTATTTAGCGGTCACAGAGATATTAATATGTTGCGGCGGTACACGCATCCAAATGCAAATAAAATTTTGGACATGATAAAAACTAGCGTTAGTAAATAAAAAAAAGGGGGTTAACCCCCTTATTGTTTTACGTTTAAATGTTCAATTTGCTCAATCAATTCTTTTAAATAAAACTCTGCTTTCTTTAAATCTTGCAATTGTAGATCGGTGTTGTCTTTATGTTTGTGACGCCAGCGATGCAAATATTTCTTAACATTTCCTTCAAGAAAATATTGATACCCATCACCAAGCGAGTCTTCTAAGTAGCGGAGGCACTCGATAGCGCCGTAGGTGTAATGAGCTGGGTTCTCTACGTTCTTATCTTTCTCGACTAAATCCAACATCAAGTTGTAACCCCTATTCTAAGTTGTTATTTGCGCTAAACCTATGTCACGTTTTTGATTAAAAAACGCTTCCACAACAGCCTTGTCTGCCACCCTTTTCTTACCTAATTTATAGGTAGGAATCGGAAAGCTCTCCTTATGCACCGAATTGTGCAAGCCTTTCACTGACATCCCTAAAAGGTCTGCAAGCTCAGGCATTTGATAATATGGTTTATCCATTACTTCTCCTTGTATTTTAAGTTTTGTAAATTGTTAATAATATAGTCTTTACCTGATTTAGCGTGTTCAGCAGCTATCTCAAAAGGCACATGTACAAACTCGTAAGCCACATCAAAGCTGTCGTGTTTAACGGCGCAAACAGTTTGAACGCCCGGTGTTTGACTTTTAAGTACAAACTGTTGTCCACCACCCTCATAACTATTAGCCGAAGTAACACTGTATTTAGTCATAACACCGTTTTGTATAACCATTAAATCACTTGTGTCAGAGCTGTCTTTGTTAAACGCAACCGATCCTCCAGCGTTTACAATGTAACTTACAAACGCATACAAACCAGCGTCTTGCCTTTCCGATGCCTCACGATATGAGCTAACAGCATCTTGGTCTGAGCCTAACGTCAGCCATATGTATTCAACATCTAATATCTTTGCTAACTTCTTAACTGAGTTAGCCCTTGGTCTTGCTTCACCAGACAGCCATTTTCTAACAGCTTCTTGTGAAACACCCATCATCTTTGCAATTGTTACCTGTCTGCCTTTGCCATACTCTGGAATACTAGAGCTTTTATTACATGCTTCGTTCAATCTATCTTTAAAACTATTCACTTTATTCACCTTATTTAATATTGTTGGTTCAAAATCCATTTATATTAAATACTAAAAAATCTCCTATCAATGTGATGTAACGCACAAACTATAAGTAGTTATAGGCTTTGTCTACGTATGAGTCTACGCACCACCACAACATTTCATCTGTCTGCTGTGGACACGTTAGGAATACGGTGTATGAATATTGCAATAAATTATTAGTCATGAGGCAATATTGCATTAAAAATACAACTAAGTCAACTTTTTGTTGTTTTTAGTTGTTTGACAAATGTTAGTAACGCGCTTTGCCCCTCCTCTTTAGATTTTAATGTGCCCAGTACACGGCTGTCAGCAGTGTCTTTTGACATTATGTGAATCACTCGAACGGGCTTAGTTTGCCCTTGTCTATGTAATCTGGCATTAAACTGTTGATACAGCTCTAGAGACCACGTTAAGCCAAACCACACGATCACGCTGCCACCTTTCTGTAAGTTCAGCCCATGACCCGCGCTTGCTGGGTGGCAGAGCATCACGGGTATCTCGCCATTGTTCCATTTGTCTATCGTTTTTGGGTTCTTGTCGAGTACAACCGCTTTTGGGATGGCTTTTTTGATTTCAGCCAAATCTGACTTAAAGTTGTAAGCAACCAGTAATGGCTCTGTTGATGTGTCTGCAATCTCAACTAACGCCTCTACTTTCTTAGCGTGCATCAGCTCATAGCCTTCTTCGGTATAAATGCACCCGTTGCTTATCTGCAATAGCTTGTTGATTTGTACCGCCGCATTGACCGCCATAATCTCACCGGCCTCATACATTAAAATGAAATCACGCTTCATATCTTCATAAGCTTTTCGGGCTTTAGGTGGCAGCACAACGTCCACGTTAACGTCTAAGCGATCTGGCATCTCAAGGTAGTCTTCGCTAGACATACGAAGTACAACGTCTTTTACTGCACGATAGATGGCATTAACCCTGTCCTTTTTGACAGCCCACTGGTTCCATGCCGGGTTACCGATTAGCTGGCAATACTTTTCTAAAAACTTGCCTCTTGTGTTTTGTAATCGCTTACCCTTGTCAAGCAGATAAATCTGAGGCCACAGCTCCATTAAGTTATTTGGCGCTGGTGTCCCGGTAAGCTGCACCATCCGATCTATTTTCCCTAGCACTTTGCGTAAAGACTTCCAGCGTTTACTGCTGTGAGATTTAAAGCTGCTCGACTCATCGATTACAACCATGTCGTAATGCCACTTTTGGCCTAGTAGCTCAACAAGCCACGGTATGTTCTCTCTGTTAATGATGTGAATCGGTGTCTTTTCAAAAACTGCGGCTTTGCGTTTTGCAGGGCTTAAACCCGCTAAAACCGTGTGTTTTAACGCGCTTGTGTGTTCCCAGAGCTGTATCTCTGTAGGCCAAGTGTGTTTTGACACGCGTAGGGGCGCAACAATTAGCACCTTTTCAACCTTTTTGGATGCAATTAAGTCCGATAAGGCGGTGAGGGTGGATATTGTCTTGCCCAGACCCATGTCGATCCAAAGTGCTGCAACCTTTTTCTTTTTAACAAAGTCTACAGCCTTGACTTGGTAATCATGTAGATTTTCTCGGTTCAACATAGTAATTCTGATCCGCTTTTTATGCTGTCTACAACATGCACATGAAATCCAGCATTTTTTAGACGGCGATGTATAGCAAGCTGGTAGGGTGTTGGCTTTTTGTCTGGCGCTTTGAATTCTATAATCACAAGCTCCCCCTCTTTAAAATATATTCGATCTGGCACACCACGCTGAGAGGGTGACACCCATTTGAACGACAGCCACCCCCTTGCTTTTGCAAGTTCAGTAACCTTGTGTTCAATGTGCGACTCTCTCATTTTCTATATCGTTTTGACTCATACCCCTCGGCAGTCACCGGAAGACCCTCTGCCCAATTGGGCAGCTCACACATCAACGCCTCAAACTCAGCCAAACTGCCATGTTCGCTTGGCACATCGGCAATAATTTCATCATGGACATGCAGAACAACAGGGTAGTCAGCTTTTTCTAACCGAAGAACGGCTTCGGCTAAAACATCACGGGCTACCGCTTGAGTGATTGATTGAACTAGTGAGCCGCCATACGCTTTAATCTGACCCCACTTATGGATGTGGTTGTTCATCCCCTCATACACCAGCTCAACGCCTCTATCGCTTGGCTGTATCTTGGCGTTTGGGAATGAGAGGATGCGCTTTGATGGGAGTTTAAATAAAAGATCACCATTAACGACTTTAAATGATCCCTTAGATGCTTCAAACTCTGTACCGTAGCTGACGGCATTTTTTGCAGCTCTTTCAACATCAGCCCAAAGCTTAACGATGTTAGGGTTAGCCTCTCGCCAATCGTTGCGTATTGTTAACGCCTGACCCTCTGTCACTTCAGCACCATAGGCTTCGGACATTTTCTGGAATGCTTTAACACCCCCTTGATAGCCCAATGCCAGTGTCGCCACCTTGCCGACAAATCGTTGGTCGTAATTAATATCGCTGTACGCTATTCCGTACATGTTTGACGCCGTTGCTTTATAGATGTCTCGACCTGATCGGAAGACATCAAGAACGTCTTCACTGTCTGATAGCCACGCTAAAACTCTAGCCTCAATGCTTGAGTAATCTGCAACCACTAACCTATTGCCGTCCGAAGGTATCAGCATCCCGCGTAAGCACGACGCCAATGCATCCATAGGATCACCCTTGATCACTTTAGGATCACGCTGACGCATCAGCTTAATCACTGCATCCACATCATCAACATTTGGGCGTGGGAGGTTTTGAGGTTGAAAGTGTCTGCCTACCCACCTTCCAGTGGCAGCTCCGTGATAAGTCAACACGCCATGCGCTCGACCATCTTGCCCAAGGCACTTCAGCATCGCTTCAAACTTTTTAGTGCTGGTACGGCTCAGTGACTGACGTATTTTAAGAAACTGTTTAACAATCTTTGTCGCAGATGGGTCATCTAACGCCTCGGCAATGGTTGCCTTGTCATAGGCTTTTAAGTCATAACCTTGCTCTGCAACCCATGCGGTTGCTTTGGCTCGACTACCCGTTGAGTCCATCGAACCATTAGTAATTTCGTGTATCTTTTTGTTACACCGAGCGGTGTGCTGATCAATAATATTAAGAGCATTATCTATGCTTTCTTTATCAAGTCGAACACCTCTCCAGTTTATAACTTGGTCTGTGATCCACACATCAACTTCTAAGCCTTTGAGGTTTCTAAGCCTTGTTCGTATCTCACGTTCAGCCACCACATCTTGAATGCAGTAGTCACATAATTCTTTAAACATATCCGGGTCTTGTCTGCGCTCACCACGGTAGGGTTTGCACAACCGCTGTATTAATAATTTACCGCGTTTAGATTTAACATCATCGCCACTCAAGCCTAGCGCATCACCACACTTTCCCAATGCGCGGGGATAAGCTTGTGCGGCGGCAAGGGCTGCACTGTCACGCCATTGTTGTATAGGAACCAAAGGCCACCCAAGCGTTTGATTCCAGATCGACATCTCAAAAAAGCTATTCCACGCCCACACTGTTGCGCCTTGCTCGATCAAGTCGAAAAGCCTTTGCGGCGGTGGCATGTCTGGCGTCCAAAGGGTAGGGGTCTCGTCACCTAGCGCCCACGCCAAGCACAACACCTCAGTGGTATTATGATCGGCGTAAGCGTAGGCTCCGGCCTTAAAAATGTCACACTCAGAGTAAGTCTCAAAGTCCATTGTGATGTTCATACAAGCTTTTTCCGTAGCCATTTTTGACTGAGACTGTGAACAACCGGAGTCTCTTTACGCTTCCACTGAGTGGGTCGTTGAATCTCACGTTTCTTTGGCAGTAAGTCATCGTCAGTTATAAAAACGCCGTGACCTCTTGCCTTTTTCATGCCCATGCGATTCTTTAAAATCCGATATGGAATCCCCGCTTGACGAGCAATCTCGCCGACAATTACGTCCTTCATGTAATGTTCTGGAAATCTCTCACCGACGTAGGTGTAGCTCAAACGGGGTTTCATCGTCACTCCTTAACTTAAAAAATCATCTTCGGCTTCAACATCCGCGTCTTGCTCTGCTTGGATATCATCGAAAACAGTATCGACCGCAATACCACCAGCACCAAAGGTGTCGCCATCTTTGGAAAACTGTAAGGCGTTGAGATTACATGCCACTCGTTTGCCCCATTTGTTGTCCATTACCCACAACGAAATAGCCGCATTAACGTAGCACCCGGCATAAGGACGACCGTCTTCTTCGACCAAAGGTGTCCGATCTCTATCAATAATTTGTGGTCGTAGTCTTGAAGCACAACTAATAAACATTGCATTCTCATACCCGTCGTACGACTTGGAGTTTCCGTCACCAAGGCAAGTGTTTAAACCGTTAGGAATTTGACCTTTGAACGCATCTAATGCGGCTTCCTTAATTACCTTTTTAAACGACGCGATTTGTGCCTTGTCGTTTTCTTTGTCCAACAAAAGATTGCAACTAAACTTTGGCGCTTGGCCTTCGTTAAAAGCTTTAGGTGTCCAAATCTCTGGAAAAGACAGTCGTGCATTCTTAATCATTATTACGCTCATTAAATTATTCCTTTATTTCTGAAAAGTAAGTGGCAACATCAGGCTTAATAGCTGGTCTAGGATCAGAGTCAGGTGCAAGACTTGGTTTGCCTTCGGGTTTAAAGCAGAGTTCAGTAACCTCTGCGGCTCTCGCTTTACCAAGCAATTTCTCTGCTTGAGCTGGCGAAACTAGTTTGTTGCTGTGCGCGTCATCGCCAAGCAACTTAATTAAATGTGTTTCTGCGTCTTTGTCGTTAATCCACTTGCGCTGAGATCGACCCTGAACGAGCTTGTAGCCGTCCAAGATTCCGCCATCAAAGAGAATCCTCTGTGCGTGCTGTTGAACACCTCGCGCCCAGCCTATGAGCGCATCCATTTTCGGAACGAGCTTGGATATCTCATCGGGGGTGAGGGTGTGAGGCACTTGAACAAGCAAAGGTTCTTCGAGATTGTCAAAGTTTGACAGTGTGAGGTTGTAGTTGTGTTTTGCTAATGCTCGGCACACAGGCTTTGCTCTACACCACCGGCAAGCCGTTGCGGAGGGATTAAAATCTGGATCAGGATTCATTGTTGCAATTGCGGCAGGGCGTACTTTCTCTTCTGCCCACTTAAACAAGTCTTTAGCTCTTATAGAGTAGCTGTCAATGTGATCAAGCCGAGGTTGCACTATGGTCATGGTGACGACATCTACCTGATCAACGTAAATCTTTAAAGCACCAAGGCCGTACAGCATAAGTTGTGAGTTCTTTTGTGCAGAAACTTTAACGCCTGTCCCGTACTTTAGGTCAATGATGTTAAGTACGCCGTCGTCTACAGCTACGCAGTCAGCAGTTCCAAATCCACCTTGCGCCCAATCAGAGTAATCGACTCTAAGCTCGTAGTGCTTTTCACCACTGTAGGTGTTGCAGTAATCCACGTAAGTAGATACGTGTTCAGCCATTTCTTCATCGACTAACCAACCCTCAACCTCTACACCTATATAGGACTCTGGCGGTCGCTGACTAATCAGGCTCATCTCTGCAAGTTCGTGAGCTGCTGTGCCCTCGGTTGCGTAGATCGACCCTTCATCTTGTGGCATTCCGCTTTCTGCTAAAATACTACCCGGACAATTCATCCATTTGCTTGATCCACTTGCGCTTAATATTGCGTGTGCTGCCATGTATTCACTTCTCCATTCTTGTCTATTCAAAATCAATATTATTTTTAATTACAACTAAAAGCTGTTGACAATACTAATGGTAGTCAACTAAGGTGTCAACTCTTTAGATGTAAATTCACTATTTAGTTGTAATTAAGGAGATTTATACAATGTTGCATGTCAGTACCTACGCGCCAATCGTTCAGTCTGCACTGGATAACGTGGTTGTGCATTCAAGCTTAAAGAACGACAGCTCACTAGCTAGAACGCTAGATGTCACCAAGCAAGCTTTAAGTAAATGGCGAGTGTCCGGGTTGATTCCCGCTCATCGAGCGATGCAAATGGAGCTACTAACCCAAGGCAAAGTTAGTTGGAAAGAGCTTTGTCCTGACATCGTTGAAGACTTCAACCGAAAGGAGCCGGTCTATGCAATCAATAGATAAAGACCGACTCAAATATTATTTTTTTAAGTGGTCGGCAAATTTTCTGATGGGGACTAGTGGCGTATTGGTTTGGGTCAGCAAGCAAATAGACAAGGCTGAAATTGCGCTAATGACAAAGGCGTCAAGATATTTATAAAGGGTGGTAGTAATGGGGTTTTTACAGGAGTTTGGGCACAAGCTAGTCGATCAAGGCTACGAAATTGTGCCGATAATGAAGAACAAAAAGTCACCGATGCTGTCGGGCTGGCAAGACATTAGATCAACGCACGATGACGTTGACGCGTGGCTCTCTAATGGTCACCGCGATGGTGGCGTGGGCATTCTTTGTCGCAACACCATAGCGGTTGATATTGACTGCTACGATAAAGACAAAAACAAAAAGCTGGTGATGTGGTTAGAAGAGAATGTCGGCACTTCACCGGTGCGATATGGCAATTTCCCGAAGTGCATTCTACCTTACCGCGTTGAGTCTCGATTTAAGAAGATCAGAAGCTGTGAGTACGAGGACGCGATGTCTACAACTCACGCCGTTGAGGTGTTAGCCGACGGCCAACAGTTTGTAGCCTATGGAATGCACCCGACAACGCAAAAGCCGTACCGCTGGAATGCAAGTCGAGGTGGCATTGCCGATCACGCGCAAAACTCTCTACCTTTAATGACTAAAGAAAAGGCTGACGCGTTTATTGCCTATTTTGAATTATTAGCCGGTGAGGATACAAACTGGGAGCTTGCGCGGAAGGGCGTGTCTCCGATACAGGTAGACCCCGATGACATCACCATGCTGAAACCTAAAATGGATGTTGATGAGGAGGGTGTAAAAGAGTTACTTGCCTCAGTAGACCCCGACTCACATCACGACGAGTGGGTAAAGGTCGGTATGGCGTTACACCATCACTTCGATGGCGCTGACACGGGCTGGATCATATGGGATGAGTGGTCATCTGACAGTAGCAAGCACCGCGACGGTGAGTGTGAGCGTCGATACGCGACATTCGACACCAAAGGTCGAGTGCCAGTGACGATGGCGTCTGTTAAGCAGATGGAAAAGGCCGTTGTTAGTGAGCGTGTGGTTGAAGAGCGACTACCTCGAATGCTTAGAGAGTGGGCGTTTGTGCATGTCGAAGGCTCGGCGCGTGTTATCCGTGAGGATGTAGGCAAAGGGAACAGTATCGTCCTTTATAAGCTCGAAGACTTAAAGAAAGAACACATGAACTGCCGCGTCTTGTCAGGCGATGAGAAGCCCAAGCTTTTAAACCTTGTTGATATGTGGCTCGAGCATCCAGAGCGAAGAACCTATGCGGCTGGACTGTCATTTGCACCGGACATGGAGATTCTTGATCGTTATAACCTATGGCGCGGGTGGAGCTTTATTCAGGCGAAGGGTGATGTTGACCCGTGGTTAGACTTCATCACCACTGTAGTTGCTGATGGTAACCAGATACACGCTAATTACATCATTAGCTGGGCAGCTCAGATGGTGCAGCAACCTATGCAAAAAATAGGTGTGGGCTTAGTGCTTAGAGGCCGCAAAGGAACGGGAAAGACTAAGTTTGGTGAGCTGTTAGGTGGTCTGTTTAAAGCTCATCACAAGATTGTCAGCAGGGCAGAACACGTTACTGGGAACTTCAACCGACACCTTGAAGACACGTTACTGCTGCAAGCAGATGAAGCGTATTGGGCTGGGGCAAAAGCCTCCGAGGGTGCGCTTAAAGACTTACTGACTAACCCGGAGATCACCATTGAGCGCAAAGGCGTTGATGCGTATACCGCGCCAAATTACACGCGCATTCTATTTACGAGTAACGAGGAGTTCGTCGTCCCGGCTAGTCTGGATGAGCGTCGCTTTGCTGTATTTGACGTCGGTATTGAACGAAAGCAAGACTCTAAATATTTCTCTGAACTTGACCGTTGGTACAACACGGGCGGGGCGGGCGCATTGCTGGAGTACCTTAAAACCTTTGACCTATCCACTACCAATCTGAGGCTAGTGCCACAGACAGACGCGCTGCAAGACCAGAAGTTGGAGGCGCTGGACACTGTTGATCAGTGGCTATTCAACTGCCTAATGAGTGGTGAGCTGCGAGAAAGTAGGGTCGCTGGTAATTGCGTGATGTTTGGCAGTGAGTCACAGAAGTCTGAGGTGTATGACATCTATTGCTCAACCCTTAAAAGTAAGTACGAGTCTCCGATAAAAGAGGTGGGCTTTTGGCGCAAATTAAACAGTTACGCAAATATGTTTAAGCAGGGTAAATACGCTCGGATAGGTGAGAACCGTGTGCGGTTTATAAACATAGCGCCGTTAGAGTCAGCCCGCTTTATCTTTGATGCCAGTAACGGCCTAAAAGTTGATTGGGCAGAGTTCGATGAGAGCAAAGCCGAGGATGTTTTTGATGATGTTTGGGAGTCAGCCGATGGGTAAGGGAAGCAAACAACGCCCAACAGCGGCGTCTTTTTACGATAATTTTGACAGGATATTTGGAGATAAAAAAATGACGATGTATAGGTGCGACAAGTGTGGGGTGGTGGACGAGCGAGAGGTTCACGAGATAGTTGAGAAAAACTATGAGCCAATGGGCGATCAGCACGTTGAGCGCCTTGTTATTTATTTAGAGTGTGACCGGTGCGGCGGTGAGGATATTGAAGAGTTCAATCCGTTGTCTTGTGACACTTGTGACGATTAAAACCCCCTAGAGTTCGGCAATTCCCCTAGCTGATACTCTCTTTGCCTCTAAGCTTCACGGCTTAGGGGCTTTTTTTTACCTATAAATACAACCTGTAGTTGACGATACAACATATAAATGAGATAATGACTACGTCATCAAGGGGATGGCTTAATTAAATAACTAAATAAATAACTAAAGTGATGAGGAATATAGTGATGAAACTTAAGAAAACTAGATTAGAAAGAACATGTAGCCAATGTGATAAAACAATTAACAAGGGTGATATGTATGGTCAAAAGTCTAAAAGTTATCCAGTGTGGGAAACTTACTGGAGTGCCGACCAAAGACCTAAAGAGGAAATACCTGATTGGGCTTGGACTAAGGTTTATTTTTCTGACCTTTTTGATTGGTGTGAGAGTTGCGCCCAACCTGAAAAAGAGGTGGCGTAATGAACTTATTTGAACTGGATGAGCTGATCCATCAGCTAGAACGCAAGCAAAGCGACACCGATGAGATGCTCCAAATGTACTACCGCAAACGCGGTGAGCTTAGAGAAGTTGTCAAGGGACGCATCGCCGGGATCATGTCGGGCGTCAGTGTGTCCAATAATACAACCAATAGTGGTATACTTAACCAAGAGAGGTACTAAGATGGACGTTTTATTATCATTGTTATTTTTATTTGTAATGTGTTTCTGCGCTTCCGGGGCTTGGCTAATCGTTCAAGACAAGCAGCGCGACTTCCTGATGAGGAGAGAAATTGAAAATCGTCGATATAAACAGTAGTAAATCATCCGATGAGCCTGTAAGGGATATAACCTCTCAGGCTCTTCTGGATGCACTCTCAGACTTTGGCAGTTACGCCATGCATGAAAACATCAAAGCTTTTGCGGTCGTCGCTTTAGATGGTGACGGACAAGTGACCAACTCTTGGCACTCAGATGGCGTTCAGATAACAACGCTGTTAGGTGCCATTGAATTGATGCGTAACGACTTCATCAACGAATATATCTAACCACCCACCGCATAACTCTCATAGCCTTAAATCATTTAGTTGTGTCCTTACACAAAATTACAATGCACGCCCATTAACTTGTGAGGTGTGTAATGTTGTTTGTTTGTCTGTTTTGCGTTGTTTTTTTAGGATTGATAGCTGGGGATGATTTAAGGGTTTGAGGCGGTGAGGCGGTGAGGTTTTGAAGTGGTCAAGGATAGGCCAAAAGGTCAAGGTAAGGTCAAGGATAGAAAATGTTAACCTTGACCACCTTAAGTCATTGATTTTATTATATTTTATTACTTATTTTTACTCTTTTTCTTTAAAGGTCAAGGTAAATAGATATAAAGTCAGTAGGAAAAAAAAACCTAAAAATAGTGTTTTTAAATCCTGCTGGTTTTGTCGGATTTTACCTTGACCCTTGACCTTTTTTGTTAAAATGCTCTGAAACGTAGAGCCGGTGCGGGTTTGAGGTGGTCAAGGATAGAATTGAGAATTTGATCTATCCTTGACCTTGGAGCTAAAATGCTCTGAAACGTAGAGCCGGTGAGGCTTAGAGGTGGTCAAGGTAAACTGATTTAACCGCGACACCGCGACAAATTAACCGCGACAAATCGACCGCGACAAATCGACCGCGACAAATCGACCGCGACAAATCCTGCAGCCGAAAGTTCAGCTGCCGAAAGTTCATAATACATTAGTGATAAAAATGTAAGCGCCGGATCCGGTGACCCATAAAAAGACAAGATAGGCGCTCAGGTTAGATTTAAGGAATCGATCAAGTAATCGCATCAATTATCCTCCGACGGCTATTAAATTAGATTTGAAGTTATTGGAGCGCGACCCGTGTACCGTGATCGCTATGTTCTTGGTAACACCATCACATAAACCGCAATCAATGCACTGGATGCCTTTAGAGTCTGCTAGGCATTCTATTTCAGAGTCGTAAAGCGCATCACCAACCATCGCGACGCGGAAAGTTTTTGCGCCTTGTGCCTGATATTTTAACGCTTGTTTTGGTGAGTCGGCAGAGACCATGCAGAGAGACATAAAACGACTGTCGAAGTGCTTATGGTTCGCTTGATGAGTGTATCCAGTGTGCCCCGACCCCAGTAATGCAATCGATGATGCGACACCAAACGGAATTGCCGCGGGGTCACCATAAGCACCGAGCCTGATCATTCGACCGGCAAAGTGTCCCGCATGTTGATCAATATCAAAGGCCGGATAAATTCCGCGCTTATATCCTTTATATACCGCATTAGGTGCTTGACCAATATTTACATAACAAGCGCCTTTATTAAAATGTCGGTGCGGACAATTGCCACAGATTGAAACATCAGCGCCGACCTTGGAAGCTTCGACCGGATTAATATCCGTCCTAATTATCCAAGTTTGCACCATGTCGCCGGTCTTTTTATTACTGGTGCTCATCGTCGCAATAATGGCAATGGGTTCACCGTCTAACACACTGGCACCTTCCCACATTATAAACCCGCGAGTTTTTGACAACCCGACCGGCTTTGACTTGTTGGCTGATAAATATCTCATTGTTGTTGCCTCTACTTTTAGTTGTAAATAAGTACAAAAAAACGCCCTCGATTAAGGGCGCTTGATTTACTTACTCGTCATCTATCCTGTCTATATCCATTACTTCGGCGTCGCCGTCATCAACTGCCCCTACTAACGCTGAAAATTCTCGTTTTGCTGCGATTTCAGCAGCTTTTTGATTTTCAGATTGTATTGTTAAATGCCGTCCTACAATACCTGTAACGTGAACATTATAGGTTTTCATTCCTCATTTACTCCCTTATCAGTGTTAGTAATCTTGGCGGCCAGATTCCACGCCAACATTGCGCCATGCCATGCGGCTGCCTTCTCTGCGCCACTCATGGCCTCAATGATGTTCGTTAGTTCGTCCATGTCTTCCGGTGTGTGCCATAGGTTTACTGGGCTAATTGTCTTAATTGTCATGTTGTATTACCTCTATATATGAATGTATCACGATGGTCTCACATATACGTTGTATAGTCAACCTGAGGTTGTAATTAGGTCAACCAAACTCGACAACAGAGTATCGGACACACAACGAACTGTTGTAATGCGATATAATCGGCGTCATTCACGATCTAACGGGAGTTATTAAATTGTCCAACATCAAGCCTATTGATTTAGATAAGCTCTATGACCTAGCAAAGATAGGGCTATCGGAAGAACAGATAGCAATTAGCCTCGGCATATCAGTCTCGACAATTGCACGCCGCAAACGTGACGATGACACATTTAACGAGACCTTAAAGGCCGGCAAGCAAGCTGGCATATCGGCGGTTACTAATTCTTTGTTTGAATCCGCAACGGCTGACAAGCCCAACACGTCGGCGCAGATATTTTTCCTAAAGAACCGAGCTGCATGGCGGGATAGAACCGAAGTAGATACTAACATTGCTGGCGGTATTGAGGTTACTTACGACATAGATAACGCCTTACAAGCGCTAAAGGATGCGGGCGTTGACCCGTCCAGCCTCTAGGCTTATCTTATGACTGATAAGATTAATATGCCTATTAATCAATGGCTTACGGCTATATGGTACAGTCTTCGGCACAACAGCCGGTCAGGTTTTGCGGTTTTGAACCCGCTTCGCAAAATTGGGACTCCCGGCTGGGGCAGTACGCCCCCATATATATCGTTACATATAGGGCGCAAATAA